>Ga0209532_1000602_pt1 | contig 30733 bp, 20 predicted proteins | sample COG_02_FD_184746 | JGI IMG/M metagenome (GOLD analysis project Ga0209532, IMG submission 184746) | Pelagic Microbial community sample from North Sea - COGITO 998_met_02 (SPAdes) (version 2) | ecosystem: Environmental > Aquatic > Marine > Neritic zone/Coastal water | place: Helgoland, sampling... | reverse complement strand
ACTATATACTACTAAAAACTACAATACTAAAATCAAAAAAGTAGATATTGATGTATTAGTACAAGATAACTCACCACATTCATATGATATGGATGATATAGGTGGAGAAACTGTAGATGATTTAAGTAAATACATAGATTTATTTGTTGATCACGTAACTGAAAATATTTATGAGTTATTTCCTAAAAAGAATGACGCTCAGATAGCAGATGCAGTTTTGGAGTTATTTAGAAAAAGAGATACTATAGATGTATTCAATAAAAAGGCATTATACATCTATATTCGCGAAATAGTTGATGTTAAAACACCTAAGATTACTAAAGTAGCAGATAAACTACACGATATATTTAAAACTAAGTATTATTTTTATTTAGAAAACGGATATTGTAAATTTTAAACTCACACTTTTCCCATATTTATAACTAAAAAATAAATATTATGAGCGGTCTAAACAGTGTAGTATTTGGAAAAAAGAAATTTTCTGATATATTAAGTGAGATTTATAATAATCAAAAGAAAAAAGAAGACCAAATATCAGGTCTAATCTCAGAACTCAAACCTCTAGTACAAGATATTGGAGATGCAACTCTCATAGTACCACTCATCAAAGAATATTTAGAAATTGGCGTTAGAAACGATGAACAACTCATTAAAATGGCTACTATAGTACAGCGCGTGATTAATAATAGCGGCAGCGAAGATTCGATGGGTATTACCGATTCTGAAAAAGAAGAACTATTAGCTGAACTTGATAAGTTAAATACAAATCTATCCACTAAGGAATAATAATGGATAAGGTTGGAATATCATATTTAAGTAGAAATTCTAACACTGTTGGTAATACTGAGGAGTTAGGTACTTTAAATGATAAGATGGTAACCGCTAGAGTAGTGGATATTTCTCTTAACAGTAACTCTCAGTTATTTAATTCAACAGGACAGTGGGGTGGAATAGGAACTATCCAATATCAACTAGTATCAACACCTACCTCACCAATAGTTTCAAACCAATCTTTATCTAGTAACTTAGCCAAACCATTATTCCCTCAGTTAAAAAACTATCCATTAGTTAATGAGCTAGTAATATTATTTAGATTACCTACAACAGGTGATTCTCAAGCAACAGGAACATATAATTATTATTATTTAAACTCTATAGGTATTTGGAATCACCCAGAACAAAATGGCATTCCTGATGTTTATTCTACTAATACAACTGAATCCCCTTCACAAAATAAAAGTAATGATTCTATTGAGTTAGGTAATATACAACAACCTAGTGATACCCCATTTCAATTAGATTTAAACGGTAATAGTGGAGGTGATTTTATAGAAAAGGGAAATATTAGACCTATTTTATCCTTTATTGGGGATCAGATTTTTGAAGGTAGATTTTCTAATAGTTTAAGATTAGGTAGTACATCACCCTCACAAGGTTCAGTAGTAAATAACTGGTCTACAACTGGTGAGATTGGTAGTCCTATTACAATATTAAGAAATGGTCAACCTAAAGATTTAGGAGAACCAGGTTGGTTACCTATAACTGAAAATATAAATACAGATTTATCTTCTATTTATTTAACTTCTACTCAACAAATACCTATTGAAATATCAGTAGCAAGTTCTACAACTGGTGGAGGTACCTCAGTTCCATTTTCTGATATAATAAAAGAAACACCACAATCACCTCAATCTTATAATCAGCAACAAATTATTTTAAACTCTGGTAGATTAATATTCAATACTAATGTTGATAGTATTTTAATGTCTTCTCAAAAATCAATAGCAATGGAATCTGTTGAAGGTTTAGGTATTAAATCTTTAGAAGGAAATGTAAACTTATTATCTCCAAAAGGTATAGTATCTTTAGGTAGACAAAATGCTAGTGAATCTTTAATATTAGGAGATGCTTTTATAACTCAATTTTCAAGTTTATTAGAAAATTTAAATATTTTATTAACAGCATTAAGTGGTGAACCCTTAATACCTGCGGCTGCAGCATCTGCTGTCTTAATTCAAACTAGCATATCTAATATTAAGGCACAAATCCCAAATCTAACCTCTAAATCAGTTAAAACAGCATAAGTATGAATGAGGAATTACTATTAGGGTTAGCTGTTGGTTTTATGAAGTCTGCAAGAGGTTCACAAGTATTATCTAATCTTAAAGATAAACTAACAAATGATCCTCAAAATGAACCTATAATCACTACCTTTGTTACTAAAGGCAGAGTATATGATAAACAAACTAATGAACCTTTAAAGGGAGTTGATATAAAGTTTGTAGAAGTATTATACCCTATGAAATCCTTTAAAAATGATGAAGGTAAATTAGAATATAAATTTGATGAGGGTGGTAATAAAGAAATAAAAACAGATTCAAATGGAGAATTTGAGATAAGATTTGGAGTTCCTGTTTTACCTAGTCTTCCTAATGTAGTTTTAGGTCAACCTAAATTCGCATATACTATAGATGGTTATGCCCCACAACAACAAACTATTGTTACAGGTAATGGTGAGGTTTTATCTAATTTACCTCCTATTGGTTTAATTAATATTGATTTAGCAGCAGAGATAGCAGCAGCTGAATTAAAAAATGAGGCAAATAAAGCTATACAAAAAGTATCTAGTCTTGTTTTAGATCCTATTGAAAGATCAATTGTTGTAGTTAAAAATTCTGTATTAACAGTTACTAGCTCAATTCAAAATAAACTTTTTCCACTAGCAATAGGATTATTAGTTATTTTTGGTATTACAAAATTAGCACAATCTGGTGAAGAAAAATGTCCTAGTAATGCCTTATTAAAATTAGCTATTAAAAGAAGAAACTCTATAGTAAAGCAATTAAATAACATATATAAAGTAATTGCTATTAATACCGCTCTAGTAGCTGTATTTTTAGCTGTTAGCGCTGCCTTTAAGGCAGGTAAATTAGCAATATTTTCTACTCCAGCTCCTACAGTTGTTTATCCTATAGTAGCCGCTTTAGAAGGTATAAAAGAATTATTTGATAAGTTTGAAACAGCTAATAAAGATTTAAGAAAAGCATTAATTATTGCATTAGTATTTTTAATAGCATCTTTAGTTATAATATTAAGATATCTAAAAAAGATAGATGAATTAATAGAAAGATGTGCTAGTGGAAGTGAAGGAAATGAAGGGTTAGAAATGACAGAAATTAATAATGAACTACTAGCTATTGGGAAAGAATCAGTAGAACAAGGTAATCCAGTGGTAACCAATGTAAATGGTTTTGAAATTTCCGTAGTAGTGGATGAACAAAGTAAAACAGGAGAATTATATAAAAGAAGAGCTATTGGAAAAAATAGCGCTGGGGTAACTATTGTAAAAGGAGAAGGATCGTTTAGTGCGGAAGATCAAATATTAATTGATGAGTTATCATTTTATATTATTCAAAATAACTTAAAAGCAGATTAAATCAATATTTATAATAAACATATACTAAGATATGAAACTAAGTGAACTAAAATCCGTTGTAAAAGAAGCAGTTAAAGAAGCTATTCAAGAAGAGATGAAAGACATCCTTATGGAAGCAGTAAGATCACCTCAACAAGTGATTACTACAACCCCTGCTCCTCAAAATACTCCTATGCCAGAAGATAATAGGTTAGCTATGAGAGAAAACATTCAAAATGTATTAGGTAATATGATGCCTGATGCAAATGGTACCATAAAGGCAACTTCATCAAATGTGCCTATGCAAGTAACTAATACTAATACAGCATCCCCTGATAGCCAACTCCCAACAGGAGAAGTAGATATGGGTCAAATTATGAATTTAATGAAAGGTAAAGTATAATAAAATGGCATTTGGAGCAGTACAGAAATTTCCTAATGATACAAGGCCAAGAGTTGGTATTGGAGTTAGTCTCCCTTTTAGCTCTGGTGGTGTATTTACCCCTAATTATACTACTAAGGAAGCTATTAAAAGTAATCTAATAAACTTTTTTCTTACTAATGTGGGAGAAAGACCAGGTAATCCTGAGTTTGGTGGTGGGTTAAGGGAGTTCATATTTACCCAAATAACAGAAAATAATTTAGATTTTTTAAAAGAGGATGTTGCTGATAAAATAAGTACATTTTTTCCAAATGTTAATGTTCAAGAGTTAAATGTATTATCTAATCCAGATAATAATTCAATTACAGTACAAATATTCTACTCAGTTATAAACACTACAATTAATGATGATTTAGAATTAAACTTCGCATAATGGCAATCAGAAGAGACATAAACTATATAAATAAAGATTTTGCTGAGTATAGAAATACACTAATAAACTACTCACAAACTTATTTTCCAACCACATATACAGATTTTACAGAAACATCTCCAGGTATGATGTTTATAGAACAAGCTGCTTATGTAGGTGATGTTCTATCTTTTTATTTAGATAATCAAGTCCAAGAAACATACCTTCAGTATGCTAGACAGGATGATAATCTATATGATTTAGCTTATATGTACGGGTACAAACCTAAAGCAACAGGTTTAGCTACTACCTCAGTAGATTTTTTCCAACAAGTACCTTCTAAACTATCAGGTAGTGCTTATGTACCTGATTTTGATTATGCTTTATATGTAAATCAAAATACAGTTATTAGTACAACAGCAGGAAGTCCTACATCTTTTACAACAGATGAACCTATTGATTTTTCAGTATCTAACTCTTTAGATCCTACAATAGTATCAGTAGCACAAGTTTCAGCTGGTAATCCTACTTATTACTTATTAAAGAAAACTAGAAGAGCATTTAGTGGTGTTATTAATAATACATCAGTAACATTTGGTGCTCCTGAAGAGTTTGCTACTACAGAAATAAATGGAACTAATCTTTCAAATATTATTGATGTATTTGATTCAAATGGTAACCAATGGTATGAAGTAGATTATTTAGGTCAAGATGCAGTTTATATTGGTATAAAAAATGTTAATACTAATGACCCTAATACTTATACAGACGCAGATACACCTTATATCTTACAAACAAAAAGAGTACAAACTAGATTTGCTACAAGATTTTTAAATGCAAATACTTTACAACTACAGTTTGGAGCAGGTTCACCAACAGAAACTACAGAGAATGTAATACCTAATCCTGATAATGTAGGTTTAGGTTTACCATTTGGGCAAAGTAAGTTAACAACAGCTTATAGTCCTACTAATTTTGTATTTACCAACACTTATGGTATTGCACCTAGTAATACTACTTTAACTATTAGATATTATACTGGAGGTGGAGTTCAATCAAACATACCATCTAACACATTAACTAATCCTACTACTAGTACTATTCAGTTTTTAAAAAGTGGATTAGATCCTACAACAGCTCAGTATGTATTTGATTCTATAGCTACAAATAACCCAATAGCAGCTTCTGGTGGTCAAGATGGGGATACAATAGAGGAAATAAGACAAAACTCTATTTCTAACTTTCCAACACAACTTAGAAATGTAACCTCTAATGATTATTTGATTAGAGCATTAAGTATGCCTCCTAAATATGGAGTTATTTCTAAAGCTTGGGCACAAAAACCTTTAGTAGAAGATATAAATGATGGTCCTAGTGCTACATTAGATATTTATCTATTATCATCGGATTTAAATGGTAAACTAACAACAGCATCACAGGCGTTAAAAGAAAATGTAAAAACATACATTAATCAATATCGAATGATTAGTGATACTATTAGTATTAAAAATGCTTTTGTAATAAACTTTAATGTTGATTTTGAAATTATTACTTTTCCTGATTATAATGGTAATCAAGTAATAGAGGAATGTATTTTAGCATTAAAAGATTATTTTTCTATAGATAAATGGCAGATTAATCAACCTATTATTATAGCAAATCTTTTTGTATTATTAGATCAAGTAGAAGGAGTACAAACGGTTAAACAAGTAAATCTAAATAATGTAGCAGGTACTTCTCAAGGTTATTCAAAATATGCTTATGATATGAATGGAGCTTTACAAAATGGAACAATATTTCCATCACTAGATCCTAGCATATTTGAGTTAAAATACCCAGATAATGATATTAAAGGAAGGGTTGTTACACTATTTTAAATAGAATATTTTAAAACTATGGCAGTATATAAACTATTTCCAACCCAGGATGCATCTATTTATAGTGCACAACCTGCTATGAATACTGGATTAGATCCTATATTGGATGTATCAAATTTTGTAACTAATGACAATCCAATATCTAATGTAGCTAGATCATTAATCAAGTTTGATCAATCACAAATAAATGATGTAATACAAAATGTAGCATCTATAACTAGTTCTCTTAACTTTACAGCTAGTCTAAAACTATTCATTGCTAAAGCAGATAATGTTATTTTAGAATCTAAAGTTAATGTTTATCCTATTTCTGGTTCTTGGAATAATGGATCAGGTCAATATTTAGATCAAAAACAAAATACAACAGGTGTAAGTTGGGTATTTAGTGATTATTCAGGATCAAATAAATGGCCCATACAAGGATTTTATGAAGATCTTACTACTGGTTCTTATTCTGGAAGTAATAATGAAGGAGGATGTAACTGGTGGACAGGATCAGGTGGGTACGATGGTATAGGAAGTTTAGAATCATCCCAAATCTTTAATCTTAGAAGCGATAAAGATTTAAATACAGAGGTAACTGATATTGTTAAAGTATGGTATTCATCATCTAATGATCTTATTGGTGTTTTAACTCCTATAGCAAATGAAGGTTTTATAGTTAAATGGGAAGATTCAACAGAGTTTGTAACATCAAGTGCTGTAACTCCTCAACTAAGTTTTTATTCAGTAGACACAAATACTATATACCCACCTGAGTTAGATATAAAATGGAGAGATTTTACATATAGTACTAGTAGTGGTGATTTAAAACCTAATAGAATATTAACTGGGTCATATCCAATAAATGAATTAACAAGTTCTATATCTTGTTCATTTACACAATCTTTACCTAATGATCCTACTTACACAGGTGCAGGTAGTGGAGCTACTTTTGGAGCTACTTTTAATAGTGCCTCTATGTTAAATGTATATGTAAAAGAAATAGGATTAGGATATGTAGCAGGTGAAACTTTAACTTGGTCAATAGAACAATTAGATGCCTTACCTGATATAACAGGATCTTTAACTCCTGCAACAGTTACTTTATCAACATATGATATTACACAGTTAGAAACGGTTTCAACACCAGATTTATTTGTTGCTTTAGATGATAATCAAGGTATATTTTATAGTGAAAGTATTAATCAATTTAGATTAAACTGTAGACCACAGTTCCCTGTGAGAGTTTATACAACTGAATCTATTTATACACAAAACCAAGCTTTACCATCATCATCATATTATGCTATAAAAGATTTGGAAACCAATGAGTTTGTTGTAGATTTTGATACACAAAATACTCAAATAAGTTGTGATCCAACAGGTAGTTATTTTACTGTCTATATGAATGGTTTACAACCAGAAAGAAACTATCAAATATTGATACAAACAAATATAGACAATAATGTGATTATAATGGATGAAAAATATTACTTTAAAGTAGTTAACGGGTAAATGGCAGATCAAAAAGTAGACCTTATTAAGAAAACATATTCTAAAACAGAATATTCAAAAGTAATAAACACTAAGTTTAGTCAACTAGGTGTAGTTTCTTTGAATGAGCAGATTGAAAATACAGTTACAGTCAATCAGTTTTTTGAATCATATAATAACTTATTTTATGATATACCTGCTTTAGGTGAAACTAACTCACATGAATATTTAATAAAAACAAGTGGAGAATACATTAACTTTGATCAAGATAGTCAAGAAATAGAAGCTTTAAGAGCTGAAATAACTTCTTTAAGAAGAGATTTATTACAGGCTCAAGTAGAAAAAGCAGAAGCACTTACTGGAGAAAAGATTGATTTAGATATAAATGCAATAGAAGATTCTTCCATATCTGGAGATGATTTTGCTAAAATATCTCAAGAAGTTTCTTCACCAGCTGTAAACACAACTAATACATCAGTAGTATAATGACAGATAAAATAAAAATAAACCAAGTTGATCCAACTACTTTTGAGTTTCAACAATACACTGAACAGGATAATGTTTTAATCTCTTCATCCAGGTTAGATACTGCTTTTTCATCCTCTACTGATTATATAGAGTATTATGCTTACGATGAAAATAAAAATCTAATATTTCCTTTACCTCCTACAAAAGCGGTTTCTGTAACTACTTTTAGTGTATTAGAAGGAGATACTATTCTATACCCATCTAAAGATTTAGAGGAAATAGGATATGATTATGGTTCATATTTTTCAACTTATAACTTTTATAGAAGAAGATTAGCTTCTGATATTACTTTAAACTATTATATTAGTGAGATAAGTTCTGATAGAACAGAAGTAAGATTAAAAAGTAATACAATATCAGATGAGTTAATAGTATCTTCAAGTAATGATTTTATCCAATATAGAGAAGAGGCTGATTATTTTGTAGATTTTCTTCTTAACTTTGGTAATGACCAACAAGTTATATCTAATAACTTAAGATTAGATACTGAAACTGAAGTTGAACCTTCATTATTAATTAAACTATATGAACCTTTACCACCACAGTTTAGTTTAAAATCAACTTTATGGGTTGTAGAGGAAATATCTGTTTCACAAGCTTATAATGTAGAATTCCCTGAGGTTGAGTTCGTACCTAACGATTTCCAGTTTATTAAAGGTCCAAACTACAGTATAGAGGTAACTCAAGAAACAGGAGAAAGTACTCAAACTTTTAACTATAATGATTTAGTAAATACTGATTTAACTAGTTCATTCTCACAGTTAAATAACTTATTAAAAAGAAAAGAAATTAATATTAGTGTTGATTATAATGATTATAATAACTTTATATATTTCTCTTCAGCTAATACAAGATTAGAAAATTTTTATTATAAGGCAGGACTAATAGAGTCCTATAATAATTCTATAGAAGAGTTAGGTACAATAGGAGGGGGTACACCTTCCTCCCCTGCTTATAGTGAAAGTAAAGCTACATTTACTTCTAAAATAGATTTTATAAAAAATAACTTTGATGGATATGAATATTTTCTTTACTACAATAGTGGTTCACAATATTCTTATCCTAAATCAAACACAGAACCTCCATATGTTTTATTTCCAACAGGAAGTACTGAAGCATTAGATTGGATAGGTAGTGCTGATCCTGATAACGCAAAATATGGTGGTCAAGCTTTATCAGCATCTAACTATGATGAAAATAATACTAACTATCTGTATAATACAATACCAGAGTATCTAAGAGACGATTCAGCAAATAGAAACTATGAGTTATTTGTTGATATGGTTGCTCAACAATATGATAATGTTTGGTTATATACTAAAGATTTAACTAATAGATTTAACGCTGATAACAGATTAGATTATGGTATATCAAAAGATTTAGTAGCAGATGCTATTAGAAATTTTGGCATAAAACTATATTCAAATAACTTTAATGCTGATGATTTATTTACAGCTTTCTTAGGATTAACACCTTCTGGTAGTGCATTTCCTTTCCCGGACATGACCACCAGTTATCCCGCAGCTTCTGGGTTAGAACTGGTAGATAATGAAATATCTGCCTCAAATGACATAGTTCCATTAGACGATGTAAACAAGCGGTTATATAAACGGATTTACCATAACTTACCTTATTTACTAAAAACTAAAGGTACAATAGCTGGTTTAAGAGCTTTAATAACCTCATATGGTGTGCCTGATACAATATTAAGAATAAATGAGTATGGGGGTCAAGATAGACAAACAGATCAAGATTGGGATTATGCACAAGATCAGTTTAACTATGCTTTCCATTTAGATGGTACAAGTTATGTTTCATCATCTTTTATACTTAAAGATCCAGGTAACGCACCTCCCTTTAACTATCCTCATTCACTGCAGTTTAGATTTAAATCTGCTGGTATTCCTTCTTCACCCACTTATTATAATCTTTGGGCTGGAGATGAAAACGTATCAGTAATAACTTTAGATTATCAAGGTACAGGATTAGATGTAGATTCATATTCAGGATCAGTTCCCGCTTTAAACAAAAACTATGGTACATTAACATTTTGGCCCATGGGTTCAACTGATGTTAATACTACAGCTAGTGTATTTTTACCTTTCTTTGATGAAGGATGGTGGTCTATACAAGTGAATGTTGATGAAAATGGTGACTCACCTAATGTTATTTTAAGTGCTGCTAATGAAATAAATGGAGAAGTAGGATTTTATGAAACTTCTTCTCTAACAACTAATACTCAATATTGGTCTTCAGCAGATACATCATCATTTCCACATCCAACTAGTGTTGCTTTAGATGGAATAGCTTACACACCAGTAACAGGTTCTTTACAAGAAATAAGATATTGGAGAAACCATATAAGTGAAAGTGTATTTTTTGATTATGTATTAAGTCCATTTTCAGTACAAGGAAATACAATAAACTCAACTCCTGAGGAGTTAGCATTTAGAGCTAGTTTAGGTGCTTTATTAGATACAGGTAGTAATGTTTCAATACATCCTAAAACAACTGGTAGTTGGGAACCAACAGCATCATTTCTTGGTTTTGCTGGAGGATCTTCAGTTGACATAAATACTTTTTATACTAGTAGTAATAACTGGATTGAAAATAAAGAAGAAATATATTTTAATCAACAACCAGGAGGTATAAAAAATAAGATTACAGATAAAATCCAAATAACAAATGAAGTACTTCCTGAGGGAGATACTTTATCTGCTTTTAGATCTATTCAACAAAATGTATTTGTAAGTAGTAGTGAACATAGTATAGATTATTTAGAAGTAGCTTTTTCACCTACTGACCAAATAAATGATGATATTATAGCCCAAGTAGGAGCATTTAATATAGGAGATTATATAGGAGATCCTAGACAAGTATCCGAATCTAGTTATACTTACCCTGATTTAGATGCTTTAAGAGATGAATATTTTAAAAAATATATATCAAGTTATGATGTAAATGATTTTATTAGGTTAATAAAGTTCTTTGATAACTCATTATTTAAAATGATCAAAGATTTTACTCCTGCTAATACAACTTTAACATCAGGTGTAGTAATAAAGCAAAACTTATTAGAAAGAAACAGATTGGCACCACCCCCAGTTGATATAGCTACAACTATGTCAACTTATTATACAGGTTCTCCTTCTGATCCTTATTCAACAGTAGTACCCCAAGTACAAAAAGATTTATCATTATCAGGAACAGTAAGATCTCTACCAAGGGATTTTCAACTACCAAACTCATCTAGTTCATACCCTCAATATTCTACAATAAGTGGTTCTTCTATTTATTTGTATGAAGGAGGAACAGGGGGAGTATTTGAGGAGTTTAATAATATAAATAATGCTCCTATAAGTTACTCAGGTATACCATATAGTGGACAAACTGCAGCTCAAGTATCTGCATCTAGATTTGCTTCTATATACCCTGGAGTAGTACAAGAACTAACTGAATCTGTTCAAACTCTTTTAGGTACACAACTACCAAATCAACTATCTTTAACAACAGGATCAGGACAAGGACCTTATACAATACCTAGAATAGATCAAAGAGAGTTTTATAATGGAGAGTTTCAACAGAGTGATTTTGCTGTTGGAATGAAGGATATTTGTAGTGCATTTTTTGGTCAAAACAACTATATAAACTATGAATATTTTATACAATACTTTAATAATCTAACCTTCCTAGAATCAGATTTTTTATTAGCTACTCAAATACCACAAGCAGGAAATGCTTGGTTTTGGGCAGATACAGTTGCACCTGTAAAAGTTTCATCTACTACTCCATATCCTCTCACACCAATAGGTGGTGTAAGTTATTCCACAACTGGAACTGCTGATGGTAATTATGATATTACAGCTTTTACATATACTGGAATTGGTAGTGGTGGAACTATTAGATTAGTAGTAGCAAGTAACCAAATAACCCAAGCATCTTTTCTTTTTGGAGGAGGTGGACAATATGGTACTGGAGGTATATTTGAATTTAGTGAAGCAGTATTAAATGCTGCTGGAGTAACTACTACTTCTGGTCTTGGTATATCTGCTAGACCTAATAGTAATACTTTAACTAGACAGCCTACTAATAAAGTAAAATATATAAAGGTATCTGATGTAGATATTAGTGGAAATGCTATAATGCCTTATATAAAAGATAGTAGTTTTATTACTTTTAATCTCACCCAAGCATTTGACTTTATATTTAATATTATTAGTGGTCCTCAAACTTGGTATATTTCTAGTATCTCAGCACAAGATGATAATAACCCATCTACTACCAATGCTCAATTATTAGAAATTTTTCAACCACCATCTTCAGATGTAGTAGGTTCTAATGATGCTAGTTTTTATGATTTAACATTTTCAGCAAGTGGGCAATTAAATTGGTTAGCAACTGCATCTGGAAGAGATCCAAATGTAACACCCGCCATTAACTTAACCCAATCAGTACCACAAGGATATTTCCCTCCAGTACCAACATTCCCAACTGAATCTTTCCTTAGAGGATGGGATGATGCTACATTTTTTATAGATGATATTAATGGTAATGTTTTTTATACCTCATCTGGTGACGGATTTAATACAGATGAAACTGGAAACTTTAATATAGGAAGAAAAGAAATAGATACTGATACAACTAATATTTCATCATATACTCCAAGTACATATCCTTGGTTTATGAATGCTATAGAAGCTACTACTCAAGTTTTAGTTAATTCATCACAAGTAGGAAATGCAGGTCAAACTGATTTGCAGTTATATACTGGTTCAATAACAGCCTCAAGTGTACCTATAGGTCCTATTTTTCCAATTTATAGTCCACCAGCAGCTGTACCTGCCACTGGTTTAACTTTTAGTGATGTTATTCAATATAATCTATTTACTAATACTAATCAAGGTGGTAATGCTGCAGATACTAAAATCAGATTATTAGGTGCAGGTACTGTTGCAAGTTGGACTAAAGGTATAGTAATAGAACCTTTTGGATGGAATACTACAACACCTGTTTTTGAATTCCAATTACCAGGTGAAACTGATTGGAATCCTAGAGCCTATGTACCATCAGGTACTTCTATCATTGTTGGGCCTCAAACTCAAACTAGTAATTCATATGATATAAAGGTAAGATTATCAGGAAATAGAGCTCCTTTTACAAATTTCTCTTGGAATATAAGTACAGATAATTATGCACAAGGTATTACTCCATTTGGTTCATTTCAAGCATCAACAGTAGGTGCAAGTATTAATGGTTCTCACCCAGGATTTCTTAGGGATATATTTGCATTTGGAAATGGTATGTTTTGTATTAGTGATGGTACTCATTTTTACCCAATATTCTTTAATGGTGATCTTTCGAATCCTTCTAGTGCACTATATGCAAATCCTTTACAAGGTGCTCTTTATGAAACCCCAATTTCAGCTACATTAGTTAACCAAATGTCAACAACTTCAGGAATTGGTAGTACACAAGGTAGGACTTTCACATGGTATTCTGTAGATTTAGATTCATCAGCAAGTAATGATTTTCTTGCTACTCCTACAGATCCTGTAGCTTGTACAATATTATTAAGAAATACTTAAAAAAGTATAAATTTATGTTATTTATTACAATAGAGCATGTCAGACAAAATAGAATATTATTTTAAAGAAACAACAAATCAAGTATTTGTTTCCGGTTCATCCACAACAAGTGGTATGAATACTTTGTTAACCTCTCCTAAGAATAGTCCTATAGTTAATAGTAATACTACAGCTAAGATTTCTTCTTTAGGAGCTAATCTTACATATCTTGTTCAAAATGGAGCAAACGATACTACAGAAATAACTATAGCAGATAATCAAGAACTATGGGTATATAGAGGATGGCAACCCGCAAATACTGAGGATGCTAATGCTTATAGATATAATCCACACCTCCACAGACCATATAAAGCATATATGTTAACTGAAACAGGTTCTGGAACTTCTTCTTCCCCATTTTCCCCAACTGGTTTTCCTTTATATTCTAATGTCCCATTTAATAATGGAAATATTTTAGATATAGCAGATAAATTTGATGAAAGAGTTTTGGGTTCAAATGGTAATGTTAGTACTCAAGAAAGAGTAAATAGTATAGTAGCCTTTAGTGGAAGTTTTACTGTAGAAAATGAAAATAGAGGAGTACAACCTTATGTATTTACAAGATATGGTTCACTCCCATCACCTCCAGGATCTGGAGCTACTATTGAGGTTAAAGATTCTACCCAAGCGGTAGTAGCAACCTTAGTTCAAACTCAAACCGCAACTGGTTTTCCATCTGTTCCTGTATCAAGTGGTAACTTAACTAATGGGGAATATACTTTTACAAGTAGTATTTTTAACGTACCAACTCCTTCAGCTATAGGAGCTTCCCAGTTTGGTTTATACTGTGAATATGATGATTTTGTAGAATATGAAGCTAGTAACTTAAGTACTACTACAGTTAGAGTAACATATACCTCTTCTGATGAATTCTTAACACCAGTATATTTTGATTTACCACAAGATAAAAAAGTTACATATACAGCATTAGTTGGAACTCCAAGTTTTACACCTGTAGCTAACTTTACTAATACTATTACTAATCCATCTGCTACCTCTACTGGTACAGTACAAGATATATTTTCAACTAGAGTAAATGATGTTTATATATCATATTCATCTTCACTATCTGAATCTATTGATGGATTATATATTTTTAACCAAATACCACAATCTGATGTTCAAGTAACAGTTTCTATGTTTTTGAAATCATGGACAGGAGTAGAATCAGGATTTCAATATGGAGAAACTAATACAACTTATTCTATTTCCCCTAATGAACCTCATTATGGTTTTGATACTGATGGAGGAGAACCTACTTTTCAAACAGCTTCTATTTTATTATACACGGGTAGTTACCCATCTGCTATACCAACTACATTAGATGATTATTATGTTTCCTCATCATTCTCATCTTCTGTTATACATCAAGGTTTAGCAGTCACAATGAGTACTTTAATACCTAAAGATTCATTATCTTTAAAAGATTGTCTATCAGTTGCTTTATCAGTATCATCTGGTTCTGCAAACTCAGCTTCAGTAGAACAAGCATTAGTAGTACAAACATATGAGTTAGAGTTTAACACTCCCTCAGCTGGAGAAACAGGAGATGGTAAAGTACCTGTATTCATAGAAAACGCATTTAGTGGTACTGATGGGTTTGCAAATGCAGTTGATTGTCAACCACTATATAATCTTATAGTTACAGAGGATACTTTAAGAAGAAATCCGCTTATACAAGAGGTAGAATATAATATACCTGAAACTTTTTTATTAGAAGAGGGTCAAAGTTTATTATCATCTCAATCTCCATTCAATCCATTAACTACTTACACCCCTTTTGATTCTTTTATATATAATTCAAGTGTAGGTGTTACCACTGTAGGACAATTTTATTTTAATAATAATGTTAATCAAGTTAGTTCTACTATAGTTGAAATAAATAATGCATACTATCCAGGAGGGGTTATAGATAATAGTAATACAGTACTTATTACTAATATTTTTGATATTTGGATAGATTCCACAGATAAAAAAATTAAATTTCCTACCCCTAATGGTAATGATTATTTACAGTTTGATCTTAATAATAATCCTACTTTTTCCCCTTATATAAATGGGTATGGAATATATAGTATGCCAATAACTAATGGCACTACAACAGGCGGAGTTTCACCATTTAATCCCACTAATCTTTCTTCAGTAGAATTTATTTCTGGTAAGGCTATGACAGATGGAGTTAATATTATTGTTAGTCAAGTTCCTTTACCTAATGGTACATTACAAATTACAACTACTGGTACAGGAACAGGTTTAGAATTAGACATTACCTCTATAGACTCAGGAGCTGGTCTTAGTATTACAGTTAGTAGTCCAGGTAGAGGACATAAAGATGGAGATTTACTTACTATACCACAATCAGTATTAACACCTATTTTTGGAAGTGCTATTGTTAGAGATTTACAAATAACTTTAAGTTTTACTTATGGTTTATACAATCCTTCTAACTTTAAAGCAATAAAAAATAATACAGCTATTAAATCTACAGTACCAGAATCTTTTTATACTCAAAACTCATCTATTATTCCTAGATATGATGGAGCTAAATCTTCAGCTGATTTTGTTAATAGTATTGATGGTTTAGTAGGGGGATTTGGAAAAGTACCTGTTATTGATTATAAAACAGCTTATTTTGCTTATTGTGATCAAGTTATAGATTTATATCCTACAATTAACAATAAAACTTTATTTAATATAAAATATTTGATTAATGAGGGTGGAGATGCACTTCAACCTAATTTATCTGAGTATACTGCCTTTGATGTAGAAGGTAGTTGGGAAGCAGATGGGAAAAGTAGAGTAGGTATAAACCAAATTTCTGGTTCCTCTCAATATGATATTTTAAATAATGAACAAGATATATATTTAGTAACTAAACTTCCTACAGCTTACTTATGGTCTCAAACAGGTGCAGGTACTTACTCAGAATATATCCCATTTGGTGGTACAGTAGCAACATTACCACAATTTAGTGATGATTTTGTAAATTATAGTATGAATATAGCTGGTGCCTCAAATAATGTTGCATATAATAATTCTATTAGTATTGTAGTAGATAATCCAATAGGTAATTTTCCTACAAATACAGTTTTTACTGATTCATACACAGTAAAACAAGGTGCTAAATATGGTGAATATAGTAATCCAACTCCTGTAGTTTATGCATCTTCTTCAATATTAACAACTTCAGGTTCAGGAGGTGATTATTACGCAAATCCAGGTGAAATTTATTTTACTACAGATGAAATAGCACGTTTAAATACGGCAGCATCAAATAATGAACAACCTCAAGTACCACAATTATCTGATGATTATAATTTTTTATTAACAAGTACTTTTACATTATCTCCCGTTTTTGAATATATAACAGGAGGCTCAGGGGGGAGAAATGATACTAGAACATATCAAGGTAGATCACCTGGAGAATCTGTTGGATCTTTAATTTTTTGGTTAGAATCAACTACTGATTCTCCTAGTGTAGCGGGAACTTGGACACGTGAACCCATAGAATTAGTTGGAGATGTAATATTACAAATGGTTAATGGTGGAACCTCTACAAATATAAATCTTTCAACAGCAACTAGTGATCCCTCAAAACCTATAATTAAAAATATTGGTTCCTCAAAGTATAGACTTAAAATCCAACTTTGTCCATATGATATTGAATATGCACTTGGAGATGGAAATTATAGTGCTGGCAGGATACAAAATAGGGGAATGGCTTACGCTCAACTTATATTTACAACAAGAAAAAAAGATGCTTTTATATCTGAAAAAAGATATAGATTTTCAGTTAAGCAAGAAATGGATGATATGACACTACTTTCTAGAGATGGAGATCAACCACAAAATAATATTTGGCAACCAACTAAATACCCAAATATTGATGGTCAACAAAATAATAGAGCAGGTACAGATTTTGATTTTCCATTAGTTTCTCCTAGATTTGATTTATCTATAGAAGGTATTAAAACCCCTACACTGCCCCCATCATATGATCCTACAACTGATCCTAATTCATTTAAAACTCCATATTGGAAATTTTCTGGTTCATTACTCATTCCTGGAGGTTTTGTATATGATTATGATACTATAGTTCTTGAGGATCCAGTAGGAAATGCTAAATACAATACAGGTGAAATTATGGGAAGTTTAGCTTATACAGCTTCTGCTAATTCTAGATTTCCTGGAGGTGTAGAACCTGCTGATTCTGGATTTGATTTTACTACTATTACTTGGGAGGTAAGAATACCTTCTAAAGATGGAAGAGAATTTGATGAAATAAGATTTGAAAATAGTGAAAATCTTTCTAGAAAAATTTTAGAAGTAACACCACCTGATGCTGATGGTGGTAAATTAAAATTAGTATTAGATGGGGAGTTACCTCCCTCTACAAACTTAGATTTCTTTATATTAAGAAGAAATGTATTTTCTCCAAATTCTATTTTAATAAATAAAGAATTTCCATATGGATCCTTACCTGTTTCAAAAGAATTTATTCCTTCAACAAATGATACAACATTATTTTTTGATAATAATGATGCGCCTTCTGAAATGGATTCATCATATAGAAGTGAAGCTACATCATCACAGTCTGGGAGTTTTGTAACAACATATAAACCCCTATTAAAATCAGATAACACACCAGCAGGAATATTATTTCCACAGTATCCAACAGAATTAATAGATAGAAATCCTGATGATGTAATAATTGATTTAAGAGATAAGAAACTAATAGAGTAACATATTTATAACATATAACCACACTTATATAAAAAAACAAAAATGGGATATTTAAATAACAGCGTCATTACAGTAGATGCTATCTTAACTACAAAAGGAAGACAAGCATTAGCAGCTAATGATGGTTCCTTTAGAATAACACAATTTGCTTTAGCAGATGATGAAATTGATTATATGCTTTATAATCCTTCACATCCCTCAGGTTCTGCATTTTATGGTCAAGCCATAGATGGTATGCCTTTACTAGAAGCATTTCCTGAGGAATCTCAAATAATGAAATTTAAGTTAGCTACTTTACCTAGAGGTACAGCAAAGCTACCTGTATTGAATGTAGGATATACTTCAATTACATTACAACAAGGAGCTACAATAGCTATTACTCCTCAAACTTTAAATTACTTAGGTAATGATCAAGTTTTTGAAACAGCTGGATATAGTGCAACTATAGCAGATGTAAGATTAATGAGTACATTTACAGCAACTGGTATTAATACTGATGCTGCTGCAGCCGCTAATGCAACTGCAACAACTACTATAGGAACTAATGTTTCCTCTACAGTAACAGGAACTCAAATATCTCTTAGAGCAACTACAGTTAATACACTATTTGGTTCTAATGCCACTTTAGTAAGTACATTAACCATAGTAGGATTGGATAGTGGAGCTAGAATAACTGTTCCTATAACAGTAACCAAATCAACAACATAAAATAAATAATAATGGGATTTAAAAGATTAGAAGCAGATGATTTTGTAGTAAGTGCACAAGCACAAACTGCTACCTGTTGGAGCAATAATGTTCCAGCATTAACTACCTTCTTTACACAATCAAGTCAAACTAATGGATCTTCAGGTACTTACTATACAACTGTATTTAATAATTCTGGAGATGATGCCGCCGCACCTGCTGTAGCACAATTTGAGGTAGCATATGGTAATGAAATAGGAGGAGGAGCTTTAGCTTATAATGAAACTGCTAATCCTGGTGTTTCTCCAACTTCAACAATATATGGTCAATATAGAACATTAGTTTTAGAAGATGAAAATTCTGGATTTGTATTTGGAGGTGTTTCTGGTAGTTCCATTTATGTTTTAAGTATTGAAAGAGCAGCTTACAAACAAGCATTATTTCCTGGTTCATTAAATCTAATCTTAAGTGGTTCAGTTGGATCTGGAAATTCTATATCTTTAACAGATAACTCTCAAATGGTTACTGTACCTGACTATTATGGTACTACAAGAGCATATCAAATAATAAGTGGATCAGATGGTACAGCTTGGAATAGTGCTGGAGGAGGAAATGGTTACACTACCTCTAATGGTTCATATGGTTTATTTCTTCCGGATATTGGAACTATAATATTAAATGGTGATGCATTAGATTTAAATGATGCCCAAGGAATAAACTTAGGAACAGTTCAAACAAGTAATACAGAAGGAGGAAATAACGAAAAAATATACCAAGCAATTTCAGGATCAGGTGTTTTATCTCCTAGTTTTGGTCTTAATTCTGAAGAAACAATAACTTCAGATTTTGTATTTGTTAGAGCAAGAAACAGTGAGTTTAATTATTCAACTAACCCTTCATATATTTCTGGATCAACTGGAGAAGTAGCTTATAACTATTTTATTAATAATCCTCAAACCTATATGACAACAGTAGGATTATATAATGATGAAAATGACTTATTAGCGGTAGCAAAGTTATCAAAACCATTAAACAAAGATTTTACTAAAGAAGCACTTATAAGAGTTAAATTAGATTTTTAAATAAATGGCAGCCTATAAGCAGTTTAATTCACAGGATATTATAATATCCCCATTGGAACTGACAAAAGGGTTTAGTTTTGTGGGTAGTAGTTCTTTAACTGCCTCAAATGTTAATATAAGTAGATATTTAGGTAATCAAGATAATACAACAGAATCAACAGGATATAATAACTTTGTATCTCAATCTGCTATATATTATTCAATACAACAACTATATTATTCTAACTATATTTCCGGTAGTGGCGGTGAGGTACAGCAAGCAAATACACAATCCATAAACCCCGACGGTACAACAACTGGATTGGTTGCTTCCAACGGATATTACAACTATCCCCAAACCGATTTAAATCCTAAAAAATATTGGCCTACAGGTTCTAATGAATCTATAGGTGTAATGTCTGTTCCTAAAGCAATGTTTGGTGATTTTATATTACCTAACTCTGTTGTAATAGAAACTGATAGTGGAAGTTATTTTGATGATGGTGAAGGTAGATTAAAAATGAATACCCCCTTACAATCACCTACCAGTTCAATTTTTGTTGGAAATGTAACATACGATCATGGAATAATAGTTTTTACTGGGGGAACAAGATTAGAAAATACCGGATCAACAGGAACGGGAGTTATAACAAACAGTGATATAGAAAACTTTGTAACTAGTTCTAATATTACTATGTCTTTCTCAAGTTCTTTTACTATTTATGAGTCGCAATATAAATGTACTATTGGAGAAAGTGAGTTTGGGTACACTTTAAACCCTACAGTAATATCAGGTTCAAGCAATGATGGAACAGTTTATAACTATGTAACTTCATCATTCTTTTCTCCTTATGTTACAACAGTTGGTATGTATAACAATAACTATGAGTTGATGGCAGTTGGAAAACTAGCACAACCCTTACCAACATCAAGGACTACAGATACAACTATATTAGTGAATATTGATAAACAGTAAATAATACTAAACAATGGCAAAACAATTTATATATAATGGTATTCTAACAGGAGAAACTATTGAAGCCTCACAAGTATCTCAATCAGTAGATGCCTTTACAGGTGCCGACGCTTATGATATTACTGTATCAGGTTCATTAGAGTTAACAGGTTCTCTTAAAGTTACTGGTTCGGTAGTTCTTAAATCTGTATATGAAAATAATACAGCTAGTCCTTTTAATTCTGTATTAATAGATACAGATGGAACTTTATATTCTGGAACTCTTAATCAAGGACCACAAGGAACACAAGGAACAACAGGTGCAAAAGGAGATACAGGATTACAAGGTACACAAGGTATTCAAGGTGAAACAGGTACACAAGGTACTCAAGGTACAATAGGTCAAACAGGTACAGGTCTTCAAGGTACACAAGGTGTACAAGGCGAAACAGGAGAAAAAGGGGCACAAGGTATTCAGGGTATTCAAGGTACTCAAGGTGAAACAGGTATACAAGGTACAGATGGACAAAAAGGAGCTCAAGGTATAACTGGTCAAAAAGGAGATACGGGGTCACAAGGTATTCAAGGAAATACAGGAATACAGGGTACAGATGGTACTAAAGGAGATACAGGAGCACAAGGTATTCAAGGAACACAAGGTGTTCAAGGTGAAACAGGTACTCAAGGTACACAAGGAATTCAAGGAGAAACAGGTACTAAGGGGGACACAGGAGCACAAGGTATTCAAGGTGTTCAAGGTGAGACGGGTATACAGGGAACAGATGGACAAAAAGGAGCTCAAGGTATAACAGGTGCAAAAGGGGATACAGGAACACAAGGTATCCAAGGTATTCAAGGAGAAACAGGTACTAAGGGGGATACAGGAGCACAAGGTATCCAAGGAATACAAGGTGCTCAAGGAACACAAGGTGCTATAGGAGCAAAAGGTGAAATAGGAGTACAAGGTATCCAAGGTATTCAAGGTGAAACAGGTACTAAAGGTGAAGTTGGAACCCAAGGAACTCAAGGTATCCAAGGAATACAAGGTGCTCAAGGAACACAAGGTGCTATAGGAGCAAAAGGTGAAATAGGAGTACAAGGTATCCAAGGTACACAAGGTATCCAAGGTGAAACGGGTATTCAAGGAATACAAGGAACTCAAGGTATACAAGGAGAAACTGGTACTAAAGGAGAAATAGGGGCACAAGGTATTCAAGGTATACAAGGAGAAACAGGTACTAAAGGTGAAGTTGGAGTACAAGGAACTCAAGGTATTCAAGGAGAAACTGGAATACAAGGTACAGATGGTACTAAAGGAGATAAAGGAGAAATAGGAATACAAGGTGCCCAAGGTATCCAAGGTGCAGATGGGCAAAAAGGAGATACAGGAGCACAAGGTATTCAAGGTACATCAGGTGCTAAAGGATCTAAAGGAGATAAAGGTGAAATAGGAGTTCAAGGTATCCAAGGTATTCAAGGAACTCAAGGGGCACAAGGTGTTCAAGGTGAAGAAGGTACTAAAGGCGATACAGGGGCACAAGGTATCCAAGGAATACAAGGTGCACAAGGTACACAAGGAACACAAGGTTTACAAGGGTCAATAGGTGCTCAAGGAACTGATGGATCATTTGGTGGAGCAACTTTTGATTACACTTTTGATACATCAACTACCTCAGCTGATCCAGGAACAGGAAAAACAAGACTTAATAACTCTCTCCAAGCATCCTCTGATGAGATGTATATTGATGCTACTGATGTAAATGGTACTAGTATTAACTCATTTTTAACATCTATAGATTCAGTTACCTCAGCAGTAAAAGGATTTGTAAGAATATCTAATAAGTTTGATCCAAATGATTTCTTATTATTTAGTATAACTGATTTAACTGATAATACAGGTTGGTGGACAGTAGATATTGCTATTAGCACTCAATCAGCAACATCCCCATTTATTAATAATGAAGATATTATAGTTTCTTTTGTAACTACAGGAGATAGAGGAGATAAAGGACAAAAAGGAGAAGTTGGAACACAAGGTATCCAAGGAATACAAGGTACACAAGGTATTCAAGGTACAGAGGGTACTAAAGGAGAAACAGGTGCTCAAGGAATACAAGGAATACAAGGAGAAACAGGTGCTCAAGGAATACAAGGTATCCGAGGATTACAAGGTACTCAAGGAATACAAGGTACACAAGGTATTCAAGGAATACAAGGATTCACAGGTGTTCAAGGAATACAAGGTATTGAAGGAAATAAAGGTGAAACTGGTGAGTTAGGATATAATGTATGTTTAGATCAAACAGTTGCTGCTCTTACTTGGTCATTTAATCATGGATTAAATAACAGATACCCAACAGTAATGGTATTTAACACCTCTGGACAAGTAATAATACCAGAAGAGATTAATACTATAGATGCTAATAACTTAGATGTTGTATTTAGTTTTGCTACAGCAGGTAGAGTTTGTGCCTCAATAGGTGGTATAACAACTACAGCATCATACGCAGATAGTTTTACAATAGAAAATACTAATTTAACTACTCAAGTTAACTGTGATGTAGATACTGGAACTGAAACTGTAGCAACAGTTAGTACATCAGATTTTTCATCAGCATTTTTTGATTATGTTCTTTCAGATGGTACTAACTATAGAGCTGGTACTATAAAAGCAGTATGGGATGGTACTAGTATTAACTCATCAGAAGATAGTACAGCAGATATTGGAACTACTTCAGGATTAACATTAAGCACAGACATAAACGCAGGAAATGCAAGATTAAGAGCAACAGCAACATCTGATAACTGGAAAGTTAAAACGTATGTTAGAACGTTAACCTTTAGTGATTGTCCATAATGGGTAAAATCTAGTTATGAATAAGATTGAAGAGATATTTAAATCTTGGAACATCAGTTTTGACCCCAATAGTAAACAATCAGAACTTGCATCTCAAAGGATAGAAATATGCAATAATTGTGAGTTTAAAAAAACCACTCTAAAAGTAAATACTTGTGGTGTATGTGGTTGCTTATTAAAAGGTAAAATATTTTCCCCAAATGTAGGTGCTTGCCCAAGAAAAAAATGGGATGAAATAGACCAAAGAATGTATAACATAAGAACTACACCAAAGTAATATTATTTAATATTTATTACAAAACATTTGGAGTAGCAACTCCTATTTATTATCTTTACATATAAACAAAAACTAAGTTATGAGTGAACAACAACTAGCAGAAACTGAAGATTTAAAACATATTTTAGCTGTACTAACACCTAAAGATGCTGAAGAGATTTTAGCGCTTAAAGATGAACTAAAAGACAACTGGAATAAAAAACAAATCTTTAGAACAGAAACAGAGATGAGAATCTCAGTTTTAAACGATGCTAAACACCCAACACCAGCTTCCAAATATTGGCAATCAGTAAGAGAACAATCAGCACATTTTGATGCTATGATGGGTTTATCTTTTGATCTTAGAAGAAATACAGTTGATAAACTTAGATTAGAAAAAAAGTTAGCTGAAGCAGAAGATGAACTTGATGCTATGGAAGCGCAGATTGATTTAGATCAAAATTTATATAATAGAGCTTGTATGGAACAAGTAGCACATGATAGAGTAAGAGAGATTCAAACTTGGTCTAAACTTAAAGGAGAGTTAGATGATGGAACATTTGATTCTCAAAATGTAGATAATCATCAAGCAGCTTCATTACATCGAACTTTACAAAATAGAGTAAATACATTAAATGCATCTTCTACTCCTTCTGAGGTAATGAATGCTTTAGGTCCATTACAGACTGTTGAAAGATTAAAAACTAAAGATGATAAACTTCTTACATTTACAGATGCTAAAAAGGTACACTTGTTAGGTCAAAAAAATAAGTAATATATGTTTCTTTATACTAAAGAAAATGCTTTAGATTTAAAAATATGTAGTGGTTTTATACAAACATTTGAAAAATCTGATGAAAAACAACCTGGAGCTCTATATGGTCCTGAAGGTACTTCCTCAAAAAGTGGTAAAAAATCCACTGATATTTCTTTTACACCTAAACACTTAAATAACCCTAACTGGAATCCCCTACTTACAAATCTAGTGTCAGTATTAGAAAAGGGATTAAGTGATTATATCTTAAGGCATAAAGTTGCTATGGATAATATGGACCCTTGTACTATAAGTCCTATTTTTAATATGCAAAGATATTTACCTGGAGAGGGATTTTCCACTTGGCACTGTGAAAGAGCAACTGTATCCTATAATAATAGATTATTAGTATGGATGGTACACTTAAATACAGTTATAGATAGGGGAGAAACAGAGTTTTTTTATCAACATCATTTTGAATCACCAATAGCGGGTAAGTTATCTATATGGCCTAGTGATTGGATGTATTTACATAGAGGAGTTATTTCTCCTACTGAACCAAAATATATTTTAACTGGTTGGTATAATCAGTTAGACAGAAAATAAAATATAAAGTTATGGAATTTAAAGTTTTTGAAAGATTATGGTGGCCTACCCCTGTATGGGATTGTCCTGTAACAGATATTGATAACAAATCAATAGTAGATTATTGTCAACAAGTTAGAAAAGAAAAACCAGGTGTTAATATATCTAATAAGGGTGGATGGCATAGTGGAGAGTTATTATTTCCATTACCACAAGATCTTGAACAGTTATTTAATGATTTAACTATATTTGTAAACGATGTTGCCGCACGTTATACAGGTACATCCGAGTTAATATTGGGGAATTGGTGGATTAACATAAATGGAAAACATGATTATAACCACCCACATGATCACCAAAATAGTGTATTATCTGGTACATATTACGTGTCTGTTCCTGATGATAATATGGGTGATTTAGTATTACATAGAGGAGATAATGCAGAGTTTTTTTTAACTTCTAAAGTAAAAAGAGAAGAAACTATGGCTAATACTTTAAGTGTACAATGTCCAATAAAAGAATCTATGTTTTATCTATTTCCCTCTTGGGTTAAACATTCAGTAGATAGAAATGAATCAGATTTAGAAAGGATTTCTATAGCATTTAACTTTGTTACTCCCCAACAATAAAAAATGGAACAAGGTTATACATATACACCAAAAGAAATACATAATACTATACCTATATCTAATGCTTCACCTTTACCTGAAAAGTATATAGTATGGCATATTCAAGGTGGGTTAGGAAAAAATATCGCAGCAACCTCATTAATATCTAGTGTAAAAGAAAAATATTCAGACAGAAAACTAATAATGATAGTTTCTTATCCTGAGGCATTTCTAAATAATCCCTTAATAGATAGAGTATACCAACTAGGTCAAGCACCTTACTTTTTTCAAGACTATATTGAAAATAAAGATACAATAATCTTTAGACATGAACCATACCATCAAACAGGTCATATTAATATGACTAAACATTTAATAGAAAACTGGTGTGATTTACTTAACTTAGAATATAAAAACCAACAACCCAAAATATTCCTTAACTTTGTTCAACAACAACTTATAGGACTATGGACAAGAGAAAAACCTATAATGGTAATACAAACCTGTGGTGGACCAGGAGATGATAAATCTCTTTCATATTCTTGGACAAGAGATATACCACAGTCAATAGCACAAACTATAGTAAATAAATATAAAAATAAATATCATATTATTCAAATAACTAGACCAAATGGGTATGAGTTAACTAATGTTGAAAGATGTGATCAAAAAATGTCTAATATTGAGTTATTTGCTATAATAGGTGTAGCTAAAAAACTTATACTTATAGACTCATGTTTACAACATGCTGCTGCTGCCTTTAACATAAAAGCAACAGTGTTATGGATTGGTACTAATCCAACAGTTTTTGGGTATGGTTTACATAATAATGTAAAAGCACAAATACCTAATAGAGCTAATCAGCTTATAGGTTCTTATTTATTTGATTATCAGTTTGAAAATAATACACATGAATGTCCTTATATTGATGTTAAAGATTTTTTTACTCCTCAACAACTAAATAAAGTATGAAACAAATAGTATATTATCAATCTTCCCTTCCAAGAGCTGGTTCTACTTTACTACAAAATATTATGGGGCAAAATCCTGATTTTCATGTTACCCCAACATCTGGTATGGTTGATCTTATGTTAGGAGCAAGAATAGGATATAATGGTAATGCAGAGGCAAAAGCAGGAGATAAAGAAATGTGGAAAGAAGGATTTTATTCTTTTTGTAGAGAAGGATTTAAAGGCTATATTTCTAATCTTACAGATAAACCATACATTTTAGATAAAAATAGAGCATGGGGAGCTTATTATGCTTTATTAAATAATATTAATCCTAATCCCAAAGTACTTTTTATGGTTAGAGATTTAAAAGCTATTTTTGCTTCTTTAGAAAAAAAATTTAGGACAAATCCTGATTATGATGATGGTTTATTAGATAATAAAAATCTAAAAAATATTACTACTCAACAAAGAGTAGAAACTTGGTCTGAAGGTCACCCAATAGGATATGCTGTAAATAAGTTACATCAATCCATTTTAGATAAAACAGCACAAAACTTTTTATTTATTAGATATGAAGATCTTTGTAGTAATCCCCAACTTCAACTAGATAGTATTTATGAATATTTAGATATATCATCTTTTACTCATAATTTTAAATCTATTCCTCAAATCACTATAGAAGATGATACGATTCATGGAATATATGGTGACCACATAATAAGAAACACTTTATCACCCCTCCCAGAGGATTCTCTAGAAATATTAGGACAATCTACCTGTGATTGGATTCATCAAAAATATAAAGGTTATTATAGTGATATGAACTATAAAATCTAATAGAAATATCTCTGCTAATATTTATATGTAAATAGAATACTTACCTATAGACTTACCTTTTGGACAGTGAAAAAAGGAACACATTATGCAGGCAGATGAATTTATTATCAGAAAAGGTTTTATTTCCCAAGGTGATGGTGTAATCACAGGATCTTTAGCAGTATCAGGCTCACTTAAAGATGGTCAAGGAGGAACAGGAGCAGATGGTCAAGTTTTATCATCTACAGTATCAGGTTCAGTATGGATAAATCCAGGTTCTGGTCCTCAAGGTACACAAGGTACTCAAGGAACACAAGGTACTCAAGGTTCACAAGGAATACAAGGGGAAACAGGTACACAAGGAATACAAGGAATACAAGGGGAAACAGGTACTAAAGGAGATACAGGATCTCAAGGTATCCAAGGAATACAAGGAGAAACAGGCATACAAGGTACCCAAGGAGTACAAGGGATACAAGGGACACAAGGTACTCAAGGAGTACAAGGAGAAACAGGCATACAAGGTACCCAAGGAGTACAAGGGATACAAGGAACACAAGGTACCCAAGGAATACAAGGAGAAACAGGTGTTCAAGGTACTACAGGTACAGATGGTAACTTTGGTGGTAACTCATTTGATTATACTTTTGATACTACTACTACAGCTGCTGATCCTGGAACTGGAAAAGCTGCCCTAAATAACACTACACAAAATAGCGCTACAGCACTTTATATTGATAATACAGATGATGATGGGAATAATATAGATTCTACACTTTCAACTATTGATAGTGTTACCTCAGCTGTTAAGGGTCATGTTAGAATAGCAGAAAAATCTGATGCATCTATATTTTTAACATTTGCTATTTCAGATTTAACAGATAATACAGGTTGGTGGACTTTAGATATAACAAATGAAGCAGGTTCAGCAACATCTCCTTTTAGTAATGCGGATGATATTATAGTTTCTTTTGTAACCACAGGAGATAGAGGAGATAAAGGAGCACAAGGTATTCAAGGTACCCAAGGAATACAAGGAGAAACAGGTACTCAAGGTATACAAGGAATACAAGGAGAAACAGGTACACAAGGTATACAAGGAATACAAGGAGAAACAGGTACACAAGGAACTCAAGGTATCCAAGGAGAAACAGGTACACAAGGTATTCAAGGTTCGACAGGTACTAAAGGAGAAATAGGTGTAGGATCACAAGGTATTCAAGGAATACAAGGGGAAACAGGTATACAAGGAATTCAAGGTATCCAAGGAGAAACAGGTACTCAAGGTATACAAGGAATACAAGGAGAGACAGGAGTACAAGGTGTTCAAGGAGTACAAGGAGAAACAGGTACTCAAGGAACACAAGGTATCCAAGGAATAACAGGTGGATCAGGTACTCAAGGACAAAAAGGAGATACAGGGGCACAAGGTACTCAAGGAACACAAGGTATTCAAGGTATTGATGGTATAGAAACTTTTCCATATACTGGTTCAGCCGATATAACAGGTAGTTTAATAGTTACGGGTTCATCTGAATTTTTATATTTGTCTGGAAGTATTTCTGGAACTTCTGCTTGGACATCAGGAGGAAATTTAACAACAGCAGTTAAAGAAAATACCTCAATAGGTACATCAACTTCTGCTCTATCAGTTGGAGGTCAATGCTTTAGTCCTACATTTGGAGGAGTTCGCGTTGATACAACTGAAGAATATAATGGTTCATCTTGGTCAACAGGAGGAACTTTATCAACAGCAAAAAATCTACAAGCTGGAGCAGGAATACAAAATGCAGGTTTAATATTTGGTGGATCAAGTAATACTGTTAATTTTCTAGATACTTCAGAGGAATATAATGGTTCTTCTTGGTCAACAGGTGGTACTTTACAAGTAGGAAGAAAAACTTTAGCAGGAGCAGGAACACAAAATGCTGGTTTAGCTTTTGGAGGTGATCCGAGTGGAATAACTACCTCATGTTGCACTGAAACTTATAATGGTACTTCATGGACTGTAGCATCAGCTATGTCAACACCAAGGTCGGCTGCGGGTGGAGCAGGAACGCAAAATGCTGCCTTATCAATTGCAGGTTTAAGTAGACCTTCAGGAACTAATCTTATTATAGCTACTACTGAAGAATATAATGGCACTTCCTGGTCAACAGGAGGAGCTTTAGCAACAGCAAGATATTATTTAGGATCCTCAGGAGAACAAGATGCAGGTTTAGCATTTGGTGGTTATAATGCATCCTTTACTATAATAACTTGCACAGAAGAATATAATGGTTCATCTTGGTCAGCAGGAGTATCTATGAACATAGCAAAAGATAGATTAGGGGGATCAGGAACAAGTGTTTCAACCATAGCAGTGGGAGGTAGAACAGGGGGTAGTGGATTTACAAATACAACTGAAGAATTTACTGGACCTGTCACTACTTATACTCCTAAAAAAACATTTGATTATGATGATACAACTGGTGATACAACCATTTCTGGTTCAAGTAACTTTACTGGTTCAATGGATATATCAGGTTCAGCTATTATTTCTACTTCACTACCAGGGGGTGGAACTTCATCTTGGAGTACAGGTGGAGCTTTATCACAAGCAAGATATGCTTTAGCAGGAGCTGGAACACAAACCGCAGGTTTAGCTTTTGGAGGTAAAGGTGAAGTTTTAGGTTCAGCTCAATATTTAACTTGTACAGAGGAATATAATGGTACTGCTTGGTCAGGTGGAGGAGCTATGGCTG
>Ga0209532_1000601_pt1 | contig 30743 bp, 10 predicted proteins | sample COG_02_FD_184746 | JGI IMG/M metagenome (GOLD analysis project Ga0209532, IMG submission 184746) | Pelagic Microbial community sample from North Sea - COGITO 998_met_02 (SPAdes) (version 2) | ecosystem: Environmental > Aquatic > Marine > Neritic zone/Coastal water | place: Helgoland, sampling... | reverse complement strand
AATTCGCTATTGTTCGCACGACAGAAATACACAGTTGAGTTTAATTCAGTAGTATTGTTAAAACTAATGTCCTGGACTCGATTCCTGAACGCATCACAAGATGCAGAAATAGAACCAGTCAATAATGCATTAATATCCTCATAAGGCTCTCCAGGAATCATTCCAGGAGTTTCGTGATTTAATTTGCCCCCATTAGTCGCAGAGGAGGTTAAAAATACAGATGCAGTAAGAACTGCAATTCCAGCTTGATAGAAAATAAGGCCGGCGGCTCTGGATGGCGATAACTCAGCATAAGACCCACCATTAGAACAGGACAAAATTCCATATTCACCTGAAGGTGAATTTACTTTGTAGCTTGTGGCTGATGCGGAATCCTGAATTGTCAATAATGACTGAAAAACATCAGGATAAGGTGAACCGGTTAAAGATCCGGTTGTTCCCAAAATCATTTGGAAAGATCCTTTTTTGATTTCGTCTTTTGCCAGCAATCTAGAGAAGTTTATGAAAATAGCTTCCTTGATCTTAACTCCACCTGCCGAAATGTTGCCGTCTTCATCGAAGGGCAAGATGTTTCCTGAAACATCGTGACCCATTAGTACACTGGCCATTTGGTTGTAGATATTTATCTTCTTAGAGTTTTGAGTTGAGGTCGAAGACGATAGAGAAGACCCGGAACCATAACCTACTGTAAGATCAAAAATATGATTTGCAGAAGATGACAAATAAGGATAATCATAAACACTCTGGAACATCCCATGAGCATAGTTTTTAATATTTGTTTCATTGCCAAAGCCCAATGTTGCTGCTAGGTTATATGTTCCAGAAACGATTGTTCCAGTGATTGGAATCGCTTCATGTAATAGTGTTCTTGTGTTTGTTATATCGTTATTATCGATTGTTTTATAAATGGATGCCATTTTTTATTCCTTATTATCAGGTGGGCACTTTAGCAAAACGTACAGGTACGTCAATTCTATACCCTGTAGTTAGGCCAGTGACCCTTACTATTGTATCAATGTATTTTGCATTTTGGCCAGAATCGTTTCCCGTATCTGTTGAATACCATGTGCCCCCAAGTGTATCAAATAAATAATCACTCGTATTTAGGTCTATTGATGACTGAACTCCGAAATGGATACTAGTCCCTCGGGGACCCTTAATGACCTGGTTTGGATCAAGAGTCGTAGAGTCTCTGGATGAGTTGTCTGTCACAAACCTGTTGTCGTTCAGCGATAGGAAGTATGTCGCAATATTATCGTCATCAATAAATGATTTCTCAGCTGAAATTACATTAGAATTATCACCAGAGAAAGAACTGACAATAGAACCTAATCTATTATCGATATCGATCTGATACTGAACCTCATTCAAATCAGAAGCAATCAAATAGTTTGAACTAACTTCATTTGTGTCCAGTCCTTGGTCGATGCGAATGTAACCACCCTTAAGTGATTCTCCGTATATAATACCTGGTCCATTCCCAAGCCCACCAGTCGATGTGGCTTCTTGCGAGTTGGAATCAACGGCGACGACGAAGCCGCCGAGGGGGGATTGTTGATGTCCTTTGCCCTCGCCATTCAATTTCAAAATTGGCAAATACAATAAGTTAGTACGTGGGTTAGAAATTAATTTACTGTTCATGCTCGCTGCATTGTTCGTAAACGCTTCTAAGACTGGTGTTTGAAGAATTTCTAAATCGTAATAAGCACTACCGCTGGCGTTGTTCTTATCGTAGAGAGCATAATTAATTTCATCGTCCCCCAAGGCAAACAACTTAACTTTAAATGATCCATCACCTCTAGCTAGCCTATATCTTCCAAGATCAGTTAAAACCGCATCAAGAATGATGTCTCCACTATTGTCCAAAAATGCCATAAATTTCTCCTATCTCCCAATAATTAGTTTCAAATTTTATAATTTGTCCTATATTTTTACCTTCTATACATCTGGATCTTTTATATGGTCCAGGGTGCAATAGAAATTAAAATCAATTTTTCTTCCTGTTTTCTTAGATGTTACTCTAAGTTTAAATTTTTTCTGCTCTGAATCTGCGCTCCATATTGATTCATCTAGACTTGAGTCACCTAGGACCAATGGATCATTTGTGAAATTAAAGGCCCCTAAATTAGATATTCTCTCGCCTGTGGCGGGGTTTGTGAGTCCTGTTGCCGCTTCGTTTACTACCGACTGAAGCATTGATGGCTTTATCTGTATAAACTTTCTTGCGGATTTAGTTCGAGTTTTTGAATCTGGAGATTTGGGCTCAGGAAATGTTTCAAGATCCATCCAAACGGTTCCGCCATCATTATTCATTCTCATTTCAAATATCGATGTAGGGTTAGAGACATTTCCATGCACATCAATTGATCGGAATGTGTAATAATATTTCTTATTAGGGGTGACTTCGTCTTTAAATGATGCAGCAGTGGCTTTCTTTTTGGGGTTTGAAAAAAGTTCTGAACTGTCCACTGTTTTAATTAAATTAAAGTCTTTCCATGTCTTGGGTTCCGAGTCTGTTCTCCAAATTTGAAATTTAGTTGTTGGATCGTCGCTTTTAAATTCTATGAAGTTTCTTTGTTCTTTTTGATTGAGTTTGTACTTTTCCAGCAGCACTTCATCTTCGTCTGTTAGTGCGATAAATCTATCTCGAAAGTTGCCTATTCCACCGTTAAGATTGATCATTATTCGATCACTAACTCCACGATATGGAATAAGCTCTACATCTGGCTGGACGGGTGGCTTATCCAATACGATTGTATCAAAACTGTATTGAGGCACTTCCACCAAAATCAACGACGGTTCGTTGAAAACGCATATATCAGCTAATGTGTCTTCCAATGCTGTTGTTCCGTTCCCCACCTGCTCGACCTCGTTTAAACCTGCTTGGGTTGTAAGGTAGTTAGAGGAAAACATTTGATTAACAAAAGTTACCCAATCCCGAATTAGAAAATCTCCGGCGACGTTCGGAGGCAATGCAGGATCTATTTTGTTCTCATATATTTGGTGCCTGGATAGGTTGCTGCTCTCGATTGGCATATTGTCGATTTTGTATCGATACTTATTACCAACTACTATCTGGTATGCATAAACGTTATACGTATACTCCTCAGCGTATTTAACTTGTGTGTCATAATATTCTACCACATCAGATTGTGATGGAGTATTTGGAATATAAATGTTGTTTATCACTTCATTGGTTGATTTTCTAACTTTCTCAATTTTGTAAAAAAGAGTCTCAGAATATGCTTTTTCTCCTTCAAGAATCTGTTTATAAGATCGAAAATATTCAGAATTATAAACTTTCCCGGCGAGGATACCGTCTAGAGGGTCATGGCCGGAGATCATCTCTACCACTGATCTTTTTAAATTATATGCTTTTGCTATTATATTTGTAGCTGTAACTCGATCAGTTGATAGAGCTGCTGCAACCTCTTTAGATGCTAAAGTTTTGCTATAGAGGTATATATAATCGTCACGAATCGTTGATGCCGCAGAAGAATAATCATAATTTTCTACATTAAACATAAATTGTCCGAAGTCCCAAAATCTGTAATAATCAGATTTCACTCCACTTGGAGAAACATCAGATATTGAAACCCTGTCAATCTTCATCCACTTATTCCAAGTGGATATATCCCTACCTACTTCAAACCCAGAAGAGTCTACCAATGGAGTTATTTCAGTGTTTTCAATAACTTCCTTCATTAATAATGACCCAAGCATTGCTTTTCTAAACTCATCACCAAATTTAGTATTTGAATCTGTCTTAATGGATACCTTAACTGCCATTGGAAACTGTCGGCGGTACTCGTATTTGTCTCCTAAAAACTCATCAGATATGCTCGAAAAAGGTATTACCATGTTCTTAAAAGACCCCAGAATGGGAAGCTCATCTCTTATCCTTTGCAATGGAGAATTTGGATCTTGGTTGGCTATATTGAGAATATTTTTTGTCCACTCGTAATAATATGAATTATTATCTGCTTCTGTTCCAACAAAATTATTAACTATTCTCTTTCCCCGAGGTGATCTATATCCCGGTAGGATACCTCCATTATCATTTTTGTTATTAAATGTTTTATCAACTAATGTATCTTGTATTTTACCATCCAAAGTTATATGATTATAGTATGGAGCGCCAAGGGATGCTCCGAAATTCCCACGCTGTAATGGGTCGGGATTTGCAATATCTCTCTCTCCTAAAAATACATACAAATTTGGAATTGCTTCTTCTGGCACCACAGTAAGAGCCTCTTCATACCCTTGAATGTAAAAGTTGTATATGTTTTCGTGGTCAACCCACGACGCTCCTTGGCCACCGTTGTCGCTTATTCTTGACAAAGACTGCGGCTGGAGAAGTTGAAATGCGTAATCAGTATAAACAAGCCGCTCAAGGGGTGCTAAATTAACATTCTCAAGAGGGGGTTTTACGGGTGGGCTTCCGGGTGGTCTACCGCCGTCAGTCGCTGTGGTGGCTGGGGCGCTTTCGAGTTCATCGCTGTATGGAATCTCGTTTACTCGCCGAGATTTTGGATTTAAGGTGAGATCTCCAACGGGTTCTCGATCTTTTGGTTTCGATTTACTCATTATTAATTACTCCGGATTATATCCATCATCGGCGAATTCCGTTGTAGAATCTTCAGCGCTGGTCGCAGGTCTTGGGGTGGCCAGAGATCCTGGTCCGAGTTGCTCTTTTGCTTGTTCTGTCGTTGTGACTGCTTTCCTTACTGTGGCAGCAGTAACTCTCCCGCCTTCACCACCTGGTTGTCCAGCAGTGGTTGGTGGTGGTGGTGGATTTTCCTGTTCAGCCATTCCCTCAGTTAAGACATCGGCTCTCCTCTTAACTTCATCAACGTATCCCCTGGCATCTGGATCTGCATATGCTGTAAAAATTGCAGGGTTAGCTGATATCCTAACCTTTTCAACCAAATGATGTTGCATAAAATTAGTATCGGGCATATTGTATAAAGGGGGGCTTGGTAGCTCTTTTTCAACTTCCCACACCGGGAGGTCATATTCTGGCGTAGTTAAATCATTATCTACTGTTACCGATCTTATTGGTAGATAAAGAGCTTCCCCGACAGAATTGTATCCGCCATCGTATTGCAACATGTTCCAGTATTTATCGGAGTGGTATCTAAAAGTATCAAGTGGTTTGTGATAACTATAATAACTATTTAAATTGGGCCGATATTCTTGAGGAAGTTCGGCGAATGGGTTTGCATCTGAAGGCGTCCCCAGAGTCGAGGCTCTCGTTGGCCTTGGGTTGGGAAGTTCTTCACCCCTTTGCAATGGTTCTTCAACAATAAGATTCCTAACCGGAATTTTAGATGGTGGAGTTGGTGCAGGTGGTGGTGACGGAGATAAAACGTAGATAGCGGTAATTGGAGGGATATTACCCACTTCGTTCAAGTCGGAATTTGAAGGCAATAGAATTGGTGGAGCGACGATTCCCATTACACTAATTACCTTTAATTATGAAATATTGATCATATGTTTGAAGTTCATAATTTTTGTCACGCTTTACTTGCAACACTTTATCTTCATATGGGGTAAGTCTTGCTAATAGATTTCTTCCCTTATTTTCTTCCAATATATCCTTAGTTAAAATTTGCCATACGGGTAGAGCGGTTTGGGCAACTTGATTGGGTCCAGACCTTTTTACGCCGTTATAAGAAACTAACACTTCCAATTTATTGATAGTTTGAAATTTGTATCGAAATTCGTCTGCATTAGACTCAGTTATTCCTTCTGATAAAAATTTCACTACGTCTTCCCTAAAAGGATTTTTCGCTTCAGAGTTCTTAGCATCACTATTCAACTTTATTAAAGCCTTAATCTGATTTGGGCTATTGCGAAGATGCTGTGAAGGGGTTTGGGAAGAAATTTGCCAGTCATTTAAGCTCTTTTTAAGATTAGATGTGTTATCAGAAAGGCTATAATTCATCAGATTTGAGTTAGTAGTTGATTGATCGCTGCGAATTGAGTTTAAAACAGGATTTCCTACTCTCAATATATCACGATTGTTTATATTTTTTAAATCATTTTTTTCGTATTCCTGGGAAGCGTCAGCTCGTGGAGAGGAACTAGCTTCTTTAATATCTTGTGGTAGATCTCTTTCTCTTTTCACAACGGTGACCCCACTCAGTCCGAAAAAATCCCCTAACAATTCTGAATTCTTTACTTCCTCTGAGATGACATTGTTGTCTCCCATATATGACTTTTCAAGTGCGTTCAATGGAGTTGTGTCATATTGAGTGTTGTCACAAGAAGTACCATTTGACCGACTAGCCAATTTAAGCTTAGACGATGCGAACGAACCAGCTGCTGTGTTAATTGGGGTATTTCGTTTAGACACATCAGTCATTATAGCCACTCGTGAAAATTGATAAGAATTGCCATACGAAGGAGTGTCGCTGTTATTGGTCATAGAAACAGAACTTCCCATAGTAATGTTGGTAGGCGTGAAGTAAGAATATTTAGTAGTGCTAACATTATCGAACTCTACTACTTTGCCCATACTAGTGTCAGCAGTAAGGGATGTAAATATCTTTCTCGTCTCATAGTCAGCTTTATTGTTCAATGTTGATCTACTTATCTCTTTCAGGCCCATAGAGTCGTTTGAACCTAGGGCAAGGAAATCAAAACCAGAATTTTGAAAATTGTCTGCCGCAATGGCCTCGGAAAAAATGTGTTCCGATTCTATAATTAAATTCTTTCTACTTTTAGATACGGATAGATTATTTTTGTCAGTTGAAGAATCTTTTACCTTTCTCATATCTGATTTAATTTGAAGAGTGCGGAATGATTGTATTTTTTCTTGTAAATTCTGCATCAGATTCAAAAAATGTTCTATACCCTCTGGACTTCCAAATTTGGGAGATATAATGTTGTATAAGGATTTGGAGTTTACATCAGGGGGGATTCCGTTAGAAACATAAAATGATAAAACTTTAAGATAGTCCTGGACCGCACCCTCAAGTCTAGGACCCACTCTGTCCACACGATTCTCGGACGACCATACAGGGTTATTATATAAAATTTCTGAAAACATATTAATGTTCTCATTATATATCCCCGGAACATATTGGTCTCTAGTAAATTTTTTGGACATTGATCCGTGCTGTTCGCCCGACTGGACTATCTCTTGTTTGGTGAACCCAACCTTTTCAGAGGGGACAGAACTGCGTTCGGGGTTTAAAACTTGTGCAGTTTCAATGGTCTTTTTTGAGGATTTAATTTTACTATTTTTATCAGAAGAGTCAGTGGCTGATTGGCCAAAAGGGTTAATTATCTGTTTAGGGCCATTTTTAACAAACAGTGAATATTCGTTTATTGTATCAATTGAACTTTGCAATGTGCTAATATGTGAATTTATTATCTTCAAACTTGGGTCATAAATTGACACATTTATTTTATAACGATAATAGCCTTCATTCTTTTCGTTAAAGGATCTATCAACAAAAGATATAAACCTGATTCCGGCGGTTTGGGTGATTTGTCGCACTTCTTTTATCGAGTTTGGGTTGGAATTAATAGACTCTCTTTTTGTGTTCTCACTTATGGTCAAAGAATTTTCCACCTGCGCAGACATAACCACCATCTCGTCGGCAGAATTATTATTGAATTTTTGATATCCGCCGACCGAATCTTTTTCACTCTTAGTGCCATAGACCGGATCTTTGAACTGGGAACTAATCACGTCTAGTGGTCTTGAGTCATTATTCGAGCTTCCCTTTATTCTCTGTCTATATACTCTTAGATCTTTAATAACTGGCTTGAATGTGTCCAATATTCCATTATTTATATTCTCAGGGGTGTAAATCGCATTACATAAGGACTCTTTTCTGACCATCGTATTGACATCAAGTGCAAAGCCTGCTCGTATTGCACCTTGATTATCGGTGGTGTGCCACAAGTCCGAATAGGCGTTGTACTTATCAACCAACTCATTCGACTTCAACAAAGAGGGGTGCAAATGTTTGCGGATATTAACATCTTGCCGGTCCACAACTGCGACATCCAGTCTCACAGCATCGTTAAATATCCTATTATCAACCACGCTCATCAACGATCTTAAGTTGTGTGAGTGTCCAGCGTTCTCCTCTATTTGCCCATTTACGATATTGTGTTTATGGCGTACATTAAATGGACCACCGGATTCTGCTGTACCATTTCCGTTTTCATCGACTTTTACTACATGATAATGGTCATAGCCATTGTTTCCCTTACTAGTCCTGTCTCCATAGCTTATATATTTCGATACATGACTAGAGTTTATTATAGATTCAGTGTTTTTGGGGCCTTGGGTGTATCCTACTGAATCATTTTCATTGTTATCATCCAACCCCACCCAAGCTGTGTATTTTAAACTTGTTGGCATCGATGTTGGAATCTGGAATAGACACTGTTGGCAATATTTTCCATTTTGCAATTTTAGACTCTCATTCGTAAATTGAGGATCAATCCCATATGATGTCAGCCTGTTACTTCCATCAGCTTCTTCTAGTAGATAAATTTTAATTCTAGACTTATATTCATCATTTAACAACAAATGTGTTTGAAATACAGAAAGATCTACACGAACCTTCAACATTGTGTCGCTAGTACCGTAGTTAGTGTTTGTGTTCGATGTATTTTTTATGTGAGGTGCCAAATCGGCGTTCTTTCGAGGCTCCACCTTTCCAGGAGACAATGTAACCTTAGATATAATAACCGGGGGCAAAACCTTGCTAAGTGAAGTTGGTGGACTGTCAAAATAAATTGCCATTTTTAACACTCCTCCTCTATGTTGTCTAAAGTAACATCAGAAGTGTAAAGGTTTTCTGACGATATCTTCTCCTGCTTCTCTAAATCATCACACGCATTTCCTCTGGATGAGAAAACGCCTAGTTTCTTGTCAGTTGGGGATAAGTCGCATAGCATACCCTGGTTTATTTCATCATCTACTAAAACTTCAAAATAATAGTCAACACAAGTTGAGTCTAAATCGCTAACGACTACAGAGGTCTCTGGGGTGTCTAATAAAATGTTATTTTTTATCTCCTCCTTTTTCTTAACAAAATTCAAAGGAATAGACTGGGTAACATGGACTAGTGGAATAACCCCTGGTTTATATATAGATTTTATTTCAAATAACTCTATCTCGTAATTTTCTAATGAATCTTCAACATTCTCTTCGACAACATTTAGCAAAATAGAATCCTCAAAAACTCTTATGTATTTTCCATCTTCAAATTCTAATGTTGAAAAACTATCATTAGTGTTAAATCCAGTCCCGGAATCATTAGAAACAACCGATTTGTAAGTTATTGGGGCCATCTCTATTTGTGGAATGTCTTTTATTCTACCGGCAGAGCTTGAAAAATACGATAAAGACCCCGTCATTCTCCCTTTTAGAGTTCCAACATTCCAGGCGGATTTATATCTCTGTCCTAAATTTGAAGTACCTATGGCATATGAAGAATCAAAAAACTCTGTAGTTTCAGGAATTAAATTTGGAGGAACAAAGTCTTCTGTAGAGAAACTATTTCCACCTGGCGTCAAACCGAACCGAGTGTAGCCGGCATGGACCTGTCTCCCAAAATTATAATTCTGTTTAGAGCTTTCTTCTCTCGAAGTGAAAACTGTTTGTGCTGATAACTGCACATCTTCTTTTATTCGGTCCTGAATATCATTCTGAGGCTCTTCTTCGTTCGTGTGATCGGCTGTGCCTCCGGCATACCTCTTATCATAAATTACATCATCATCAAAAAAAGCATAATATTCTGGCTTTAGATTTCCATTAGATAACAAATATTTACCATATGGAGTCAGTTGCATATCTATGACACGCTCTTTTTTATCCAGAAATTTCAAGTTTATTTACCCTTTTTCTTTTTTGGTGGCACGAATTCATCCGTAGTTTCAATCTGGGCTAACTCGACTAAACTGCAAAAATCATAAGGCCAATTATAACTATACTCTGGAGTTTTTTCCCCAACCTTAAAATTAAATTTAAAACGATCATCATCAGTCGAGTCGGCAGTTTTCTCAAAATAATTTATTTTTGCTTTCTTCTTAAGTTTAAACACCATCCACCTTACTTGATCTGGCAGTTTTTTGCCACCTAAAAACTCCCAAGGATCTAAAGTGTGAGTTATTTCTGCCGAATCTTTTTCGGCTGTTTGTGAGATTTTCGGCATAAGACCCTGCCAGACATCTGCCAAATCTTGCTGGTCAAGTGTATGTTCAAATTCCATTATATACATCACAAAAGGTTCAATGTCATCATAGGTAAGAAAATTCATCTCAGGAGGGATGACATAGTTATTTAACTTTTCAATCATATCAGATACTGAAGTTTCTTGAACTTGTTCTTTACCTTCAAAACCTGCATCCTGTAAAGGTAGATTTCCATTTTTCAAATTGTTGTTAATAGTATTAAACAGTTTTCTTGAGTGTGCCTTGCTATTCCCGAATAAGGATAAAAGATTTTTGTCAGATATTTTTTCCTTTGTTATTGCGCATACACTAGAGTCTCTAGTGGTCCCGGTATCCTCCACGTAAGGTATCGCTACGATAGCTTCAGATATCGTCTTCTGTTTAGCGACCTTGCCTATTCTTTGTCGCTTTGAGGTCTTGTCAAATCCGCACACTTCCATAAGAGATCCGGTCATATCAGTGGTGCCCTGTTGAGATGCACCTGGCCCTACCGGAAGTCCTCCGTATGTCTCTTCGATGCCAAACCACAAACCTTCGCCGCCTTTACATAGTTTTCCATATGTAGCCCACATGCCTACGGGCATTTCATACTTATCTTCGCCAGGTGGATAATCAAACCATGAATCAATAAAATTCAAGACTGGTGTTTCAAACTTGGAAGAAATCACCCAAACATTATTCTCATTATTTTCAGAATCAACAGCTTTAGTGGGCACAAATTTGCTGTTATCTTGAGACCCCAGGTCATATTCTACTTTTTTAGTTCGTGTCTTTCCAAGTAAATTAATAGAAGACGATAACATCATGGCATGACGGTATGCCAGGCCGGAGGCGTATGACCCGTCACTAGCAACCGAAGAACTAAAAGCAGTCAAATTAGGATTAGAATAAGTAATAGTTGCATTTGATAGAATAGTATCTAATAAGTTTGACCCAGATTGTTCCTGGCCTGTTGCTGTGTACGCTATCGTTGCGATACTTCTTCCGTAGTAATACGGCGGGGTAAATGGCGCAGGGGCTGGATCTGCTTGTAACATCATGTTGGAATTTGCTGTCAAGGCTGCGCTACTTGTCTGTTGGGATGTGGGGCCGAACCACCTCCCTCGATAAGTTTGGCGGCGGGGGTCATCACCTACAGTGATGTCATAGCCCAAATAGGTTTGCCTCTTAAACGAATAAAATCCCTCGAACATCACTGTGTGGTTTGGGTTTACCGGCTCATTGATAGTTTTTGACGGGTCTCTTTGAGCATCTACTATCTCTTTCGGCATGTCTAAATAAACATCCATATAATACGTCTTGCCGGGTATCATAGCCTTGAAATCCTTCTGTGGTTGAGAAGATATTGAGGAGAATTCTCCACCTTCCAAAAAGAAGTCTGCGGTTTCAGCAAAGAAATTATTGGTTGACATTTCGAAATTGGGATCAATGTCTCCAGACCAATCAAAATACGGATTCCTTCCAGAGCCTGCGCCGACAACAGTGCTGTTCGGTCTCTGAGTATTAATAAGTGATATTTTGTTTTCACCAGTAGAAGAAGAAACGGGTATATGTTCCTTGAAATTTACCATTGCCTCAAACGGAATTCGGTAATTCCAATCGTAAGCCACTGTTGACCCATATGGGTAATAGATATTTGGGTCGGTTATTTCTCCATAAGCAGAACCGGTATAAACAGGATAGTCTACTGCAATTCCAGATTTTATTGAATTGTACATAATACCTGGAGCAAAAAATGGCTGCATAAGAGATTGGACTGCCAAAGTGCCAGATTTTTGTAATTGTGCATCTATGGTGGGGCTCGATGGGGAAGATTTAACAATCGACTCTCCGGTCTTCCAATTAACTCCGCCTATATATGGAGCTACAGATTGTGACAATAAAGACCCTACCTGGGAGCATCTCAACATTGGATAAAAGCCGTTATATGGCAATAGTTTTTTAACAGCATTGCACTTTAAACTAATGGAGTTCATTTCTGAATCTTCTGATAGTTTTCCAAAGTATTTTTGAAAATCAGAATTAGAATAAGTTTTGTAAAAACTTTGGGATGAGGCCGAAAGTTCACTAGGGGCACTACTACTGTATGATGCGCCGGCTAAGGTCAAAAACTTTTTATTTTCAACTCGGAAGTCACCGCCATTTTGATTTACATAATACTCAATATGTTCAGATATTCTAAATTCTGGTATTATAGTATAATCCTTTGCCACACTACGTATGTCGTTAGAGTATTCCTCATAAGAATCAAACCAGGGATTTTTTCCAGCAACTTTGTTGGCTACCCACTGAGGAGCTGATTCTGATGGGGTATGCATACATTCATAGTGATATGTTTGGGAGGCTGTTAAGTTAATCCCATTCCACTGAGTTATACTTGGGGATACGGAGGGTAAGTAAAACATAGGAGAGGTTATCGGGTGGTATTTATCAAGCGACGTATCAAGATAATTATTATATCTAATCAACTCTCCACCATATAAATTACGTCCGCCGTAATTATCAGGATTTCGAAGGCCCGACGACGATGTGACTAGGTTGTCGAGTGGCCATACGTTAATTCCGCCATCATCCACGAAATTCATTGAATTTAGGGGAAATGGGTCTCTGGTCGAGCTTGTGAGTCTAAGCCTGTTCGTTAAACTGTTTCTCCAAAAAGTCCTTCTCTCAAGTATACTCCTGTCTATGCCATTAGCCCCGACGCTTTCTAAATCTTCTGCATAGTTTAGTCTGCCACGAGTTTTGGCAAGACCGACATTCAAATCGCTAGGGTAAATTATTTCCCTGTAAAGTGTGTCAACCACCTTAGCACGGGGTGTTTCACCGGAATATAATTTTTTAATTTTGTCATGCTGCTGTGGTTCACAAATTTTGTATGAAGTTATATTATCAAACTGCTTGTTTGCAAATGTAGAGAGATTATTGCCATAGCAGTGCTTTAAGGTAGTTTCTTGGCCCAAGGAGTCTTGATGTATTAAAGTTGTCTCCAGGGGTTTATATTTGAAAGATACCGGTGGCTCGACAAGGCTTGCTGTTACGCATTGTGAATTTAAATCAAAATTAGTTTTAGACCTAAAAGGTTTATAGAATTTATTATGTTGCCCAGACAAATCAGCAATGTAGCGGCTAAACTCTCCACCACGCTCGAAGGCGCTTAAAATATTATTATTCCTTTGAGAGCGAGCAATTGGGTTTTGGCCAGTTCGTGTCTGTTTCCATGATGGATATTGATATGGGCCATTTCTGTGCAGTAGGAGAGCATTTAAAACATTTCCCTCCTCAAGATCGGATGTTATAGCATCATTCCTATAAACCGTGTTAGATAAACCAAGCGTTCTAGTATCTGTATTCAGTGGGTCATATATTAAAGTATTCATCCCTACAAAATCAACCACATTTCCATCTGCTGAAATTTGACTATTCAATATAAAAGGGATTGATGATTGAGTAGTGGAGGTGGATGCCGAAGGGACACTGAACTCCGAAACATAACCATAAGTGCTGTTGGGGGTTCTCGTGGCTGACGAAGTTATCCAGACGTATTGAAAGGCACTTTGAGGTATCGCATGTTGAACCCAGAAGTTGTCATAATCAACGCTGTGTGTAACATCCCCTTCAAATCCATTAGTCAGGGCTGCTTCAATTCTTGGATTTCTGTTAACTTTGTAATATGCTGCATTTGTGTTATAATTGTCGGCGTTGACAGAGGATCCTGATTTTATTCCATAATTGTTAGCATGTTCTGTAGACCACTCATTCAATGAGCGCCTTACAATAAAATTACGATTGTTTAATTCATTATAAACAGAAAACTCTTCTGCATCTACGTCCAAAGCGCCGAGAGATGTCTGCTCCGGAGCGCCGGGGGAAGAAAACCTATTGACAATAATCGATTTTGTAGACCCTGTAAGATCATACCTAGGAAGAGTAAAATCAACTACATCATCATTCAATACGGGGATTGATGCTGTTATCGGTAAAAACCCTCCAGCTTTTATGAAAAATCTATTATTTGTACTTCTACCATTTGTTTCAAAAATTTCATAATTTTTAGAATAATTTCCTATATTAGCAGAAGATGTGTCGTAGGGTATATTTGCAATATTTACTGGCCTTTTTGCCACAGTTTGGCGAAAAAGAGTAGCTCTAGGGAGTGCTAGGGCACGGGCCTCAAGAATGATCGCATTAGAGGCGACAGACAAAGACCAAGCTTCAGCACGAGTTTCGGAGGTATCTAAGTTTCCATCTGAATTTACTTTGTTCAAATCAGCGTGTCTATATTGATTTCCGCCAACCCACTTGTTTGTGAACGGGCTTTGCAATGGAACTTCCGGAGTGACAAAGTCGTTATGGTAATTACTCAACTGAGTCTGTGATTTAAAATTGTCGGATAACTCCTTGGCATACCCAGTTTCAACATCTTCTTCAAAGAGATCAAAAACGCCACCAATTGATGAGGCTACTGAAATATTACCTTCCGGGTCTTGAGAGTTTTGCATTTTATATGACAGCTTAGTCTTTGCTGTTGGGTCGGGCTTTTCAGTTGGTGTAGGTCTTTTTTCGTTTCTGGCATCGGCAGCATTAATTGTTATTTGAGTTGAGGATCCTTGGGCTGAGATTGACGATTTCAAAAACTGTGGCTGTCTATTGTTTTCCACATTTGATCCGCCGCTATACTCTTTACTCTTTTTAGCACTTTCCTTAAGTGTTTTTGTGCCGTAAAATAGGCTGGCCTTTGGAGAATAACTTTGGCCTGCGGTGGTGAATGCTAAAATGTGGGAAGGAATTCCAGGTCTTGGTGATGGGCCTGATTGGTTTTGGCTGTTTAATTCTTCTAAATCGCTATTGACAGAAGAATCAGAAGTTGACCTATCCTTATCATTATTAGATCCGGAGTTACGTAAAGCTACATTTTTTAATGGCGCACTTAAATGAATAGTTCCCCGTGGGTGGGTCTCTATTGTTGGAAACTTGCTCCAATATTTGTTCCTCTCTAGTACGTGAGATTCAACTAATGTTCTCAGTCTCTGAGAAAAATCGGCAGAGGCTGGGAAAAGCTGTGTTAAAGTCAAGGAGATCGAGGTATCAAACCATTTATAGTAATCAACAAATTTTTCAAAATCCACAGAAGAGTTTTCCATCTTTTCGAAAAACTTTTGTCTTGCTTTTTCTAGGTGTTTATACTCCTGCCTGTATCTATTAACGGGTTGGCCGATTAAATTATTAAAATCTACTATTGTAGAAAATAATTTAATCATTTCATCACTTACTATAGCGTAAGGGCTTTTCTCTACAGCAAAATAATAACTTATTGGCCTAGACTCTCTAGTAAACAGACTATCGTCGTTAGACCCTACTAAATCTATCATGTTAGAGCTATTAATGACTTCTGGAGGTTGTTGTTGAGCAGCTAAAACATATTCTTGACTTATCGATGCGGTGCTTGAGGCTGGAAAGAAATCTCCACGACCAGGATGTTTGTATTTCGCTACTGGGCCAAGCCAAGATAATTTTGTGGTATCATTAAGTGATCCGGATGAATAATCCTCAACCAAAAACTCACCAGAAGAATCTGATCCTGTTACTGTTCCAAAATTCCATTGCAACGCCAAAGTGTCTATGGATGGAATGATTGGAACATTTTCTCCGTAATCTTCCCCCTTCTCAGTGGAATAGGCATTCCTCAAGAGCGATTCTACTCCATAATTGGTTGGATCTTTCGTATGAGCTTTTAGAGTTTGATCTGGGAGATAGGTCATCCAAGCCCGCAACGAAGAAGCTTTCACGCTTGACCTCTGCAAAATGGATCCCGTAAAATCTTGTCGATTTGCACCCACAAAGAATTTTTTACTAGAATTCATAAAACTCTTACCTAAAGAATGAACCAAAGAAGAAGTTAGGCTAAATTCATTAATTATGTCGTCAGATACTGCATTATACCCATTGAATTCTACATCATAGGAAGAACTTACTGTACCTGACAAAGAACCAGCGAATGGCCAAGTAGAAGGTTTTATCCTTAAACTGACATTCCACCTCTCATTGTCGTACAGGTTGTCAAACAAACTACTTGTCAATTCGGGTATTAGTGTCCCCGTTAGACGAAAGTAAGCGGAATTTGTTATTTGATTATTTTGATTCCTTACCCGGATGGCCTGAATTGTGAATCCTGCTAAATCCTCAGAATCAAACATTATAACATCAGGGTCGTCTGTAGGGGGCGTATGACACCCAAACAAAGAAGACGATACAAAATTAGGAGTATAAAATTCTTGAGTACCTAACTCGGGCATTTTTGGAAAAATAAATTCCGATTGATAGGTGTTTCCGTGATACTCCATTTCAGTAGTTCCGGCTATATAAGACCTAGTGTTTGTTACATCAGAAGATGAACTGTTTTGATATACAATCGCAGATGTATTTGCCTCTCTATGAAAGTTGGCATACTTTTTTCTTAAAGATATTGTTTCAAAATTGTCTCTTAAGAGGTGGGTGGTGTTGTTGGCATATAAATTTAATTTTACTAACTGCTCATCAATCCCGTAGCATCGGATCAAATTCCTAAAAGACTTTTCTGTACCTTTGGATTTTAAAATATTAACTAAGTTATTGTATATATTTTGATATACTCTGTTTTTTATATCACTAAGTTTGTCTTCATAATCTCTAAAATTATCACGATCTGCATAAGCTTCTAATATTGAAGCCTCTGTGAATAACTCAGAAACATTAAACCCCATGGAGTCTATAGCACGATTTATGAAAGGTAATGGTTTGCTACTAGAACTTAAATATTCGACATCCTTAAGTTGTGGGAGCGCTTCAATCTGTAGATGCAGAGTGTCAAAGTAACTACCCAGAATTTGGGTAAGATCTTGCAAGACACCTCTTTCGTTTTCTAGGTCCTCTTCCTGTATCCACCCAGGCAAAGATTTGAATATGTTTGAGCTATTTCTCTCATCATAAAGAGATGCAGAAATTGAATACTCATTCTCAAGATTACTAACTAGAGGGTGAGTGTTGTATAGGATTGGGTCTTTGAACTCGGTTAAAGAGGCGGAACTCTCCACCATTGCAGAGTTTGTACTCCTTGCCCCCAGAGTATATCCTGTCCAGGCTCCGTTTGTTGCCCTTCCTGAATAGTCTAATACTGTCTCGTCTGTGGTGTCGGCGCTTCCGGAGTCATAAACACCTTCATTGAATTTATAATATACCCCAAGATCCACTGGATTTCCGGGGCTGTATTTTGCAGATCCTGTTCCAGAGGTATTATAATCAGTATTCGTTCCGCCGAAGACTTGCGTAAACCAGTTTCTCCCCACTTGCTCAGGGGTTCGGGTTGTTTTCCATAGGCGGTATTCGTCCAGTGATCCCGATAACTTACCCGAACCCTGGACGCTCCCCATCGTTCCTTCATCGGCTACCAAGGAACCAATTTGGCCGACCATTGACCCAGTCATCTCCCCTATAGAGTCCGCAGTTCTATCTATCGATTTAAAAGATCCATTCTGGTATAACTTTGTCTCCAGTTTTGACCCCACGTTAGCAAAGGTTAAAGCATAATGATTCCAAGTGTTTCCAGTTATATTTAGCTGTGATCCTATATTAAAACTGTTGTTAACTGAGCCTGATCGGACGTGTACATACATCCTGTCTGGGTTTGTTCGATTGAGATAGACAATTACTCTTCCAGACTCTGATGTACTGTAAGATCCGCTATTCCATAAATCCGTAATAACCTGTAATCTAGATTCATCACTAGAAGACCAGCCGTCCTTCTTTAGCCAAAACTCTACACTAAATCCTTTATCACCATTTATATCAATATTATAGTCTTGTCGTGTTTGAGAATCATAAACGTTCGATGCAGTGAACTGTTGTTTTAATGTATTGGCTGGAGATGTCGTTGGCGCAGCATTTGGGCCGCCTTCAAAATAAATGTATTCTATATTAGAAGGTGTGGAAAACTTACCAGCCATTGGAGAGACTGTTCCATAGTCATACCCCACATTGATATACCCATTTGTCCTAGGATACAATTCGTCAAAAATATATTTGTCAAAATATGTCCCGGACAGTTCCCACTCGACCTTCTCCCTATGAGATCCGTCATAAGGATATTCGCTGTATACATAATAAAATGCATCTTTATAATATTTTTCTAGCGATCCATATCTGGAGAAGTTGGATGCCGTGGTGAAATCAACAGTTGGTATAAACCTGTTAATGTCATTTGTTTTTGATTTTATATAATCAGCAGATTCAACTTGCTTACCTAATGTCTCCAGGCTAGAAGAAGATGCAATTTTGCTATTTTCCGCATTTATAAAAAAATCTCTGACGTTTGCCATAATTTCCTAATCCAACTTACACATTCGGGTTTGTCTTTTCTACTCTAAATTTAAACATCTCAGGTTGCTCTTGATAACTTCCATTCGTATTGTACACAAATTTAATTCCATATGAATATCCTGGTTCTAAGAGTTTCATGTCTAGGTCGAAATAACTCCCCGTAACATCATATGACATTTTAGTCTGGTTAAGGCTTCCTGTTCCATATTCAATAACATCATGATTATCTACTACTCTATAAATTTTATAATACGCATCTTCAACTTGATAGTTTTCTATCTTTGTAGATGCTACTGTGTAAATAGTTGGATTCCAGTTTCTTAAACGTGTGAAAAGTCGGAATCTCGCCAACTCGTCTTTATCATATTGGTTTTTGAGGTTAGTGATATTAGTGACATAATTTGGTATGACATAATGTGCAGAGGGTTCAACAGTTTCAGGTTGTATTGCCCCCGTCACAAAAACGGTCGTTGTTGCATCCGTAATAGATGATCCATGATTTTCTGCTGAACCGCTCCACCAAGTGTCGTAGAATACACTTGCAGTAGTGTAAGCGGCATAAGACGCAGAGTACACACCTGTAGAAACGCAACCACCAGTAACTGGATTCTGCGGTGTTGCAGTGATTTCCGTTGACCCATAAGATGACGAAACATCTCTTAAATTTACATATATGTTTCCACTAACCTCGCCATTTGGATGCGATAAGTTCTTCAATTGCCCTCTGTAGTAATTGTATATAAATACAGTATTTTTATTATCCTCTGGACTAAAATGAGAACTTGAAATTATAAAATTACCCCTATTATCTTTTTGGGATGAGTCCCATCTTGCCTCAATTATCGGTCTATTAAAAAAGTATTCACTAGATCTAGAGGAGAATCTTTTAGTGTAATAAGACCTTACTTGGGAATCGGCTTGGCTCCCTGTGAGGAAAATTCCTACGCCATAATTATTGAACCCATCTACTCCGTCTGGACTTTCTCCCGAGGTTCCCAAAATCCACTGCTCAACAAGGCCAGTTATGTCTATCTCAACGTCTTCAGTTCCAACATCAAATGTTTGTTTGTAATTGTAATTGTCATACTCTGTAACAGAAGTGTCTCCGCTAAACCAAGAAGCAGTTAAAAATGACCCCCCTGTCACTTCATTACTGTATCTGTCTACCCATGGAGTGTTCGCCGAAGCATTAACCCAGTTAGATCCTGTACCGTCATATGTCAAATCTGTATAGTTATCTAGATCAACGCCGACGCCCTCTTCCCATGACTGAGATACTGGAGAAACTACAAGGGTGAAGTCTCTTGGCAATGTTTGATCGGTTCGGACATTGTACATTCTTAGAAAAAAATTAACACTTCCGCTGGCTGGAATGTTTCCAGCTGATCGGTCGGCCTGAATGCTGCTGTTAGGGCTGTCTGAGGTCAATACTGGAAAATTGGCTATTATCTTCATCTGCTCATTAGAGGAGCTATTTGCTTGGGCGAATATAGAAAACACCTCGACCGAGTCGGCTAATCCCATATTTGATCCCGTTGCCCGAGTTGATAAGTTTGACAAATAAGCGTTGGTTATGCAATTGTCTTTTATTGCAAAATATCTCTTGATTGACATTATTTCACACTCCCTACTATGTCTGATGATGGAAATTTTATTTCCATAACTACATTTGATGGAACATTTATATATCTTCCGTCTGACGAGGTCTGGTTATCAAAATTAAACGAGGTCTGTGAATATCCAGACCCTTTCTTGTTCACCACTTTAACGTCCACAGTATCGACAACACCATCGACGGCATTGAGAGAATTATACACATCAGTAATGAAAAATGGCATACCCATCTCTAACTTGTTTTGATACAAGTTCTCCAACTCGCCGATGCACCTTGACAAAAGTTCAAACTTATTAGTCTCGAAATCGCCCACTATTGTAAATTCAATACCAAAATTAACTATTTTTCCATCTATAATGTCAATTGTGTCATTGACCATCCTACCTTGATTAAGCCAAGTTTTTAAGTTGCTTTTGATCGTAGAGTTGGTGGCCTCTAGATTCCCATTTGCATCTTCAGAAATGACATAAATATTTAAATTTCTCTTAAATGAGTTAGGGTCTCTTACTATGTTTGCTCGTTTTATTGCTCCGAACTGGGGAGGCATTGCATACACTAGGCTCCTATAATCTTGCTCAGTCACTGCTCTCTTTTGGGATGCAAAAGAATCATATATCCTAATTTTTAATTCTTCTGCATCTGGCGTTGTGACATCTCCATTTATTGGCTGCTCATTGGAGACCTCCAGGGATGAAATCACCTCCTGCACTTTCGACAAATCTAAGTCTGAAATGTTGTCGAAATCTACAATCGGAGATACAATGGTAGAAACCCCATTAGCAGAAACATTAACTGTGGATTGGGTATTTACTCTATAAGTTACTGTTAATTCAGTATTTGCCGGGGCCACTCCGAGGGATGGTGTACCTAAAATGTTCGTTGGATCAAAAGACAAGTCGCTGGTGAATTCTCTAGCGTGAAAATCAATAATAGTTTGGCTAGGGTTTGTTAATGGGTTTATAGAAGTGTCAGATGCATTTGATCCTCCAAATTGTATAAACGTGGTTCCGTCTAACTGTTCAATCACAAACCGGCGAGGTGCGACGACTTCTTTCATCCTGGCTGGAGTTGTGGAACTGTTTGAATCAGTGTTTCTTGAAGCTTTATAAACGACATCTTGAGATAAATAATCTACTTCTACGTATTCATTCCCCTCGGCGTCGGTCACTGATACAATTTCTGTTATATAAGGGCTTGATAGAGAAATTTTTAAGAATTTAGAAAATGTTCCTACCGTTATTTTTTCTTCACGAAACTCGCCAGACATAATCTGCCCAGAGGCTTTAACTGCGTAATGTGTTGGATTTCCATTCTGAGATGAAACACGAGCGACCACTACTTCGTTTGAAGATTTTCCAAAACTAATGTCCTCATTCAAAAGAAAGCTAACACCGCTAGAAGACCTAACTTGAGATCCACGTCGTAAGAATGGAAAATAATCAGAGTCTGGACCCAAACCGGTAGAAGAGGCTGGTATTATTGCATAAAAATCTGCTATGCCAAAAGATGATGGATTACCCTTGAACCTGTAACCCATTTGCCTTCCGTGTCTAAGGATATTGTCGTTTTCGACAGAGGTATCCAAGAAAGACTCATTAACACTATAATCCAAATAAAAAGAGAGAATGTCACCAACGTAAGAAACGGTGTCCAACATCAATGCACCGAAACCAGCTTCGTTAAAGTCTTGAAAAGTGTCTGGATAATAACGCCTTGCATACTCTACCAAGTCATTTTTGATCGAATTAAAATCTCTTGATGTGTATTTTATAGTTGGAAATTTTTTCTTTGTTGTCAATTCAAGACACCTCTCGTATTAATTAGTATTTAGGAGTATTTAATTCTATATTGTCAGAGAGGCCCAAGGGAATTATGTAATACTCAATCCTTAGATATAGCGTATTGTCACCAGCTTTAGGGTTGGTAAACTGAGAATCATATGAAAAATCAACAATTTCAATAAATGGTAAATGTTTTGCCACTTGATTTGTCACCCTAGCTGAAAGATCCGCTCTGATGTTTGGGTTATCCAGTTCAAATAAGTAATTTCTGACACCTACTCCGAAGTCGGTATCCATCATCCTTTCTCCTGGTGAGGTTAATAACAAATTTTTAAAATTCTGTTTTACTAACTCCTTATAACTTCTTATTAGTCCATAATGTCCGTCAAAACTATTAATGTTTAAAGGTAATTTAGGCGTTATTCCTGGCATTGTTTATTCCTCTTCTTCGCATATATCTAAGTATTCACGATTTAAAGTTTCATCACGGTCAGTTGAGCATTCTTCGGCAAGCGTGAAGTCTCTATTGACATCTGGATTGCACTTGGCAGCGGCTCGTCGGATACGTTTTGTCGATTCAGGCTCAAGTGGGTCTTCAATACCGAATACGCCATCATACACAAGCCCAAGTGGAGTGATCGGCGGACCATAGCCAATACCGAAAGGAGGAACGCCCCATAGATTAATGGGTAAAAGACCAAAAATCGAAGTAGTTGCAAAAAATCCAGGGTACAGGACTTTGGTATAGTCTGTTATGTCTTCACAATTGTCATTTAAATTAGCGTTAGCGAATTCTAATCCCTTCTTAGCTCCTTCGTAGATCATTCTTGTTAATTTAATGTTTGGATCAACTTGTTCGATAAATGCTTTAGACACCATCAATGGAAACTTCCATGCTAACGAGGCCAAATCAATTCCAGAAAGCAACCCTTGTGTTATGTCCTGGTTTGCTAATCCTTTATTTGTGACTTGATCCATGTAGGTATAATTTCCACTGTTTATCATAGACATAAAGGCCATCTTTAAACTTTCTTTTGTCCCGTTAAATACTCTATTAGCTTCCTCAAAATTCGTCATATATGTTTGCATATATAAAGAGGCCAAAGAGAACATCCTATCTACAGGGATTAAATACTTAAATATTAATTTATATTCTTCCGATTTTAACATATTGCATTTTAAAGTTTCATAATTTGTTGAAAACAAATGTTCCATGCGTGATCTTGTTACCAATACTTCCCCAGTTAGAGGATTGTTTACGGAAGTTGTTCCGATGATGTCAGATATGCTAGTGTTGGCTAGATCTATATCAATCTCAGAATATGTGACAGGAATTGTTACATAGTATTTGGGTATGTCGGCCCCAGTTCCGTCGATACTTAGATCTGGTGCAGTTTCAATATGAAAATAAGCCTTATCTCTCAAGACCATATCTTGAAACTCTGGTACAGAAGAGGAGGTGCTGCGCAATTCATTAATCTTCTCAACGAAATTATTGACCCACTCTATCTCACTACCTGACCTGCTGCTCTCGGCAGAAACTACCGTCAACCTTATTCCATAACTTAATTCATCAAATAACTCACTCAATTTGAATTTATCAGGGTCTATCTCTATTGGTATTTCAATTTTATTTTTTAAATTTTGGCCGCAACCTTTCTCTGGTAGAGACGTGGTATAGACTACTGGTCGTGGAGCTGGGCTATCTGATTCTTCGGGCACATCTAAGTCACTATTACTACTTATTGCATCAGACACACTATCGATCCATCTTTGAAAGTGTTCTAAGTTTACCACCCCTTGTGTTGTCCAGTCTCTTCCCGAGGACACAATACCTCTCAAGGATTCATACTTCGATACAAGATTTGTTTTATTCTGAGAGTTGTATTCCGATATTATCGAATCCCAATCTTTATCCTTGATTTTAACAAATTTTTCTAAAACAATATTACCATTCCCAAAATACGAAGTAAGAGGTACGCCCTTTAAATCACGGGTGCTAACTAGACCACCCAGAGATTCTAAAACTTGTTCTCTAGCCTCTTTTCTGAGTTGTATGTCTTTTACAAATGAGTCTCTAACTCCCTTTGCAGATTCTCGAATTTCTTCCAAATATCCAATATAATCTTTGACATATCGAGCGTCTTCAAAGTAATCACTCAACAACATAAATGCATTCAACTTACTTAACCACCAGTCTAATTGGTAAAATATGAAATACAAACTTTGATAATTTTCTTCCTTGTCGTAATATTGAGTGATTCTACTGTATCTAAAAATGTTATTAGCTAGGGGGTCAGTAAGTCCGGTTTTTCCGGTGTCGAGGCTGAAAATTGCTCGTTGTAGCTGACCAGAAGAAGGTCGCCTCGTCGAGATGGGATTAAAACTTGTCGTTCTAACTTTTTTTCTATTATTCAGCCAGGCCAGGGTAGGAACCCAGCGGGTATGGCCAGGGCGGTATGGGGGAGTATTTGGCCAGCCGAAATCAACATCATTATAAGCTGGCTCCAGGCCATTGCCGCTATTTACCTTAGTAACGGCACGACCACCCGTATCGGGTCCAGTTACCACTTGGCTTCTTTCTTGGAAAGTAGCATAAATACCCGGAGGGGCGGAGGTGTGAAATCCATCTTCAAGACTTTCTAGTCTTTCCAGGCGGCGGGCTATCTGATTGATAATATTGACCAGAGTAAAACCGCCCTTACTGCTGTCTTCGTAGTTGTTGTCGGCGGAGAGCCAGCGGGTGTTGCCGTCGCCGTCAATCTTGGATGGGCCGAAGAAAGTATTTATATGAAGATTCTCCACTATTCCATCCAAGTCGTTGTAATTAGGAATGGTGCGACCGTGCCAAGTTCCATGATCAACAAATTCACGAGCAACCTTGTCTAACCTTATCATTTCGGTACGATTTAAGTTCCAATTTGCACGATTTTGTAAAAATTGCCTTTCAACGAATTTATAACTTTCTCGATCATCAGAATTTATAAGTTTTTTAAATTTTTTATAATAAGAAATCTCTTTTGATATGTCCCCTGGCAACGAAGGTATCGTAGCATCGTATAGACTATAATTTGTCATCCTAGAGTCTCTTTGGTATTCAGCAAATGCATTGAGTAAATTAGGATTAGACAATTGACCGACTGTTGACACTCCGAGTGGCTCAGCGACCGAAGATAAAATTGTGCTTGAGGGATTCCAACTAAGAGTGGTGGCGTCAAAGTCTGGAGATGAAACACGAGATACTTCAGAAGTTTGTAGGCCAGTGCGGCGTAAATAAAAACCCACCCCTCCGTTAGATTTGCCATCTAGATAGCCATTTGTACCTAGTCCAGTTTCTTGAGCTGTGTAATTATGTTGGAATATCTTCTTATTTGCCGATGGCAATTCTAAAACTTCATATATTGGCTGTGGCTGACCACCTGAAGGGGTCCAGTATTCGTAAAGATCACTTCCTGCGCCGGGGGTCGCCTTAATGGGAATCGAGAAAGATTGTCCGGCATTGCCTGGTTGTAAAGAATTAGGGTTATTGATCAATTCGAGCAAAGAAATAGCTCCGGAAAGTTCGCAAAAAGATATATTAGGTCTCCATAGATCAGTGGATCGAATCCCTTTATTTTCCCACTCAGGAGGAGATATCCCAGCCGGTTGGACCATGCTATTCCATGATGTTTTTTTACCTATATCGTTTGTTGAACCTGGTCCTTCTGATCCCGACTGAGGAAGAAGAGACTCTACCTGGTCGGATGGTTGAATTTGGTTGTCTGCACGTTTCGCAGGCACCGGGTTTAAAAACTTCAACAATGATGCGCATCTTATCGCAACTTGGGAATTAGATCCAAATAATATAGATGGATTTGAAGGTGGTGGAGTTTGTACATTGTCTGGCTCTACGTATGATCCTGTGGACCAATTACTTATATCCTGGGGAAGAGACTGCTCTGGGTTTGATTTATATATTGGAAAATGTAAGATTTGTTGGCCCATCTGATCGGCTAAGGATGGGTTTGCATTATATCGAATAACGTCCTCAAAAGTAGCTACAACACCATTCTGGCCCAAATAATACTCCTCTCGCTCTTCAATGTCTCGCTCGCTCAAACCAGCAGATAATAATTGTTTTTCATACTCATTCAGCATCGAAGCGAATTTGCGATCATTGTTATAAACAGGCTCACTACTTCCAGATTGGACCTCAGTGAGTGGAATCATAGAATCTATAACCACCGAATCTATACGATTGTCCACCCCAGGAGAGCCGAATACTATATCCAACTTTTTCATCATATTCCATAATTCTTCTTTGAGGATAGAATTTAAGGCACTGGCGGCGGAGGGTGATATAATAGTGCCCCTATTAGTGGCGGAAACCAACGGTTCGTTCGGTGGTGGAGTGATCTGAGGTGATCCAGACAATATAGCCTTACGGTTATATATTTTAACAACTTCATTTAAGAAATCTGTCAAATACATTCTCGCACCGATTTCTTTTACAATATTGTCTTGCAAGATTTTAACTGCAAGAGAATCAACATCCTCTACGCTTCCGAAGTTAAATTCAGAAAAAGCAAAAATTGATTTCAACAAATACTCAATAGCATATACTCTCAATGTCAATTTTACTGTTCCGCTTATTATCGAAGCTTCCAGCGCATTTTCTCTATTTGTCCCGAGTCCATCGCTATCAGGAAGGACACTATCTACACATTTAAATTCCTCATATGACTTTTTGATATCCTCCTTAAGTTGCTCTATCTGCAATAAGTGGGGATCCCTACACGACTCATCAGTCAATATTGGAGAGAGGTCCATTAATGATATGACCTCGTCTTTGAAAAAATCAGAATTCGACATTTCGCTAGAGAAGGAAGTCATAAAATCTCTAAATATTTCTTTATATAACGTCTTAAGATCTTGGGCTTGAGGTTCTCTTAGGTGGTCCAATATATCATAACTTGTGCCCGCACCTTCCGGTAATTTGGGGTTTCTTTGGGGTGTGAGCGTTTCTCCATCAACAGTATTATCGAAGGACATTCTTTTTAAATCTTGTGGACCCGTAGTGTCAGATAGAGATAAAAGCGCTCCGTTAGCGAATACATTAGCTAACAAAGAATTGAATATGTTTTCTTGGGGCGTTTCCTCACTTGTCAAAGAATTGGGGGCTGGAGATATTCCCAAGACGTTAATCAAGTTATCAGCTTTGGGGTTAATTTGAGAGACAACCACTTCCTCATACAAAAGTATAGACGCATCATCTAAGATTGCAGTTGTGGAATATTTATAATTGTCTAAAGAAGTGGGCGAACTGACGATTGGCTCATAAGTAATGTACCAACTATCTGGACCTAAGTTAATTTGGCCACCTGAAGCTGCTTCGATTTGGCTTCGGGCAGATAGATTAGTTGGGGACAGAGGGGACAGGCTTTGGGCTAATTGTTGAATTATTAAATTTGGTATTTTTAGCTTTAATTTTCTATCTTCATATTGCAGGTTACTGTCAGTGGACGAGGTTAGGGAAAAATTCTCTAAATTGTCTTTTAAACCTGGAGCTATCTCGTTAGATGTTTTAGGGACCAAGATGTTGAACTCTATCGCAGGGATTCTACCCCTCGACGAGAACTTGTCGTTGTCTGTAAACCAACTATCCTCATCGTGTTTTCTGGACAGTTGCATAAACGCAGCCTCGCCATCGGGGCTAACTCCGTTATTGAATCTTTTAATGTTTTCTAGGTCTATTTCAACTATAACACCATCTGATGATATAACTCTATAGTCATCTTTATCTGGAAAAATGGAATAAGGGGAAGGGAAGGGTTGTTTAGTTTGATATCCTTGTCCCTTGTATAGCTCAAATTTAGGATTGATAGCAAATAGCGATTCTAGAGGTTCCTCGTCCTCGTCTCTGTCACTATTCAGGTCGGCCAGTTGTTGGTAATTTTCTTTCAAAATTACACGTGGGACTTCATCAAAACCTTCGGAAACAGACTTTCTTAGTGAGGGTATAAAACCCTCTGCTTCTTGGTTGAACTGTGCGTACACTCCATCATAAACTGTGTCCAAAGTCCTGTCCATCATCATGGTGAAAGATGGGTGGTCGAGTTCTGTCAATCCTTGTACGATTTTTCCGTCTTTATCGACGGAGCAATATGTTGGCGGTAGAACGCCATCTAGAATATTATCTTTTTCCAACAAATCAGATAGTTGCTCTATCCTTTTCCTTCTTCTCTCAGCTGAATCACTAAGTTGTTTATCAATTTCTTCTTGAGTTAAGCCCTTGTTCGACAGCAGCTTTCTGCGTAATTCATTTGGGTCTCCGGATTCACACAATCCAGTCCATGGAGAATATGGTACATCCTGGACTCGTTGGATCTGTTCGAGGAACCGATCTTCGTCTACTAGGTCCCCAAAACTAGAGAAAAGGTCTGCAATCTTATCTGGGGAGGAAACAAGGTTCTTAAAGTCCTCTGAATATTCTTCTGACCCATCAACTAATGAAGATATGGCAGTGACGACGTTAGTTGGGGTCTTGTCACCTTCGGTTTTGCCAAACAACAATCTAGCAAGTTCTCCGGGGGTTGTGATTGCCGAGACGGAATCAAAAAACTTCATCACGTCGCCGTCAGGCTGGAAAAGTCCATATTGTATCATACGATCTACTTGATCATTACTCAAGAAAGTATTTATATTTCCGATTAACTTTTTTGAGGCTTCTAGTTCAAAATTGTTGGTATCAAATAACCCATCTTGGATTCCACCAATTGTTGCATTTAGCGCTCTGCCACCAAATACTTTACCAGCAGATTTCCAATCAGTAAAAGCGTCTCTAATATTCACTGAGCCGAAATTCATATTATCCGGATTACCACAGGACTCAACAATCATTTGAATTATGTCTTTTAGTAACTGTATTAACGCAGCATATAGGGCGTCCAATACGGCTGACACAATAGCTAGACCGATGTCGGCCATTATATCAATCGTAGTGAGAAAATCAGGTAACTCAATAGCTGGTATCTTTAAGATCTCTACCACATCTTCTACGAAACTATTTGCGTCTCGCAAGAGTTGCTTCATTTGTGCGTATCTACGTGCAATTTCTCCATTTGGGTCGGCACAGATAATCGCCTGCCTCACTAAAGGAGCTATTTGATATCTTTGTAATACTTGAAAATATGCTGACTCAAGACCAGTTAGTCCGTTCTCTACTGATTTTAGATTATTTAATATGCCACCTTCTATATTGTCTGTGGCTTTAGATCGGCTTTTGGCGATTGTCTCTTTCGAAAACGGAGATCCGAGTATTCCTCGCTGGTGTTCTCTCTCCTCCTGTGTCATTACTGGATTTGAATTAGCTATCGCTCTTTGTTCTTCGAATGATGGACTTTGTTCATTGGAATACGTTCTAGTATTACCATGCTCTACACGAACATCTTTGCCAGGTATTGTGAATCTGTTAATAAATTCTTGCCAATTCATCCTAGGTGTGGATTTGTATGCACCATAAATGGAATCAGCATTTGCAACATAGTAAAGTGTTTGCTTCTTTTTTATAGGCAAACTATCTTTAAATTGTCCAAAATTCACAGTAAGATTTTGATAACTCTCTCTCTTGTAAGCCTGGACGTACTTAACATCATAGTCGTTATCGACACCTATTTTATATATTTCTGATATAGAATCTGAAAAACTATAACCGTTTGCCTGTATCAGTGTGGCTAGAGATGGTACAAAATTAATAAGATTAAAGGCTTCATCTTTGAAATCTATTCCATACACCTTTCCCTTGAAATTCTTCTCTTTTTCATAATACTCTAGAAGAATGTTGTAGATACCTTTCATTTTGTCATTAATGTTTAGTGTATCAATTACAATCTCTTTAGTTGCTCGGGTGCTGATCTCTATATTCTCAGAAATCAATTCAAAAGAATCTTCTGGAATAGTTACATGGACTCTTATCTTCGCCCTTGGTCTTTCGGGGACGTGGTAGTTCAGGGCTGCTCCCAAGGACAAACAATCTTCATCACTTTCAGGAGGTTGCTTGTTGTAATACGATATTATCTTTTTTACTCCAGAGATGATATATTCGTTTGGGTAGGCTGTACGCTGGAATCTAGAAGAAGCACCAGCGGATTCATACCCCAGTTCAATCCCAACAGAGTACCCCTTGTTTTCATAGTCGTAATATGGAGTTAGTCCAGTTGGACTAGTCCAGTCAACCGTCAGGAGGGGTTTGGATTCCTTAATAACTCTTCTAGAGTTTTTTACATTCTTTTTGTCTACCATAACTCTTATCAGGTTGTATTATTATACCTACTGTTGATATACTTCTTGCCCATTGGTGTATAATAATTTAATTTAAACTGGGCTAAGTTAGCTTTATGTATCATTAGTGATCTCTTTGTCTGGGACAAGTGATCTACCATTGTTTTTTGACCAGCAGCCATCAAGGGAGGAGATGGTGTTGTGGACCATATAAACCCCCCGCCGGGGAAAGAATATACGTTGGCTGGGCCATAATGGAAATGATTAGTTATTCTTTCGTTCAAATAAGATTGGTACTGTAAAAGGGAATCGACGATGCCGTTAAGCTTGTCAACGTGGTCAGTTAACTTTTGTAAAGATTCGGCTAGGTTCGAACCCTTAACTAGTGGCTGCAACTGCGTGTCATCATTGGTAGCTATCAGATCGATACCATTTACATCGACAACATCGCCACCTTGCGAATTAACTCGGTCAGTTCGTGTAACTAGCTTGATGCCTTCCCTAGCAACAATCCTTACGCCATCAGCTTTCAG
>Ga0209532_1000599_pt1 | contig 30847 bp, 45 predicted proteins | sample COG_02_FD_184746 | JGI IMG/M metagenome (GOLD analysis project Ga0209532, IMG submission 184746) | Pelagic Microbial community sample from North Sea - COGITO 998_met_02 (SPAdes) (version 2) | ecosystem: Environmental > Aquatic > Marine > Neritic zone/Coastal water | place: Helgoland, sampling... | reverse complement strand
TGAGAACCTGAAGTTGGTATGTATGATGTTGGATAAGAACCTTGTTCTAATTGAGCTCCCCAAATGTAAATTCCACTTGTTCCGTCTCCTTGATAAGTTTCAAATATATTTCCACCAGCGATAAAAGAATCTGCCAAAACAAGTAAACTTGTTTTTAAACCTTGAGATGCACCCATTGTAAACGTAGCAGAAATTTTAAACCACCCGTTTGATATTTCTATAATATTACCACTTACTCCAGTACCTCCAGTAACGGATTTAGAAATTAAATCAAAAGTAATATACTTCCCAGTAGCCGCCGATTCCCTAATAGCTAACTTTGTACGACCTGCCGACTTTACAAAATAGCTATGTGTATAATCCCCAGCAACTGAAACGCCAGCATTATTTAATAGATTGATATTTCTACTTGAGATAGTCGCATCCTCAACCAACTTAAAAGCATTAGCAGTTCCATCAGGCGAAATAAATCCACTTGTTACACTTGAACCGCTTTTAGTCCAATAACCTTGACTAAAATCTTCTGAATACGTTATTAAATTTGTTGCACTATTCTCTAACAACAAACTCGGACAACCACTTACAACACCATCAATTAAAGGATAGTTAAGTCTTGGAACTCCACTTGCTACACTTTCAATCAACCCGCTTTCATTAACTCTCGTTGCCGTGCTTGCTCGTGTAAAGTCAAAGTCTCCACTTCCGTCTGTTGGTTTTAATGAATATATTTTACCAGCTTTTTTTTCTGGTGCAACTGGTAATATTAAACTCGCATCACTATATGTACTCATAATCTAATCTATTAATATTTCGTTAATATAATTTCTTAAACAAAATTCACTTGTACCACTTCCACCATCAGCTAACGACCTTGCTACATACGAATCATAAATGAAATCTATTAGTATAATTGGCTTTCCATAACCTACTAATTCAGCAGTAAAGGTAACATTTTCATCAATAGCATTTTCATCACTTAAACTAATAATGTAACCACGTCCATATTCATCTTCATCAATTCGCCAATCTATTAATGTTCTATCTCTTTTTATATTTTTTAAATCGTAGTATGTATGTTGTGTACTACTTAAAAAATTTTCTAAAACCAATCCATCAAAAGATATATTATAACTTTGATTTGTCGGCACTTCTGTATTCCACCCTACATTATCTCTTGTCGTTGTGTTTAACGTTTCACTTTCTTCACTAAATGAATGACTTGTTAAACATCCAACAGGTAGATAACCTGCACCACTATCTATATATAAAATTCTATAACCACCGTTTGTAAACATAAATACAAATTTAATTAAAATTAATTTAACCCTTTATTGTAGGTTTAACCGAGTTTCCATAGTCATACGTTAATTCGTAATCTAAATCTGAAAGTGTTGCATTAAAGATTTGTCTTAGTTTTACGTTTGTAATATTTGTCTTAGAATTATAATCTAAAGACAATGGTATAAATAAACCACTTACATTATTTATCGTAACAATAGACAATGGTTCTACAAATCCATATACATCACCTGTAAACTCTCTTGATGTATCTTGGCTCAACATCATAGTTTCCTCTCCCATTAACTCCAGGATAACTTTTGCTTCAGTAACACCCTTTCTAAACCACGTTTCAGTTGGTGTTGTTTCATCAGCTTTATAGATAGTACCATAGTAAAGATCTGATGGTTGATCGCCTACATTTACCGTTTTAGTATCTTTTACATTTGTTGATGGGTTGTTTTTCCTTTGGAATGTATGAAATTCGCCTTGTTTTAATCCATCTGATGTAGATTCTCCTTGTGGTGATACACTTATGTAGTTTAGGTAAAAAGTACCTGTTTCATCATTCGTTTGTTCTGGTGTCCATATTTCAATAGTTATATTTCCTGCTATCGGTGCAGCAGGTAAATCTACTAATATTTCAGTATTAGAATTTAATTCACCACCAAATGAAAAAGCAGTTGTATCTGTTAGTGTCCATTCAGCTGGTACTGCAAAAGGATTAAAGTAATAAGTACTACCACCTGTTAATACCACCTTATAATTGAATTTCCCCCAAAATAAAGTAGTTGTGTTTTTTGTTAATGATGTTGTTTTAAACTTTATATTGTAGTTAATTAAATCATCTGCTAATACTGCAATCGTGTTACTTGTTAGATTCTTTACCGATGCAGTTGCATCAAAATCTAAATCTACACCATAACCACTTGTATTTAATGTTAGGTTTGTTGATGAATTTATTGTCCATTCTGAAATAGTACCACCAGAATGTGCTAAATATACATTTTCTAATAAACTTAAATCTAAACCATATTTGTAATTGATCCGATATGCACCGATACTTTTATTGTATGATATTACTTGGTTTGAATTACAATGATGTGGATAATAGCTATCTATTTGACTGCCTAAATCAAAACTAAAATCTTCAGTAGTTGTTGTTCCATAACTTGTACCTAAAAAATTATATTGGAAAAATGTCGGTGTATCATCTGCAAAAAGTTGATTTATTTTAAATATCCACCATTCGCCATTCCAAGAAACTATTTGAGCGTTGTAAGGTTCTAATACATCACGTAATACTTCTTCACAATCCATAATAGTTTCTCCATCATCTTTTACAAATCTATCGGTATTATAAAATACATTGTCTAATACATCTAAAGTTGTAGCTAAACCAGTGTAGTAAATATCAATGTTTGTATTTATATTTTGTCCTAATCCTGTTCTAAGTAAGCAATTAGATATTATTTCTAATTGTGATTGTTTACCTGTGTATTGTAAACCACTTGTGTCAACATAAGCTAAATCTTTTAAGAATGATAAACCATCTGTAACATCAATATCTATAATCCATTTATCACTTACAAAATCTTCATAAATACCATCAGAAATTAACCATCCTTTTAATTTAAGAACGCTATCACGATAATAATAAACTAAAAATTGTTTTTCATTCCCAGAATATAAATCGCTATATGTTTGTGTTGTTGATGCTTCAAGGCTTAATGTTAAACCACCACCTCTAATTGATTCATCAACACTATCAACTTCAGACATACTATAAGTAACATATCCATTTATTTGCGTTGGTACTACTGGAAAACCACCATCTTCTTTTTGTATCACGCATTCATTTAATACACCCTCGTCATCGTAATATTCAAATTCGTAAATTGAACTAAAAGCCATTTATTTATTATTTGATTAAGTAATTGTTAAAGTTCCACCTAAGTTTTTATTTCTTGCTAATGTATTTGATAACACGCCAACTAATTTTTGACCTGCAATTTCAAACACAACCGTTCCACCATTACTACTTCCAGAATACCCACCACTTGAAGATGGTGCAGAATATCCACTCCCTATATTTGGTGCAGAATAAGAGCCACCACCACCACCACTTGAAGATGATCCTCCACTACCACCACTTGATGCAGTACTACTCGCAAAACTACTAATAGCACTTCCAATAGCAATTAAAGCAATACCAGCTACAATAGCTGCGATACCACCACCAAAGGGATTTTGCATTGCAGTTTTAAGTGCCTCACTTGCTAAACCAAAAGCTAATATAAGTTTACCATAATGTACCATTATACCACCTAATGAACTAAGCAACGCATTTCCAGCAGCTTCTAAAACATTACCACCACTTGCTAAAGCACCACCAATAGCTTCTGCAAAACCACTAATAGTATCAAACTTACCTTGTTGCATTATTTGAGATACAGCTTGGTTAAACTCTGCCAATCTTATTTTAAACATTTCAGCTTGTTCATCAAAATCTGGTGGAAGTACTTGTAAAGGTGTTTCAATACTTGATAAATTAAACGCTTCCCTACCTACTATATTAGCTTCTGTTAATCCATTATATAAAGATTCTAATTCTTTTCTTGGTTGTTCTACCTCTATTTTTGGCGTTAGCTTTATAGGAATTGCACCACCTAAGTCATTTACAGCTTTTTCTAAATCTAAATTATCAAGTTCAATACCTTGTATTTTACCCTCTAATTTAGCACCTTCTTTTATTAGTTTGTTATATTCGCCTTGTAATTGGATTGCTCTTTGTACTGAGAAATTACTTCCACCTCTTTCTTTACCTGCTCTTAATTGTGCTAAAGCATTTGCATTTTCTAATTGTATTGCCTTTTTAGTTATTTCGGCTTTCTTTTCGGCTGCTTGACGTTCTAATATTAAAAGTTCTTCACTATTTTTCACAATCATATTTAAAGCAGCAGTAGCCTTTGCTCTTTTTAATATGTTTGCAGTTAGTGTTTCAAACGTTTTAGATACTTCTCCGTTTAGTATTTTTTCTTTAGATACATTACCTAAATAACTTGGATAAACTCTTTGCAACTCATCAACTGCTCTTATTCTATCTTCCATTGATAGAGTTGTATCTTCAGCTTGTTCTTTTAATAATCTTAGACTTATAACTTCTTTTTGTGAAGATTGAGAGCCTTTAATCATAGCCTTATCAACAGACTCTAATCCATCTACATAATTCTCTAAAGATTCAGTTAGTTTTTCTTGTTCTTCTTTTAGTTGCTTTGCTTTATCTTTAGTTTTAAATAAAGTATCTCCAAATATTAACATTGCAGACGTTATCAATGATATTCCTAAAGTAATACCACCAAAGCCTTTTAAATCTCTTAGCATTGCTTTTAAAGCACCACCAGTACTACCTGTACTTTTCTTTAGATAACCAAATTGTTCGGTTAAGTTGGTAATGTTATTCGAAACCCCCATTAATCCAAAAGGTGCATCTTGTACCGTTCTACTAAATGCAGTCATAGCAGAAGCACCATTAGCAGTACCTTTTTTTAGCGTACCCATTCCCCCAGTACCTAAATCTCTACTACTTGCATTTAATTTAGCTAAATCGTTTCGTAAAACTTTTGATTCGTTAGATAGTGTTTTTTCAGCATTGGTAAGTTTTAACATTCCCTTACCGAAATCACTTTGAGATATAGTACCTTTTTTGTAGTCTAATTCTAACTTTGATATTTCAGCACCTAACTTAGAACTTTCAATAGCGTTATTTTTTAATTGTGCCTCAATCTGTTTAGATCGTGTTGCAAAAGTACTTAACGCTTTTTCAGCATCTTTTAATCCTTTTTCTAACCCTTTAGTGTCAGCACCAATACCTACTTTAAGTTGTTCCACTTATCTTGTTTTTATATTGCTCTTGTGCTACTTTTATAGCCTTTTTTTGAGCATCTGTTAATGTTGGTGCAACTTTTTCTTCAAGTTGCATAAATTGGTCTATTTTTACAGGTTTCTTTTTAGGGTGTTGCCAATTAGATACATAAACCTGGTACGCTATTGCTCTAACTTTATACCATTCTTTTTTCTCCAATCGTTGATATGCGTGTAACCTTATACAAAATTCCGACCAAGTCATATCGTAAACGTATGTCAAGGTCGGACATTTTAACTCTCCGATCGCAACCGATATAACATCAGATTGCCAATCTAAATCTATTTTTTTTTTGTATCAGAACCTTTTTTTTGTTTTGGTACATCTTTAGTTAATGAATTTGTAAACACCTCTAAAAACTTATTTACATTTCCATTTACAAAACTATTATCATCATCTAAACCATCTACAAAAGTATTGTAATCTTTTATATCTGTTTTACCATCCCTAATCATTGCATACTCATAAGAGTAGTACATTAATTTAGGTGCATATAGAAAAACATTTACAGATAGCTTACTACCTAATTCATCAATACTTAAATTTAGTTCTTCAAGTGCTTTACCTAAGAATCCCAAACCAAAACGAAAATTTACATCTTCGTTATTTATTGTTAGCGTTATTTTATTCATTTGTTGTTGTTATATTATGGATTCGGTGCTACTTGTACAATTTCTCCACTTCCAGATAACGAACCACTAAATGTAATTAGTTCATCACCAGCAGGTGCATCTTTTGATAAGTCTGTTAAGATAGCAGTACCATAATCGATATCTGTACTTGCATCAGCATAAGTAGTTGTAATACTCCATTCTACAACTGAATTTGCTACTGATCTTATTTTATCTCTTAGTTCAGCCCAAGATTCTTTTGATGCTTCTGGTTTAATGTATTCGCCCTCAAATGATATTTCATAAGAGTAACTACCAGCAGTTCTTGTTACAAATCCTGGATCACATTTTGTTTGGGATTCTATTACGTTTCTTGTTTCAGCTAAACTGCTTGAAGTTAAACACGCAAAAGGTACATAAGCTAATCCATCCCATAGGCTTAGTATTTCTGCATCCCCTTTAATTAATTCTGACATTTTGTTATTTTATTTTATTATTAATAAGTACAAATATAATAAATTAAATTTATACACTTTTTTGTTACTATAAGTTTAATTTATATAGAACTCTATACGCAAAAACTTTCTAAATACATTTTCTGTATTTGTTAAACTTACTAAATCATTTGGAAATGATTGATGTTGCCAAACAATACTTAAACCACTTGCCACGTCTAATGTTAAGTTATCGGTTGCTGTTTTTACTGCATCTAAAATGTTATCTGCAAACACTCGACTACCTGTGTTTCCTGTTCCGTTATATTTAGTAAAAATATCTATTAAAACCGAACTTTGCCAAGCATCCTCACATTTATTAGATTTTATCACTTGATTTGTTTGTGTTGTAATTATAGTATAATAATCTGGTATTGTTTTACCTGTTACTCTATAATCATAACATTTTATTGTTTTACCATCTACAACAATATTGTTAATAGCGTTGTAAATAGCTTTTCTTATATACTTATCTGGTAGGCTTTTAGTCATTTTATCAATTATATTTCTTTGTTAAATCATCCAACACATCTTGTAAATCATCAATGTATTGCGTTCTACCTTTTACAAATGCTGGGTATAAAAATGGTCGTGGTGTTATATTAACTTGCTTTACACCTTTACCTTTAAATTGTATTGCTATCTCTTTCATTTCTTCTGGCACTTCTACCAACCCACCTGTACCAAATTCCATATATGCACTATAATAAGCACCTGCAACTATTTCATAAAACAACGGATCAACTTCTTGTGTAAATATTTGGTTTCTAAGAAACCCATCTTTTACAGGTGCTAATCTCTTTGCATCGGCTTCTATTTCGTGTGCAACTGCAATGGTAGTATCTTCTACCATTTGCTTTGCCTCATCACCAAACTTTTCTAATGATTTTAATATGTTCTTTAATCCTTTAGCCATTAAAATAATGTTTGTACATACGCTAATAAACACGCATCACTTGTTGCCAATCCACCATCCTCAACTGCTCTATTTACATAATTCGTATAAGCTGGTAAATATTCATCAAATGGTGTTAATTCGCTTACTTCTTCTATTTGTTGTCTTGTAGCTAATAAAGTAACATAAGAGTTGTTAAAATCCTCGTTTATAGGCTGTTTTTGTATCACATACCTATAACCACTATACTTTATGAATTGGTTAACGGAATTGTACGTTATATCGCTTCGTTTACGCAATGTAATCACTATTGTATTACTTCTATCTGCTACTCCTAAATCATTACCTAATGAAACGTTTGATTTAGTGTCTAAGGTCGATATATTTGCCCACATTGTAGTAATTAGATAATCACGTTCTAAATTACCACCATATCCATCTTCATAGCTTTCAGTCTGCCATAACTCTACTCTTTTCCTAAATCTTCTTGCCCTCATATTATAGTAAGAATCTTTTATTTTGATGTAATACTTCTTTTGATAATTGACTTAAACCTTTCTTTGTTGCACCTCTTTCTTTTTCTCCATAATAGTTTAATTCTATCATTTCTAAAGCTACATCTATTATATCTTCTGGAACATCTGCTGGATCTGTATAACCAACATTTAGGTTTAAATAAACATCAGTACTTTCTGTTGTTGAATAGTATGTGTATAATGGTTTAATAGTTCCTGTTGCAGTTGATGGTGTATTTAAAGTATTTATTGGATGGTCGTAAACTCTTACTTCACAATCTTGGAATAAGTAATCTTTATCCCTTGCGTAAACTAATACGTTAGTAAACTCCTCTACATATCGTAAAGCACCCTTTATCATTCTTGTTATATCGGCATCATCTTCGGTCATCGAAGTATCAACACCTAAGTAGTTTTTAGCAGTCGCTAAAGTAATTACGTCTAAATAAGCCATTATGTTTTTATTTTATACAAATATAATTAAATATAATTTAAAGAAAAAGAGCATACACATTAAGCGTATGCCCTTTAACATCAACCAACAAATAAATATTGTTTAATTATTATACAGCAGTGAAATCTCCGTAGATGATTGCATCTGGTCTGTGTATTGCTAAACCAACTTGTGCTTCAATACGAGCAGTAATGTTGTTCTTTCTGAAGTTGTCCTCATCTTCTGTTGAGAATTGTAAAGAAAGTCCTTCAGTAACTACCTTTTTGATAGTTGCCCAATTACCTACATAGTATTTGTTTGCAGCCATAAAGTTAGCTTGGAATAATGGAATACCATTAATAGCCAATCTACCATTTACTAAAGTAACAACTCCTGGCAATCCGTAACCAGCACCAGTAGATACTTGTGTTTGCAAGATACTATTGTAATCAGCAGGAGAAACAACAATACCATCAGTTGACCAGTTAGAACCTGCTAAAGTAGCAACCTCATTCATCAACATTTCGATTTTGTTTTTACCTGTAATTACTTGAGCAGATGCAGTTGCAGCAGCAGCTAATGCAGTATTGAATACTGAATTTTCTCCATCAAAATAAGAACGTCTTAACTCTCCTGGTAAGAAACTTTCTAAGAAAGGTAAGTTGTTCGCCATTTTACGAGAATAAACACAGAAACCAGCAATGAAATCAGTATTTACATCAATCATTGAAAGATCGTAATCTAATTGACCTTTATCAGAACCTTCTGTTTGTGTTGCAGCAGCACCCTCTGAAGTTGTTCTTCTTGGGAATGTGTAAGTACCATTACCGATATTAATAACTCCTACTAAATCAGAAAAGTTTAATATTTGGTCTGGAATAGTTGCAACAACATCGCTGAACGTTCTTGGTTGGTCACCAGTCAAAGATGCAGAAAGTGTCATATTTCCAACAGCTTTACTTTCTAAGTAAACCTTATTGCTTTTTACTACATTCTTAATAGTTTCATAACCATCAACAATCATAGCTTTTACAGTGTCAACACTTCTTGATTCTTTTTTGCTTTTCTCTTGCAATTTTACATCTAAAGTATTTGCGTGGTCTTGAACCTCTTTTAACTTAGCTTCAAACTCATCTTTCACTTCTTTTACTTGGTTATCAATAACCTCTTTATGCTTTACTTCAAATGATTCTAAAGCATCGTTAATCTCTTGTTTAGATTTTCCCTCTAAACTATCAGCCATATTTTTTAATTCGGCTTGTAATTCTTTAATCTCCATTATTTTAATGTTTTGTTAAAATTCTTAATTGTTTCTATTATACTTATCGGCTCAACTTCTAATGGAGTGTTAACAATTAACGGCTCTTTGTTATCGAGTGATTTTTTTCCTAATTCGTATGCTTGTTTCTGTAATTGCTTCAATGCAATCTCTAACAAACTAAATGTATCATCTGTAAAAGTTCCATTTCTGAATGCTTTTAAGATTAATTTATGTTGGTTGTTTACTTCTTTTAATGTAAGTGATTTAAAACCTGTAAATGGTGTTTCTGGATTTGCACCTAATGTAACATTTGATCCCTCGAATAACTTTACTTCTTTTATAATCCTTGCACTTGCTTTAGTATCGTAATCACTTAGTATTGTTTGAAATCCAATAGAATGTTCTTTTACAATACCAGCTTCATATAATTTTAAGGTATCTGAACTATAAGAAGTATCTATTAAAGGCTCGCTTTCAAAGTACAAACCTTTACTATCTTCAGTTAATACACTAAACTTACCGTGTGGTTGCGACCAGTTATGTTGATTAAGAAAGTAAATATCATTTTTACGTTCATCAATAGACTTTTTAAACGCACCTTTAACAATAATATCACCATCATAGTCTTTATTATCAAAACCAGATAAGTAGCCAGTAATAACCCTTTTCTTTGTATCTACGTCTTTGACTTCACCGACAATAGATTTATAGCTTAATATTTCATTCATAAGTACAAATATAAATAAAATTTATTAATACGTTTTTTAGTATAGAATTTTCTTATACTTGTTGTTTATTTCAATATAAATTGTATTTTTGTAGTTAAAATCATTAACTATGAAACACTTATTAGAAATATTAAAAGATAACGGATTTAAAGAGTACCGTGTTACATTAAGTACAAACAAAAAAACAGTATTAAAAGATAATGGAGATATAGAGTTAATCGCCACTTATACTAATACTTATACCCAAAACAATAATATAAAAGACTTTTCTACAATGGCTGCTGGTGGTTTAACCAAACACTTTGTAAAAGATAATGATATGTCTAAAGAAGTTATATGGGGGTTAAGAGAATATAAAAAACCACCTAACCTATTACAACCTATATTAGATATTGAATACGATAAAAGTAATGGTTTTTTATCACAACAAGATTTAACAGAAAGGTTATTAAAACAAGTTGACCATAAAGAAATATATGATAATCTGTTTAAGAATAAAAAGTATAAACTAAAATCTATTAGTTCTAATTAACTTACCATTCTTATCACGCTTTGGTATTTGTGCAACCGTACATCTACAATTAATAACATTACCAGCACTTCCTTTTGGATCACCAGGAAATAGTAATTTTTCATTACTTACATCAAAGTTTTTATCTAATGGTACTTTTACGCCATTCATTTCGTAATGGTCGAATTGCGAATCTGGTGGTCGCCTTGTTCGTGCATCTAAGCTACTAATCCATTCCTTTTCCATTTCAATACCACTAACTCTACTCGATGTTACTGCTGAAAAATTAGCTGCTGCTGTTGTTTCTGTTCGTGCTATTCTTAAACTTTGCCAACGATACCAACGCCTTGACTTTATTAACTTTTGTAAATCGGTTGTAATTTCTCGTATTGCCTTTCCATCGTTTATTCCTGTGGCAATAATCTCATTAATAAATCTAATGTAGTGATAACGTACACTTCTTATTCTACTACCACCACGATCTAAAATGTATCTTAATAGTTCACGTTCAAATAATGATATAAAGTCATTTAAACTAAATGCTTTTGATTCTATTGCTTTTATTTGTGCATTGATTTGTTTACCTGTTCTTTGTCCGTGTTTAAATCCAACGTGCTTATAAACTTCTTGATAGGTTGTATAAAACACTGATTCTTTTATAGCACCATCAATAATAGATTCATAGTTTTCTTCATTAAGTGAATTAAAAGGAATGTTATTAGCTAATTCCTTAAACATTCGTTGAAACTTAACTACTGCATACTTTTCATAACCTTTATGCCAACGAAGCCATTGTTTTCTGTATTGTACTCTCATTCATTAGGTTGTTGGTTTAATGGGAAGTCATTAACTGCTTGGTCTAATGTTAGAATATCACTCATAACGGTATATTCATTCATATTACTATCTTCAATCGCTGAATATCTTAAAGCTAAACGTGCTTCATTTCTGTTTAACATACCAATATCAACTGCCGTTTTAATCCACTCCATCATCTTAGCAATATCTTGCTGCATTTCTGGTAGTTCCGTTATATCGTGTTCAATGCAAAAACCATTATAGGCTTTATATCTTGGTAGTATTTGACTATTGACAGCATTATCAAATAAATCTAAGTCTGGTAATATTGTATCTGTTACTACTTGTTTTCTGAACTGATTAACATTGTCATACTTAGCACCATCATCATTATTTAACAACTTATCTGACCAACCTAATACATTACAAATTTGCTTGGTATCAAATGCTAAGAAGTCAAATAGTTTTAATTCATCTGGAGATAGTCCAATTCTTGTAAATCCTAATTCAGATGATGCACCTTGTATATTAGCTAACTTATCGGTGTTATCATCCATTTCTTTTAACCTCGACTTTAATTCTCTTGCTTGGTCTGCATTTAACGGAACTCCTTTACCGTGAATAAATCCATAAGCACCACCACTTTTCATTGTCTTAACATTCAAGTCTAATGCTTCGTTTGATGATTGCGTGTTTCTTAACGCTGCTCTTAATGGTGATTGTCCGTATAAATGTGATCCGTTTAAATCAAAGTTAGGATTTGCATATTTTATGTGTACTACATTTTCAGCTTCAAAGTCTATATATTGCATTCCTTGTATTAAAGTATAATGTGATATTGGACTTTCTAATCCTAACATATCGATATTATCTTTTAATACTATTTGTGTTAAATGTGATGGTAATAAATACCACGCTATTGGTTCTCCTTTATTCATCCCCTCATCTGGACATAACAAATATATATAAGCATTACCATTCAATGCCATAAATGTTTCGTACAACTCTTTAAACTCTTTCCACGTTTGTAATGGGTTTGGTCGTTCTAAAGGTAAATCTGCATATTCAGCATCAAATGCTTTAGATTCGTATAATAAACGCTTAACTTCTTGTTGGGGTGTTAAATCATATTTAGTTGATGTTACTAATCTATCACGCTTTCTTTTCTGGTTTTTATCTACAACCTTTTTAACGTTAAAAGGTACTGAAGATAGTTTGTTTGCTCTTTGAGATACTACCGAATAAATGATTGGATTGATGTTATACCCATCATCTATATACGTTTCTCCTTTATCATCATAGGAAGTAAAAGAACCACCAACCCATTTAAGAAAAGCATCGTTATATTTATTCATTGATTGTTTTACACCACTAAAGAAAAAGGGGTTACGAAAAGACAATTTAGCCATTATAAGTTTTATTTATATAAATATCAAAAGTAATAAAAAAAATCGATATAGTTGTTTGTATTGTTTTATTGTTTATATTTGTGTTTATGTCATACGTTATAATAAAAGAAATAAACCTGCTTTTATTTAAAATGCGTTTTATTCGTATTTGGTCTGGTTCTATATTATTGCCAAAGATAATCTATTTTAAAAACACTAAGTATAAGCGTTATGCTGTTTCTAATCATTATAAGCGTTATTGTTTTAGGTTGTCTATTAAAATATACTAAAAGAAAAATACTTTAGGTGCTAACTCAAACCAATATCGCATCATTATAGAATCCCATTCATCTGGTGATCGACCTATCATTTTTTTAACCACATCTTTAGAAACCAAGGCAACTCTACCATCTTTATCAATATCTTTTTGTTTTACCTGTTCCATTTCCTCTGAAGTAATACCAATAACGATACTATCATTGCAGAACTCTCCTACTTCTCTATTCACTATTTTGTTAGCCATTTTATATCCACATTGTGATTTAAGGTTATTAAAGTTTTGAGATATACCATCAACATCTAATGCTTTACTATTATTCACAAATCCCTTACAACCTAAGAAGTCAACAACACCACCACCAACACCATCTTCATCAGCAATAGTATTACTATTACTAACACCATACTTTAATTGTATTTCTTTTACTTTATCTACAACGTGAACTAATCCACTCTTTGCAATTTCATATCTGTAAATGCAAACCCATCCGTGCCATACTCTTATAACGGTTTTATCTTTACCTTTACGAGCAACATCAATAGTAATGTATTTATTGCCATCTGGTTTTAAATGTGTTGGATTCCAATAATCTGAAATACTATCTAAATCAATTAATGTAGATGGATCATCATCATACTCCCAATTCCCATAATATAATCTTTCTTTACTATTCTTATCTAAACTAAGTAAACTATCTAAATAAGACTTTGGTAAGTGTGGGTTATCTGTTGGTAATGCTTGTATAAACTTTCTATTGTTAGATAATGTATTTTCTCTATATGGTTTATAGAATACTTTGTATGTCCAATTCTTTGCAGGATTGCAACTACCTAATAGTTTAGGTGTTAAATTGTATTCGTTTAATTTATATCTGCATCTACTTAAAACGATTTGCCAAGCCTTATGCACTACCTGGTTGCATTCATCAACAAAACCACCTGTAATTTCTAATGAACCTAAACTATCAAAGTTCGGATCAGATGGATATAAAAACAAATCTTGTAGTAATATTTCGCTTCCATTAGTCCAATAGATAATATGATTTTGTGCATTGTATTTAAATTGGTCTGATATACCGAGTAATGAAGTTAATTCAAAGAATGTATTTAATGTAGTTTTTTTAAGTGATGTTAGTTTTGCCCTACCCATTAACCAACGAGTGCCAGGATATAATTGACATTGTTCAATTAACCACAAACAACCAAGAGCAGATTTACCACCACCAGCTGCACCACCATAAAGAATTTCTTTAGTTTCTTTATCTTTTAAATAATAAACTGCATTTTCTTGTTTTGGTAGTAGATTCATTCATTAGGCTTAGTTCCATTACCTAAACTAATTACACTAACTGGTTTATCTTTATCTCCACCCTCGTGTTGAAGTTTAGACGTTTCAATAAGTGAATGATAAGACTTTAATATGAAGATTCCTAAAGCGACATTTATCTTACCACTTGCAGTATGTTTTACAACTATTGATTCGCATTTATTAGTTAATCTTTTTATCGTGTTAAAAACTTCGAAGTCATTTTTAAACTTTTTTGCTATATAATTGAATTGTTCACGGTAAGTTCCACACTTATCAGCAACATCAGAAAGGAAATAACAATCTTCATTTATAACCTCATTAGCTTTATCTAATAAGTCTAAAGAAAACTCTTTAGTGATGTATTCAGCATAGTTATTATTTTCTTCAGCAGCCATTTAATACTTCCTTTTATTTCTTAATGATTTACCTAAATTAACCCATTTAGATACTCTTTCTACTTGTCTTTGATGTCTTGTTTCTGTTTTTGTTATCATAAGTATAAAAAATTAGTACAAATATACTAATTTATTTTTTATCGTTAATATACTCATCTAAGTCTAATACATTAAAACCTTTTATGTATAATTCCATTACCAGCCAATACGGCATATAAAGAATCTCACAATGGATAATGTTTTTATAGAACTCGTTTTTAAAGTACTTTATACTTTCGTTGTTTGGTGGATCAATCAATTCGATATAAGACTGAAATAAATCATCTTTATCTTGTTGTGTTAATTCGTTGATATCTTTTAGTTCTGACATTTTATACTATAAAATACGTTAGGTGTTGATGTTGGTTGTTTAAAAACAGGTTCAGCACATTCTACTTTTTCGCTACTAATGATATACGATTCAATTTGGTTTACATCATTGTTTGTTATCTTGTAGAAGTATGTAATTTTATTACATTCACAAAATGTTTTTATGATGTCTTTTTCAAAACTATCACAACTTTGTATTAATACTACTAATACGATTAATTTAAGTAAATTTTTCATTTTGTTTCTATTTTATTTATCTTTCTGATGTTACTATCTAAAAAATGTAATAGTTCTGGAGTTTGTTGTACTGTAATTAGTTCACTTGCCCAAAAAAGGCATATTGTATCGTGTTTATCGAATTGAAAAGGCACGAAGAAACCTTTTATTTCTGTTTCATCTATGTAGAGATCCACATAAATATCTTCGTCTGTTTCAATGTTTGTGGTTAAAAATTTTAATTTCATAGTTGCAATTTATAACAAATAAATGAATAAAACAATTAATATTGATAAATTTTATTATCTATTGTTTGCACTATGTGTCTAAATACCGATCGTTCTTGTTTGCCAGTAACATCTACACCATTAATAAATAGTCTGTAATGGTCTTTTCCTTCTGATTTTAATTCTATATTATTCATTGTTTTAAGTATTTAATTTCTCTTTTTAAGTAGTCTAATGCTTTTTCTAAGTCTTGTAATTCATTATCTTTTCTTCCTGCTCTAAAGACGTATTTAACGATGTTTCCACGTGCAAATGTTAATTGGTAATCGTGTATCACATCGATTAAATCATAGTCTTTACCAGATTCATAATGTTTATTGGTTGCTTTCATATCTCTTTAATATTTACAAATCTTTGTTTTAATTGTGGTTGTGTTAAATGCCTTACAACGCCATCAGAACGTTTTAATTTAGATGTTGACATTGTATGGTGATCGTTACCAATCCCTTTATACGTTGAACTTGTACCAAGTATTTGATATTCGGTACTTGTATCTAAACATTTAAAGTTTAGAAATCTTATTGATCCGTTTTTATCTATTATGTTATTCATTATCTAATACAAACTTAACACCGAAAAGTGTTATTATTTTTATATGTTTTTTAATTCCGTTGTAAACAAATCTATTTACTTTTAATTATTTTGTAAACTATTTAGTTTACTTAGCGTTTGTTTATACTTTTTTAACCAGTACTTTCTATTGAAGTTTGCGTTTTCGTATCGTTTTCTTTCTATACTATATTTTATTGTCATTATAATAAAACATAATGCAAAGAATAGTATTAAAATTGTTTGTGCGTTCATAACTTCATTTTTTTAGATGCTTGTTGATCCAGAACATTAGATATATGCTTTTGTAAGCTAATACCTAACATTACTGCTTGAATTTTTAATACCATTTCGGTATCTTCTTTGTATTCGATTAATTTTTTTTTTGTGTTCATTGTTTATTGTTTTTGTAAATATATAAATAATATATCAATTTTATACGATTAATTTCAATTTTTTTCTATAATTCATTTGTATATCATCTAAAACATAGATAGAATTGCTAATAATAAAACTATCTTCAGTTGTTTCTGTATGCGTTTCAATGTGTTCTATTGCTTTATAAACATCGTAAACAGATTGACAAATAAAGAATAACACATTTTGTTCTATCATTTCTGGTAATGTTTCCTTTTGGTGTTTAGTAAGTTTACCATAAGGTAGTTTTAATTCTAAACCGAAATAGAATGATGTATCTTTATAAAAGACCGTGTTGTCTGGTAATCCACTCTTTGATGCAAAGTGTACCCAACGACCATCTTTATACATCTTACCAGAATTTTGTCGCCACCAGAAATAATTAGTTTTATTTAAGAATGAATTTACATCATCTTGCAAATCGGATTCTTTACGATAAACTTTACCATCATACAAATCTAATAACGATCCGATACGTTTTAGAAACAATTGTTTTTCGGTTGTTATTGTTTTTAGTTTCCTTGTTTCATTATCGGTATCTAAATTATATTCCCTATCAATTACTGAAGAAATCTTTTTATTAAACTTTAATACTTTACGTTCATCTGGCAATCCGTGTTCTTTTATATTCTCGCAACAATCTAAAACTATACAATCACTTTTACCATTTGCTATTGATTCTTCTATTGTATTACCAAGCAATCTTATACCTCTACCTAAACATTGAATGTACTTCTTCCATTGCATTGTTTTGGTTGCCATTATAACACAAGATACTTTAGGCTCATCAAATCCAGCAGTAAGTATTTCAATAGATATTAAACCTTTTATAAGACCAGCTTTATAAGATTTTAGAATTAACTCACGTTGTTTTGTTGATGTATCAGCAGTTATTGATTTAGTTATTATATTTTGTTTAGCAAACTCTTTTTCTAATTCTTTGCAGTGTTTCTTATTTACTGCAAAACATATAAATTGTCGTTGTTCTCCATTACTAATATAATTATCTACTATTGATTTGTTTATATTTTCTTTGTTTATAGCTTGTTCTAATTCGGTTTCATCATAATCATTACCTTTTATTTTTACGTTGCTTAAATCAATAGATAAACTACTATAACATTTAAACGGAACGAGCCATCCTAAATCAATTAAATCTTTTGTTTGGTAGTTATCAATGATAGTATCAAAACCATCTAATAAATACCCTTTATTATCTGTTGGTGTTGCTGATAAACCTATAAAAATAGCATTAGGAAACCTATCAAATAATGATTGCACTAAGTTTGATTCATAAGCAAAGTGAACCTCATCAATTATAACGATTTTAGGTGGTGTTATTTCAACGTTGTTTAGTGTTTGTAGTGTTGCTACCAAACATTTATAATCGTTGCTTATATCTTTGTTTTCGCCTTGAAGATATTGTGGTTCTAAAGTAGAAAACTTTTCAAATGATTGTTCAGCTAATTGGATTCGATGTGAAGTAAACAACACTTTATTATTCTTTGCTATTGCGTTTTTGATAATATCGTATGCTAAGATAGTTTTGCCAAATGATGTAGGTAAAAAAGTTAGAATCTTTTTATTACCATTAGCAACTGCTTTACTAATTTCATCTTTTACAACTTTTTGTGGTGGTCTTAAACTATACATTTTTATTTTCTCTTTTTATTCTTGCTCTTTCTGAATTTCTTTTATCTCTTTCTTTAAATAATCCATTATCAAAAGCGTGTTTCATATTTTCTTTATTTGTCAACCATTCCAGATTATCTACTCTATTGTTTTTTTTATCACAATCAATATGATTAACTGTTTTTTTATTTAATGGATTTGGTATAAAAGTGTTTGCTATTAATCTATGAACTAATTTAGAATGTTTTTTAGACTTAACAGATAGATAAACCATTTCATAACCTTTTTTTGTTGTAGCTTTCTTCAATACTGTTTCTGAAAAATAAGCAATTCGACCATCTTTGTATATGGTTTTGTTCTTTTTTCTTTTAACATTACCTAAATTACTAACTTCATAATAACCTTCAAAACCTACTAAATCTTTATATATTTCTTTCATAAAATAAAAATATAGCCTTCAAGGGTTGCGTCCTATCCAGCTATATTATAATGTTTTTACCTGTTGCGCAACTCAACAACGCAATATAACTCTTTATGTTTTAATACACAAGTTTTATTTTGTTTTTCTTGCAGCCATTACTAAAAGTTTAGTATTACCTTTAGCTACTGCGTTTGCAATTTCTTGCTTAACGTGTTGTTGTGGTTTTCTTAGTTTGTACATTAAAACATTGTTGTTTGGTTTAAATATGGTTTTAGTCTTTTATTAGCTAAATCAACATATTCTTGTGATATATCACTTCCTATAAATTTTCTTTTTTCTTCAATAGCACCTACTGCTGTGGTTCCTGTTCCCATATAAGGATCATACCAAATGTCGTTTTCTTTACCGAAATTAATCATAAAATATCTTGGTATATCTAAAGGCATTATTGCTTTGTGTACATCAGCAAATGGATTAGAATGACTGTTTAATATTTTAAAGATGTTGTTTTGAGTTCCTCTTTTAAAATTAGCATCTGAAAAATATCTTTTGTTTGGCTCGTTATTACTAAAAATAATAATATACTCAAAACAAGAGTTAAAAACTTTTTCGCTAATTGCAGGTTGTCCAGATTTCTGCCATATAATAACTTCTTTTATATTATCAGCGAAATAACCAATTAACTTGTGTAGAGCCACTTTATTACCGGAAACCATTTGTATATTATAAAATATATGGTTTTTAGTTACTCTTAACATTTCATTAATTAAATCTTTTTGTTGTTCAAAATATTGTGATTGACTAAAATCATCTTTAAAATCTTTGTATTTAGAAAGACTTTTATTAAAAACATTATATGGTGGGCTTGTAAGTACATAGTCAATACTTAAATCATCCATTCGTTTCATAGTATCTAAATTGCTTTCACAATAAATTTTGTTTAGTTCTAAATTATTCATAAGTTCCTGTTATTTTGTTTCTTGTTTCTTCATTCTTTTTTACTTCTGTAAACCCTTTAGATTTATTTTCAAAACCTAATCTTTTTATTATTTCAACATCTAATACTTTTACTTTTTCTTTAATATTTAAAGTATTTAGTATTCTTTGATTATAATAAAATCCATCTTCTTTTTTATAAACCACCTCTTCTAATAAGTGTTTTTTACCTTTATGTAGTATTGTTAAATTACAATATACTATTTCTTTAAATTTTATTTCATTACTCATTATAAATTTTTACTTATTGTTGATTGCGAAACATTATAAATAGTAGCAATTTCGTTATGTGTATAACCTTTCTTGTAAAGTCGTTTTATTTTTTTTATATCAATTTCTAATATTTTATCTCTTTTATTAAATGTTAGTTGTTGTTCTAATTGCATTTCAATTATATTAATCTTTCTAATTTCTTTAGGTGCTTCATTACCAGTCAATGCAATTAATTCCAGCTTTTGTTGTTGCACTTCTCTTAAACCATCTTTTAGTAATATTTGTACGTAATTCATTTATTTATTAGTTTTAATACATTATTATAATCTTCTTGTGTTACTTTATCAAATCTAAGATCATTTCTAAATGTTTTTAGATTATATGAAATTGAATTTAAAGCATCGTATTTAAGTAACTTTGTTGCTTCACATTGTTTCATTTTAAACATCGGTACAATGATGTAACTAATCATTCTTTTAGCTTTAGGCAGATTACCCTTTCTTGACTTCTTTCTTATATCTACTTTATAATACTTAGATACAATTCTTATTATTTGTTTTGGTGTTTTATTCATTCCGTTTTTTTTAGTTATTCAAATATATAAAAAATATATTATTTTCAATGCTTTTTATTTATTTATTTTCAAAGTCTTTGATATAATTATAAACCGTTCTTCTGGTTATGCCAAGCGTTTCACTTAATTTAGTTTTACTAATTTTTGGATTTGATGAATAAATAGCCACAAATTTATCATAACTTGACTTATCTGCATTTTTATTAAGTATGGTTTTAACATCTTTTGTTTCTAAACTATTTACTTTTATTTTCTTCGCCATTGATATAAAGTAATTACTTAATTTTTCAGCTTTTAATACACTATCTTTTTTAATTACACCTAATGTATAACTATCATCAGAATAACTTGATAGCGTGTTTATAAGTAGTGCAAAACGTGGTATGTATGCCTTTTGTTTAGGCAACATTGACTTCATATACTCATTTTCTTCATCTGAATTTTGAACATCAGTAATTTTATTAAATATTCGTACCCATTCTTTATTTGCATCTTCAGAAAAACGTGCTATAATCGGATCAATTTCATCTTCTTCGGTGTATTGAATTAAATGCTTTAATTTTTCGTAAAAGTTTAATACATAATCAGAATACCAATCTAAGTACTCTTGTTTCATTTCTTCTTCATTATATCTATCTACTTCTAAATCTGGATAACAGAACAACATTCTATCTATAAATCCATTGTCTTTATTATCTTCGGTGTAAAAACCATCCATAATCCCAGGTTGAATACCACCAAGAACAGGAATAAATGCACGTTCAACAAAACTACTTTTTGCAGTCTTTCTATTTAGGTTTATTTCTTTACCACTCCAAGATGATAGCCAATGTTCTAAATCAGATCCTTGTCTATATTTATTCATATCTTTAAACCAACCTGCTAATTCATCTTTTAATACACCAATACCATTTTTATTTTCTCCGTGCAATTCAACTAATGCTTCAAGTGTAATATCATTTACAATAAATTGTGTTTTAGTTGGTCTTTTTATTTCTTCAGTTAGTTGTTGTTGTTGTTTATCAAGTTCTTTATATTCGTCATACTTTGCAGAATTTTTAATATATGATTTAATTTCTTTGCTATTCTTTTTTTGCATTGGAAATGTAACATTTGATATTGATGGTGTTTTACCAATTCCAGCTTTACCTATTAATGCTATCCAAACATTAGCACTTTCAATCCAACCACGTTTTACTTCAATATTAATAGAATTACCAATAAGAATTGAAGTCATCCACAACATTGAACACGCCATAAAGTCTATTGAACTATTTAAAGTTGAATTACATACTAAAATATAATTTTGTATTTGTTCTGGAAATACATCTAACGGAAATGTTAAATCTTTTTTATCATATTTAATATTTACTGATTTTAATATTGGTTGTGGTTTTAATCGTTCTCCAAATCCTTGTTTGTATATTTCTTTAGCACCTTCTGAAAAATCTCCATTGAATTTAGAATAACAAAAAGCTGCAAATGGTGATATTAATTTTTCGTGTGGATATAATGTTGCAGTTGTAAAAAGATACATACATCCAGAATCTTTATAAACATAACCAGAATGTGCTGCTTTTGATCCGTGTCTTTTAATAATATATTTATCATTAACATTTCTTACTATTTTAAAATCATCACTAATAATATCTAAAATAGAAGTTCGTTCATTATAATCATCCCAAGGATTTAATCCAGTAGATTCATAATTTTTATATTCTTTTCTTGGTACTTCAATAATTGCATCATCTACATAATTATAAGTTCGTGATACACTCCATAATATATCACGATCTTCATCAGATATAAAATCAATATCGATATAAGTGTTTTTAGATATGTTCTTTTCATACACAAAGATATAACCACCTTTACCTCTACTTTCTATTACAGCCTCTTTATGACCTTTTAAACACGCTATTTTAGTATTACCCTCAATACGTTTAGATTTATAAAGAATATGATAACCATTATTTTGTGTTTTATATATTGTAAACTTATCATCAAAGTCTAAAATATTATCTTTTAAAAATGATAGGTATTCTTCCCAAAACGCAACTTGTTCTTTAGCAGTAGAAAAGACTTTTAAATCAATATCAATACATTCCAAATAATTATAACCAGTAATTATACCAATATTATTTGTTGGTGCTAATTCTTGACCATCTTTTTTAATAATACCACCTTTGTAATTATATTGCTTTTCAAATTGTTGTTTGGTAAGTGCTTTATCTTGCAACTTACTCCAGGCAAAGTTTGGCTTTTTACTTTCTCCAACGGTAAGTAACGAGAAACCCTCATCTAATAATCGGTTGCATTTTGTTAGTTCTATCATAAGTAATAATGTTGGTTAAAAAAGCCTATAAAATCAGTAGTAGTAGATACATCATTTATAGGCTTGGGTAAAAAATGTTTTTTAGAGCTACTACTCTCGGTTGACAAATATAAAATTAATTAATTTAATACGCAAATAAAAAGTGTGCAATTCATTTCACACTTATTTCACACTTTTTTCACACTTTTTTCACACTTTTCATTTTTGTAACTAATTGATAAATAACACTTTAACCCTTAAAAGTGTGAAATTTATACACTTTTCACACTTTTTATTTTTTTCACACTTTTTTTTTCATTTCTATTTTTCACTTTTAAATGTGTGAAAAGTGTGCAATTTTCCCACTTTTTCTTATAATCTATTGAAAACTAATACTTTACACAAAAAAACCATTTCACACTTTTTTCACACTTTTCACACTATTTCACACTTTTGCACAAAAAAAACACCATACGTTAATATGGTGCTTTAAAATTGGTTGTTTTTTATTTAGAATGGTAAATCACCAGAATCAGCTTTTACTTCTTCTGCTTGTACTTCTACATTACTTGCATCAGCTTCAATACGCCAACCTTGTAATGAATTGAAATACTTTGCAACACCCTCTGGATTGATCCACTCTCTACCGTGTAAATTAATACCTATCTTCACATCTTCGCCTACATTGTATTTACTTAATAAATCACATTTATCTTGGATAAATTCAATTAGTAATTCCTGTGGGTATTGTTCACTTGTCGTTAATACCATTTCACGTTTTCTGAATCCATTAGATCCAAAAGTTTGTTCATCTTTAATTAGTTTAATCTTTCCTTGTACTTCCATTGTTTAAAATTTTAATTGTTCTACTTGTTTATTGATTCTTGTTAATAATTCATTTGCTTCATTTAAAGAAAGTTCTCTACATTCTTTAATTGTCTTTAGTACTGGTCTTGCATTAGTACCTATATTCACTTCACTATCTAAAGTTAATTCTTTAATAAAGTTGTTTTTTAATGATTCTGGTCTAAACGCAATCCAATACAATTTAACTAATTTAGGGTTAACCGTGAAATAGTGAATGCATTGGTGTATATTTTCTAAAGGTATTTCATTAGATAACAATACTTCAGTATGTTTCTTTCTACCAAAGCATTTAATTTCACAAGCTAAAGTTTCATCTTCAGTAATACCATCTGGAGATATACCAAGTAATTCATTTTCTTCAGATTGCAGCCAACCAGCAGTTAAAAAATCTATCTTTGTATATTCCTTTAAAAATTCTAATGCAAAAGGTTCTAATTCGTTACCTCTTAACATTGCTTCATTTTGATAGCTTTCTTCTGGTTCGTAATCTTCTATGTGTTGAGAAAGTATATCAATAAACAAAGTATCACCTTTAGTATGTAAACCTTTTGACAAAGTACCACCGATTTTTCCGTGCTTTAGTTCAAACCATTGTTCACTTCTTTGTTCAATTTCTTTATAGTTTATCATTTTAATTTAGTTTTTAGATTTTCTTTTAATGATAATACGCTTGGCAATGACTTCTCGCTTACAGATAAAGATGTCCAAAGAGTAACTAATTCTTTTAAAGTCTTAGCACTATTTAATAAATCTAATGCTTTAGAATCGCTTATATTAGGTATTGGACTTTCTGACTTTACTTTTATACCACCTGTAACTTTACCCATCATTTTAATAGTTGGATCAAAATACAATTCAATAGCAACATCATTCCAATTACCGATATTTCTCGAATCTACTGAAGATAATTCTTTTTTAACCTTTACGATATTTGCTATCGTTTTTCTATTTGTAGAATTAACCACCATTGGCTTAACCTTTTCTTTAAAGTTAATAAAATACCCATCAGTTTTATTTCCAGATACGTTAACACCTTTATCAAAAAAGCAATCTTGGATCGTTAATATACATTTGCCTTTATCGGCAACTATCATTTCAACATCAACACCAGCTAAATGTGTTGATTTTCTGTACTTCATACAATCAATGTTTTTTTCCATTTTAATAATTTATTTAGTTAATAATTTTTTTTACAAATATACGTTTTTTAATGGTTCTATCACCATCAAAAGGAGAAAATAATGTTTTAATATTTCCTTTTTTGTCGTAAGTAATTACAACACCTGTGTTTAATTTAGTTTGTTTCATCTTAATGTTTTTTTTAATTAATCCAATCTTCTGCATACTCGCTCTCACAAGATGAACAACAAAATCTTGTTGTACATAATTCTCTGCAATTCTCACATTCTGAATGGTCGTTTAAACTTTCTTGATAATTCTCGTAATCGTTGTCAAATGCTTCCATAATTATTTAGTTTTAGGTTTAGTATTATTTTCTAAGTCGTTTAACCAATCATTATGATTAATTAAATAGTTGTCCCAATTATTGTTTTTCATCTTCGTAAAGTTTTTTAATTATTAATAATTCATTGTGTAAGTACTGATTTCCAGTACTTGTTAATTCGATTAATTCATTTAGTTTGTCTAACATAATGTAAAAGTATATATAATATATTTAATAAACAAAAAAAAGAGCGTTTATTTTACTAAACGCCCTATAACTAAAAAAAATTACTATGAAAAAACTATTGCAAATATACTATTTTTTATTTAATCTACCTAATGACATAGGTACATTTATTGCAAACTCTCCACCAAATACAACAGCACAACCTATTGCAGGTTTTTTGAAGTTCTTTCCATACGCCATTGCATACGATTGATGATCTATTCCACAACCAACAGCACAACCAAATATCTTAAAATTAGCACCTACAACAAACTCTGTAAACATTTCTGTATGTCGATGACCTTGTACTGTACTCATCATATCATCTTTTGCTTTCTTTGATGCTCTACCACTTTCTCCGTGAATGTATTGTACGCCATCAATTACAACTCTATCTGTAAAAGTCCATCCAGGTACATTTAAGACATCTGAATATTCTTTTATCCATTGTTTAGGTACACCACCAGAAAACGCTTTACGTCTTATTAATCTATCGTGGTTTCCTATTGTAACAAATGCTTTAGGGAATGCTTTATACCATCGTTGTAATCGTTTTATAGCTAATGTAAGTTCATCGCCACCACCCATTCCATCTGGATCGGTATCGTGATAAGAACTATAATGATTATCTATAACATCACCAATAAAAATAACATCAGTACAATTATAATTTTGATATGTTTCTTTACAATGTGTTAGATAACTATCTAAACAAAATGGTTCGTGCAAATCTCCTATAACTAAAATTCTTTTTTGCTTTTTGGTAATATTTAGAAATGCTTTCTTTTTATTACCTTTTAATCTTGGTCTAAAATCACTCATAATATTTATTTATTAGTTAAAAATTAAATCCAACACCAATAGTATAAAATGGTTTCCCATCGCTTCCTATACCTAATTTAGCCAACCATTTATCTTTGTGAACATAATACGCATTAACAGATAAACTATGTACGTAATTGCTGAAATTCACATCAGTACCGATAAATAGATTGGATTTTATTATTGTGTTAGTTGTTTCCGTTGTTGTTGATTTGTTAAATGTAGTTAATTTAATATTTCGTTTGTATATCATATCAGCGAAAATAGTGCTTTCTAAGAAACCATTTTGTAATGTATCTACGTATGTGTATTTATTCACTAACTTGTCTTTAAACACCACCTTTGTAATTGTATCGTATTGTTTTATAGTATCTTTAATACGAATGTACACTTTTTTTATTGATTGTGGCTTAGTATTATCAATTATTTTAGTGATCGTGTCATACTTTACTTCTGTTTTAGTAATTGTTTTTACTATTTCTGGCTTAGAAAAGTATAAATAAAGTAGTACAATTATAGCAATGTAAGGAATTAATTTAAAATATTTTCGCATTTTGTTTGTTTATTTAAAAAAAAACATTAAATTTGCTCTGTGCGATATTGCACATAACTTGGTAAAGTTAGTCAAAACATCCAACAGATTTTCAATTAAACCAATCTTTAAATAGGTTGGTTTTTTTGATGATTCCAACGTGCTTTAGTCTTTCTAATATCATAATGCGTAAAGGTGTCGTAAACACCCAAACCACCTTGTAATATATTACCAGAATTTATAAAAACTTCTATTAAAGAATTAACTTCTATTGGTATAAAATTATCTATTGTTATATCTGCTGCTTTACCTAATAAGTGTTGGCTATTTTTAGATCCACCTATCTTTTCATTATGTTCTTCACATCTATAAGCACTATTAATTCTTATAGGTTGTTCGGTTGCAGTTCTTAACACTTGTAATTGATTGGCAAGTTTCTGAATGTTAGGTAGTACTTCTTTTGGTATTTCACAATTACCACATTTACAACCCATCTCTTTTAAAGTAAAATTCTTCGTTAATCTCATAATATATTTGTTTTAAGTTATTTACATCAAATATATATAAAAAACATTAGAATTTACATTAATTTTTGAAAAATCCATTTTAAAGATATGATTAATGCTGATGCACCAACAGCAAATGTTGTGGATTTTTTAATTATATCTTTTTCTAATGCAGTTAGTTTTTTATCAATTCTACTTAGCTTTTCAATAGCACCCTCTGTATTTGTATCTGGATCTGATTTTAAATAGCTTTCTATTTTAGAAAAACGTAACTCCTGGTCGTTTTGGTATTTACTAAATTGCAACGATATTTCAAATTGCTTTTTAGATAATTCTTTATTCTGCTCTAATATTTCTTCTAAAATCTGTTTATTTGTTGCCATTTCTTAATTTTATTATGGCATCTATAACGCCTTGTGTACCTATATAAACCATTGCTAAGTTTACCCATTGCACACCACTTAATTTGCCTAAATAAAGAAATAGAGTACCTACAACAAAAACGGTTAATTTCTTGCTGATAAATATATCTACTACTTTATCTACTATTGCTTTCATTAAAAATTATCTACTATCATTAACATTATAATAGGAATAGCCGAAGCAATAAAATCCCACCATTCTGGATTACCTTTTTTAAATAACCAATCAAGCACAACCTCTTTAGCACCAACTAAAGCTAAAGCAATTAAACATCCAATATTACCAAATAATAATACTAAAGGAAATCCAATAATAAGACCTAACAAAACGTGGTCTTTTTTATCTATTGCTATGCTATCTATTAATTTTTTAATCATACTAAAATTTATAAGAATTATAGTCTAATCCTAAAAAACTATGTACTCCGTTTCCATCAATGTCAACTGCATAAGATTTCCAACCATAAGGGTGGTCATCTAAATCTTTAAATAAAGCATCTACGTGCCATTTGTCAGATAATACAGGAGCAACTGTTTCGTTACCCTCTTCATCGTATTCTCCTTGTTGTAATACAATGTTACCTAATTGTACAATAGTATGTTTATGCGTTGGATATTCATTACCATTTTCATCTGTTGCAGTTCCTAAAGCGTTTATTTTAGTTTCTGCTTGTTCTTTGCTATCAAGAGCATATTTGGCTATTCTTATCATAATTTTATATTTTAATAACTTTTGGTTATAACTATTGGTTATTATATTATTTATATTTTTACCCTTGTTTGTTTAATGGGTGTAATTGTTACTCTTATATTTTTGTCAATGAAATTAATTCTGCGTCTGTTAATGCTGTGTCAAAGTATTGGATTTGTTTTGTGCTTCCGTAGAAAGGAGAAACTCCACTACCATCTTTAAATTCTAATGTATTTAATCCAGAAGGCATAGCAGCCGATGTATCTGTTGAACCTATTTGAAATCCATTAACAAAAAGTTTACATTGATTTGTTTTATAATGAACCGCTATTTTATTATAGTTCTCTATACTAATTCCAGATGTTGTTTGGTAAAAAACTTCAGAGTTAGATGCTCTAACTTGTGCTACAATATTATTAGATAAAAATATAATTGTTACTCTATTCTGAATACTTCCATCGCTTATAGTAATAAATTTATTTGTACCATCTTCATTTCCTTCTATCTCCGCAAATAAAACCCCCTCACTATCATTAAACACTTGGTCATTCCCTGCATCACTACAAGTTTCAGCCACTCTCGTTCCAATACTACCTTGTGTTGGTATGTAAGAAGTTGCGTAGCTTCCTTGTTCTACTTGTGCACCGTAAATAAAAGTAGATTGACCTATTACACCACTATCTTGTCTTGCTACTTGTGCTTGAAAAGAACCTGCTTTCCTTACGAATTTTAAATATACTCTATACCAACCATTTGCATATTTTTCAAAACCAAAACCATCAGTTGATATAGTATCACTATTATCATTTCTTGTTATTGATATAGTTTCGGTATCAAAATTAAAAGTAACATATCCTGTCGTTTGATTTAATACACCGTGATTTATAGTAGTTTCTGTATCTTTTTTATAAAAAGCTGAAAAAACATAAGTAGTCCCAAGTACCGTAGAAACAGTTGCATCTCTAATGCAAGAAAAAGTAGTAACATTTCTTGTTAATTTACCCGTTAATATACCACTTGGAGATTGTGTTTCGTTATCTGTAAAGGTTGTGTTAACTTCACCCCAAACAGATGAATTTGCAAAATCTTCTGAATAAGTAACTAAATTAGTCCTACTCGGTTCAAGTTTTAACGCTCCTTTACTATCATTTAAAAAGTCTATTCTTGGTTCGTTATTACTAACTACTTCTATTAAACCCTCTTTATTAACTCTTGTTGCACTTGTGCTTCTATCGAATGTGAACGGCAATGGTTTAAAATTACCATTCTCGTCATTGTAAGCAAGTGTAGAATTTTCCTTAACTGCCCATTTACCATTTCCAAACTTTAATGTGTTACTCATATCTATAATATTGTGTATAATTGTTCCGTAGCCATATCTGAAAAGCTATCCCAAGAAGTTAATGTTTCTAAATCGCTATCGTTTAATGCTGAAGGGAAGTATAGTAGTTGTTTTGTGTTTCCGTAGAAATTGTTTACACCGCTACCATTATCAAAAGATAATTTGGTTAATGTGTTAGCTGGAAAAATATTACCTATTAAATCACTATTAACATTAAAACCATTTACCCATAAAATAAAATTATTTAAGCCATATTCAAACGCTATTTTATTATTGGATTCAGTATCTGGAAATATATATTGTGTAGTTCCTTGATTTACGCCACCAACAACTGTTTCAGCAAAAATATAATTTAAATAAAAAACAAATCTTACAAGATTACTTGAAGTGCCATCATTTAAACTTATATATCTAAAAGAATTATCAGCAGCATTAAACGTGCTTCCTTCAACCATCAATACACCTTCACTATCATTAAAAGTATTTACATCCCCTGCGTTGTTACAAGTTTCTGCTGAACGAGTTGCAGTACTTCCGTTAGTTGGGATATAGCTTGTTGGAAAAGAACCTTGCTCTAATTGTGCTCCGAATATGTAAACACCGCTTGTTCCATCTCCCGTGTAAGAGAAAGAACTATCTGCATCTGCTAAATAAACAACGGGAAAAAAAGTAGATGCCGTTGCAGTTGATGTAAAACTACATCTGTACCAACCATCTGCGAGCGCTTCAATATTACTACTTGTAACTGCTCCAACATCAGCACCTTTTACACCTGTATTTACATTAAAATATTTACCTATTCCTGTATTTGCATCTGTTAAGAAAATCCAATCTCTTTCTCCATTTTTCGCAACTACTGAAAAAGTATAAACTCCGTTTGTTACCGAGATTGATTTGTAAATATTATGTCCTCCTGTAGTAGCACTTTCAATCAATTTAAAAGCATTAGTAGTTCCATCAGGCGATACAAAACCACTTACAACACTTGAATCACTTTTAGTCCAATAAGCATTATCAAACGCTTCTGAATAAGTAATTAAATTAGTCCTTGCAGGCTCTAACAATAAACTCGGACATCCATTTACTACCCCATCAATTAAAGGATAGTTAAGTCTTGGAACTCCACTTGCTACACTTTCAATCAACCCGCTTTCATTAACTCTCGTTGCCGTGCTTGCTCGTGTAAAG
>Ga0209532_1000598_pt1 | contig 30862 bp, 28 predicted proteins | sample COG_02_FD_184746 | JGI IMG/M metagenome (GOLD analysis project Ga0209532, IMG submission 184746) | Pelagic Microbial community sample from North Sea - COGITO 998_met_02 (SPAdes) (version 2) | ecosystem: Environmental > Aquatic > Marine > Neritic zone/Coastal water | place: Helgoland, sampling... | reverse complement strand
CAAAGACAGTTCGGTCATCCGTTTGCGCCCAATGCATCCCAATCATGTTTGGGCAATTGATTTTGTTCACGACAAGCTGAGTAACGGGCGCAGCTACAAGATGCTGACCGTCTTGGATGAGTTTACTGTGTTACCAGTTACAAAGATCGTTTGAGGGTCGACACCCTCTTGGAGAAGGCTGTCTTTAGCCTTCCGGGTAGGTGCGAAGTGTACCAGTTGTCACTGCCTGCTCGCTTATCCAGCCTCAGCTTCTTGTGAATTTGTATGGAATTAACTCCATAGCTAATCTTTAAACTGCTCCCGTTCGTTCACACAAACGATAGCATTGGAGTCGTCAAATCTACACCGATATTTTGTGTACGAATTGTGTACAGAATTTTGATGGCTATATATTGTTTTGGGTAGCGCTTTTTGGGGAGAATACACAATATATTGTGGAGGCGGGTACCGGAATCGAACCGGTGTACACGGACTTGCAATGGAGTGCGTGCTTATAAAGTACTGTTTATAAATATATATTATATCCACAAATCAATTGTGTATGGAAGTGTGAAAATCCGTGTGCTGCATCAAAGCAAGGATTGTGACTTGAACACCACAAGTGCGCTTACACTTGCGCCATCCATTATCGCTAATTGGAAAGCTTCAACATCCGGCATCATGTGATCGGAAGCCACTATAAGTAAAAATCTGTTTGGACCATCTTTATGCACATAAATGGCTGCGGCGGCAATACCCACCAGAGCTTCATTTTTGTCCAATACTACAACTGAACCGATACGCTCGGAAGACAGCAGCCTAACCGCTTCATTTACAATTGAGCCGCTGTATACCGAAAATAGTTTCCCATGAGTTTTTGTTTTCAAGATTTGGCTAACCACACTACTTCTCATAGTCACCTGACTGATGCCAATGCCATGCATCAGTTATCATGTCTTGCAGTGAAGACCGTTTCGGTTCCCAACCCAATTCCACAAAGGCCAATTCAGCGTCAGATACTAGCTTTGTACAGTCTCCTTCACGTCGATCGCCCTCAAAAACTGGCACATGGCGGTTGTTAATTAAACCTGTGCGGCCGATCATTTCACACACCGAAAATCCAGCTTCAGTTCCCAGATTAAAAACCGTACTAAAACCGCCGTTTTCTAATTATTTTAACTCCAGGACATGGGCATCTACAAGATCACATACGTGAACAAAAGCTCGAATGCATGTACCATCGGGCGTTTCGTAATCAGTTCTAAAAATCGTTATATTATCTCGCTTGCCATCAATTGCATCTAGTATGAGAGGTATGAGGTGCGTTACAGGCTGATGGAATTCTCCTCCGTCGCCCTGGGGTCAGCCCCAGCTACGTTGAAGTACCTAAAAAAGCTACAAATTTATCAATAGCCGGAAACATTGCTTCAACTTCCACTTAACTTTAATGAAGAATATTTTATTTCTCTAGTGGGGCCCAAAAATTAGCTTCAATGAGTTGCAAATCTTCAACCCTATCAAATTCCAGCCAGCCATTATTGACAGATGCTGCACGTACATCCCATTTGTCATTAATAAGAAGTTGTATGAATTCCGTCATATACAGGTTGTTTGTGTATGCAGCATTTTGGAGCCCATCACGTAAATCAAAAAAATATTTTTTAAAATTTTCCACACAAGATCCTTTAATTTTAATTATACCCATATATTGGCCTTGAATTTCATCGTAGTTTTTAGGTTTCAATCCTATTTCCATGATTTTATTATTTTCGTCCATTTTAAGCGTTTCAGCATCATGGAGAGGATTATTCATTCTCATCCGCCAATACTCAAGCCAATTTTGATCTATGGCTAAACACATATCACCTTCACATGCGACCACTTCTTCAATGACCCTAGGCGTGTACACAATGTCTCCATAGGTAATTAAAATATCCGAACTACCATCCATAATTTCATGAGCTCGAAAAAGACTATACACCATATTAGTATTATCATAGTCGGGGTTATGGTGCTTGGTTAATTTTTTTGAATCAATGCAATGAGATTTGTGGCCGGTGATAATATGAATATCATCAATTCCAAGTAATTTTAGAACTGATAGTTGATGTTCGAGTATCGTTTTATGCCCAATCTGGACTAAAACTTTTGGTATATGATCAGTTAAGGGACGTAAACGTGTTCCTTTTCCGGCTGCTAAAATTATAACTTTCAATTCATTCACTCATTTCTGTTAGACATGACTTTATCAAGGTTAAATCAAGTTCTATAGTGGCTTGAGTTCTCTCAGGATGCCACATCACTGCATGCCATGGCAAGTTGCAGTGAGCAATGGCTTCAATGACGCCATCCTCAGTCTGAGCCAAAATATTTAATTGTTCCCCCAGCATCTCTTGAGTGATACCGAAATCATGAAAACTATTCACCATCCTTCCATTAGGATACAAAGTACCTTTGACCAAATGATCGTTACCAACGTGATTAGAAACCCTAGTCATTGCACCGCCAAAATATGAATTAATAATCTGCATGCCGCGACATACACCAAATACAGGCAACTTAGATTTTTCTGCGTATTTTAAAAGTGCATATTCTGATTGGTCACGCATTTTTTCAGAACCAATATCATTCCCTCCAGTCAACAAGATGCCATCGGGCTGTATTTCGTTCAAGTATCGCTCCGTGTCCTGAATGAAACTTGATACGGGAATTGGAGTGGCACCAAGTTTCCAAATCAACTTGTATATTTCACTATCCACACACTCACGAAGCTCATTACGGCCAGATATTCTTTCAATCCGTTGTGATAAAACAATCTTTTTCAATTTATTAAACTCAAAATTTTATTTTCAGGGTCAATTAAAATTTTGCCTGCATCAGAAATTAAATTATAAGTGTGCTCACCAACACCTATTGCCGCGGGCAAACCATATTCTGCAGAACGAATTGCCATGTGAGAGTTAGCACCACCATACATAGTTACTAATCCCACAATACCTTGGCTAAAAAGCCAATCATACCCCGGATCAGCTTGAGGTATCAATACAATGGCTCCTCTTAAATCCATACCATCCAAATTTTCCACACCTTTTAGCGCTCTGCATGGTGCAATTATTTTATCGGAGCCTATAAAATTTGGTTCATCAGCGCCAGAAATGTAACTCTCGAATTGAGACTTTTCAGAAATGAGAGACGGCAAATTCATATTCGAAGCCAGATTCCTTAAAAATAAATTTTTTGACGCGATTTCATTCAATATATTACATTTTTCTTCATTAGAAACAGTACTCTTATGTGCATCCATTAAGTCTTTAAAGGAAATATTGCTCAAAATCTTTCGTTCCAGTCCTAAGTTTGATCCAAATTCAGAAATACATTCTAATGCATCCGATAAGACACGTGAGAAGACAAATTTTGCATATTCTCGTCCCTCTATAGCGCTGCGTAAAAACGTTTCAATTTCCTCCATATTGAATCGAAAACCGATTTCATTCATAAAAATAGTAAATTTTTCTTTTTCTAAAGTCCAAATATCTGATTCATCTTCCTCTATATTGATTTCCAGCTGCGGATTGAGAAAAACTTCGGGTTGACTATCATATCTTGGTGACATTATTTCATATGTACCGGGTCTTAAATGTCCATAACGCTCCACAAAAATATCCCTATCCAAAATCCCTTGCGCTAACTTTGCACTGTCTGATTTCATTTCATGGCTTATTGTGCGTATTGAGCGCATAAAACCATCGAATGCACCATCAGAAATAATCTGTTTATTAACTGCACCGCGCAATAAGCTGACAGCAATAAAGCCAGTTCTTGCAAGATGGGCAAACGGAAGTGTACCGAAACGCTTACAACAATCTAATAATAGGTTAGCACGCTCGAGAGGATGTAAAACATTTTCTCTAATTAATTTGGTTCTTTCTTCAAGGATCTCCAACATTGCAAGTTGCTGCTGTGGTATTTTAAAAGCAAAAGCAGTGAGCTCTTGGAGGCTTGTCTTTAGTTCATCAATTTCTATTTTTGAAAGTCCAATTTTATTTTCATATAGTTTTGCCCAATTATCAAAATCTGGCGCAAAACAGGTAGGTAATATTTCAAATTCAATTTTATCATGCAAGCTTGGATTTTCTATCAAACGTTGTAAAGAAAAATTCAAAATTTTAGCTGCAATAGTATTATTGAGTGTTGCGGGCAAAAAAGATGCCAAGCTTAATCTTACATCTACGTATGGTCGGCCACAGAAATTGACCATCAAAGGAGATGGTCTTAAATCTCTATATCCAAATTCCTGTCGCTGTTGCGACCAAGTATCATTCATTATCAAATATTCATACAAAGACCTAGCTAGTTCACCTGGCGCGGTGCCAATAATTTCGGCAGGATTCCAATCAGGCATAATCCCATATAATGGTTTGCTATCACCTGGAACAAACGGGCTTGCAAAATATAAATCATCCCAGAGATTTTTAGCCTGTTCAATTATATTAGCATACTCAGTGTCTTTAATTTTAGCTGTACTAATGCCGTCAGACAGGGGACGCACTTGAAACAGATAAATAGTTTCATCTGCTATTGCGAACTCGATATCTAAACAATCATAATTTAGAACTTGCTCAATTTCCTGGATTGCGGCAAGCAACGCACTAAATTTAGACTCAATCGCTTCACTCAAGATCCCGTCACGAAAGACGTAAAGAGTTTGATGCTCGGTACTGACACCACTGGTTATCGTGTCTGTCTTATTTGTTAATTCATAATTTATAACATAATAAGGTGCCTTGTTTCGTAATGACCGAGTAAATGCTACCCCGCTTAAGGTAACACCTTGCAACATTGGCTGTACCAATATTTGGTCAACATTACTTGTTGTCTCGTATGATGATATTACTTTTTCTATTGCTTCTTGAAGCTCCACACCTGGGCGTACACCGAGGATACTTTCAAAACTGCCTGCATTAGATGACGCAAATGTATCTTCGGCTTGTGAGCTCGATCTCACTATCAACCTAGAATTTTTATGCTTGATTAAATTTGACTCTATGCTCTCCAAAATAGCGATACTGTCAGCCTGCCAATTTTTAATCGAAAACGTAACCTGATCGAGTATGACGGAAGATTTTAATACTGGCATTAAATTCAGCAGCGTATCAGCTTTTGTTCCAAGCATAAATCTTGCTATATCGCCATCCTGTCTTATCTCAGTCCAATCACCAGATACATCTATAACTCTTGTTTCTAAACCTCTACACCTTAGAATCTCTATCATTTCGGTAAGGTGCATCGAAGCGATAGTTTCGAAATCAAGCTCACTAATTATTTGCTTAATTAAATTGACAGTTTCATTGGAAAATTTAACGCATCCAACAAAGCGGCCGGTTCGTTCACAAGGAAGCAGATTATAGCCTATTTTTTTCAACTGCGAGTCACAAGTAGCGACCCATTCAAAAGGTTTGGGGACAGTTTTCGTCGTGTAATCCAGACTACCATTCTCTTCGACTAATAAGACGATCGGAGCTGCACATTCCTTCATCAAATCTATGGATTTTTTTTTGATCACAATATCACTGTATGAAACTATTACGGCATTTGTATTAGTTTTACTGCTTAACCCAAGTGACAACGAGTAAAGTGTCTTAGTGGTTCCCCAGATCTCGTTTTCAATACAGTTCATAGCGGGGTACTGTGCGGAAACTAGGTCTGATTCATACCCAGATATAAAGGTGATATCTTCAAGTGGTATATCAAACGCAGCCAGAATCCATTCAACTAATATTTGGTCCTTTGTAACATTGGTAAGAATAGTCGGCGTATCGCCAGAATGCGGTTTGCCAGCGCCAAGCACAACATAGTCAAACTTTTGTGTCATCAGCTAATTCTCCCTTTATACAAAAGCTATTATAAGCAGATTGGAACTAGATCGATTTTTAATAACGCAAAAACATCTTCATTATGGCATTAAGACTGCGTTCTGTTTCAATCATTTCATGCGTATCATATCTATGCGTACTTTCTTTGTTAAAAGGAACAAAGAAATATGCTTTTGAACTTTCCGGCGTCATTAGTGTATCTAACAATACAGTGTTTTTCCTATTCCGTGCGACCTCTACATAAAAACGTGACAGGTCAGACAGTAATATTACTTCATTCGATTTTCTGAGACTATCAGAGACTTGTCCTTTTCCTTTTACCATTAAGAAAGGCCTGTACCTATCATATCCAAAATATTCATGGCCGTTGAAACCTGTAGACCTAATCCCATCGTCAAAATACATTTTGGGTTTGCCGTGATCTGATTTGAAGATAAGTGTAGTGTTGTCGTAAATTCCCATCTGTCGAAGCTTTTTTATAAACTCGGACATTAAACTCAAAACGCAGCCTGCTTGATCCTTGACCGCGTTTTCATCCTGAAGAATTTTGTCATGCTGTAAAAATTTACAATTTTCATCATGGGCAATTGGAAAATGACTAAAAGTAAAATGCCCAAAAAAAGCCGTTAAGTGTTTGGAATTAGTTATCTTAAAATACGAACCGATTTGTCTCAAATCGTTGTATGATCCATGATTTACGCCAGCATCACCGATGATCCAACTAGGTTTAAATCCAAAGTAAAAGAAATAATTTTCAAGCCAACCATATTTATCTCCTAAGGCACACATACCTACCCTACAAAGTGCTGACGAAAAAATTTTTATAGGTGGGGTCAAATCTAATTCGCCTTGCGTGAAACCCTCTGGGTAAAGGCGATCAGCTCCCGTCAATACGGTAGCGTAGGAACCATAGTTGGCACCATTTTTAACAAACTTAAAGTCTTTATCATGTATTTTGTTATTCCCCAATTGTATGAGTTGACTTTCCGTAGTGGCCACTGATTTCCACGCCTCGCCACCGAACACTTCATTAAAAATTGATGCGATCGTTGCAGGGGAATTTGAGAAAGTATTATTGAACACCGTGAAGTCCTTAAATTCACTGGTTGTATTTAACAGCATGCTGTTAATAGTTTCTCCAGGAATGCCATCAAAACTAATTACCACTAAATTATTAGTACCTAATTCTATCTTGGGCAAACTGACTAACGCACGCCGCTCATAGATTAGATGTACGTAGTTCGATACAAACAAACCAGTCAACAATAGCAATAATAAATATTTGATATAAGGTATAATTTTTTTCAAACTGACAACAAATGCAGCAACCATAAGATTGCTTAGCATTACTATAATATTTAAAGATGAGGAAAAACCATCCATATTTATTGATTTATTGTCGTGTATCGGAAATATAGTGCAAAGCGCAAAAAATAAAGAAACTAGCAATATACCTCTTGAAATATGAGGGAAAGAATTGGCACGCCCCAAAATTGGAAGAAAAAGTATCGTAGGTAGTGTAAGAAAAAGTCCAAGGTAAAACACCTCTAAAGGATCACTAATCACCCCAGAAGAACGACTATTAAATATAACAATTTGCGGATTTATAAATAAGACAGATATGATAAAAATTATTATCCACTGTCTTTCATTTAATCTAAAAAACTTCATGATTTTAGCTTAGCACAGACATAGAAACGATCAACGTCCAGAAAATTTTTAAGTGGCTTGACCTTTAATAATTCAATTTCAAAATATTTATCCATAATCTCCATAATTAGCTTTACTTTCTCATCGGTATCCAGGTTAGGCGGATGGCTTTCAAATATCATTATTCCATCTGGGTGTAATAATCTCTGGATTTTTTTGAAATAGTCATCAAGTGATTGAGTGGTGTTGCCGTCATATGTTGAATGATTTGCGAGCGATAATACAATATCAAATTTTTTTCCCTTACTGTCATAGTTTTCGAAGGATGAGTTCTCAAATAAACACTTCCCCTTTACACCTAGATAATCAGCCACAGCGTTAGCTTGTTCGCAAAGGTATGGATTATATTCTATCCCAATAGCACTCGTTATTTCGTTTCGCAGGCTAAACACCAAAAATCCTGCGTTTGATCCAATATCTATAATCTCTTTGCCAGCGGCGATTTCTTTCAAGCTAAGCGCATTAACTCGAGCAGCTGTATCTCTGAACCCACTTAGGCATAGCTCATCAAAAGATTGATAATTATAACTGGCACCATAGTCATAGTCATCGTAACACAACAACGCGCGATTTCTGATTTTCTCCAATACGCTATGTAAATTTATTAACCTATTGTTATGTGTTTTCGACACGTTATTATAATCTTTCAGCCGCGATATCAAAGATAGCTTAGCCAACTTATTTTTCCCGAAAATTAAATAAGACAGTATTTTATAATATCTGTAAAATACATTACCTCTAAAGTAAAATATCTCTGACAATTGCTTCATTTTATCATTCTCACTTCAATTTGTAAAATTTAATAATAATTTATCACGCAGTTTAGTGGCAACAAAATTAAAAGTCTCAGCACCTGCTAGATCATTTTGTTCAACTAAGTTTGGTAAGCCAAAATTTGGCAGCGACAATATATTGCTAAGAATGTCGACACGTACCAAAGGGTCAACAAAGCTATATAAAAAGTTATAGCGATGACTTTTCGAAATTTTATTGAGTATTCCATCTAAATCAAAATTTTCCAATTGTTTTTGAAAAACTATCTCTCCAGTATCAATACCTGGTTTCAGAAGTATACCGGACGCGGCAGCTTTACCATATAACAGCTTAGACCAAATCAAGCCATCGGCGCCACGAACATTTGGTAAGTAACCAGGATGTATGTGGAGTATTGGATTTTTTATCTTCTGAAGGCTTTCTTTACTAATAATTCCACCACCCGAAAACAAGATTACGTCATTTCCAGATTTATTTAAAATGTCTATCAATCCAATATCATTAATATCTTTTACCAAAACTCTTGTTGACGCCAACTTTGTTCCTTGAGGTGCTCCATAATATAAATTTTTATTGGTGTGTGATGAAAAATTTAAAATTGAGTTCTCTTTTTTGAAGCGCTCGTACAGATCGTCGAGAGCATCGCCATATAAATTGAGCAGCTTTTTCGGCCAATGCGTTATTCTTTCTTGGTTTAAATATTTGCACATATGCAGTCTAAGACCGGTCGGTAAAAACTCGCCAATCTCTTTTTGTGAGTGTATATCATTGCTAAACACTACCTCGATTAAATGTTTAGGTTCTATGCCCAAAGACTTCAAACAATACAAATATGATCGTGCTACTGGACCATCTACAAATAAAAATGTCACAGAAAGATCTCGATCGCAAACCAAGTTTTGTGAAATTGAATCATGTAATGTACTTCTTAATCTGGTGTTTGGCAGAGAAATATAATTTTCAGCACAATATTCAATAAGTTCAAGTAATGATTTTTTCTGGGACACGCTTAAACTACTACCACACTTTTCGTAAAGCCAAAATGCTGCATTTAGGCACTTTGCGCTTTTCACAGAACGAACACTACATTTCGATGTTTCCCATAACAGAAAAATAGTTAATAATCTAATCGAAGACCGTTCATCAAAATTACACTCAAAATATGAATTTAATAACTCCTGTGCCGTAAATTTTTTAGCTTTACTGCCAATGTCCGAAAGTAACCTGTTATTAACGCATCTCGCACATATTTCGTCGAATAACTCTGGTGCATCAAGCTCTAACTCAAGCCGTGAAATAGTCCTCAATTCCATAGCCAGGTCTATTGAATAATCCTTTATCTTTTCTGCAGTATTATTCACTTGTCTGGCACCTCACACTCAAACCGCGAATTACTATTTTAATTAGTAACGTCGCAGTCCAAAAGATCATAATTGCACTTTTTATATCATATAATAACCCTAACAGACACGCAATTACGGATAGGAACAAAACTTTTTTGTAAATTTGGACAGTGCGCTTGAATATATAATCTTTAAATAAATAGAGTATGAATACACACCACAGCAATGGAAGTAGGTTAATCGACCAATTATTTGATAAGTGTAACAGCCTATCAGACCGGTTCAAATCGTTAAAAAAGTAGTTCGGATAAAAAATATCAAGTTCCATTAACAGTTTGTACCCGTACAGTAAGTAAACAAGCTCGGCAATAGAAGCTGCACTCGATGATATTTCCAAAGACAAAATACCAGCTTGTTTTCGCAATGAGTATTTTTTCCAGTATGCTTCTTCTCCCGAAAAGTTTTGATCTATTTTTTCGTCCTCTAATTTGACCTTTTTTTTAAGAATGCTGAGATGCCTTTTATATTTTTCGCATATTACGGTTAGTGGAAGGATTGAAGCTTGAATACAAAATGCTGACAATATGATGGTTAATTCTGAACTACGCGTAATTAGATAAGCCAAATCAAACCAGGTACTGGCTAAACGGTTAAGTCCAAAATTCCAAATACTAGGACTTTCTATTTGTGTGAACGTTGTTGGTAAGTCATTGTAAATCAAAACTATTGGAGCAACAATGCAAAAAATAATCGCAGCGATCAACTGGTGTCTATCTGAAAAAATCAAGCAAATTTTCCTTCTTAAGCTGTTGATTAAAAGAGTTGTTGAACAAGATTGAACCCCTCAAATCATTTATATCTTTTATTTTGATAGACAACTGCGATAAAAAACCTTCATTAAATTGGCTGAGGCTTATAACAGGAAATAAACTGTTCCTAATAAATTCTTCCATTGCTTCAATTTCAAGAACATTGAAATTCGGATTGTTAATCTTTCTTGGTCCGTCGATCAAAATTACAGGTCGCTCAAAATAGAGGGCAAAATCAAGGCTGATACCCGACCAATCTGTGATTATATATGTACTTGTCGATAAAGATTCAAAATTATCGGGAGACAAATCAAGTAGTACTTTCTTATGAGTAGCTGAATAATTTTCTAAACTCAGCGCCACCTGCTTATTTCGTTTTATGGTCTCCGGGTGTGGCCGTAAAATAACTTTATAACCAGCAGCAATGATTTCTTCACACCAAATCTGCCAGTTTTGTGTTTCGAAAAACGACCCAGCTCCCCAACTTGGAGCTATGAGTATTGATTTTTGGTCGCGATGGGTGGATGTAACATCATATTTGTAATCGAACCAATCAAATAGAGGAAACCGAAGCGGTATTAGTTTTTTTTGGGGCAAGTTGAACAGTGCTTCTCGCTTACGAATTTCTCTTTTTTGATATTCCCCGCAAACAAAAATACAATCGAAATCATCAAACGCACGTTCATTGTAAACCACGTGCGTGCTAACTAGCGAGTGCGGAATGTACACATATCTTGCGCAGAGGTCTGTTTTTTTGAAGAAGCTTAAACTCAAATCTGGTATGGTTGTTAAGAAAACGCTACAACGCAGGTTTTGGAAAATATATTTCAAAATGTCTGCTGATTTAGTATAAACTACAGAAACTTGGCACACCTCATCTCTTAACATTGTTAAGGTTTGATCATTATCCGAATTACTTATTAATAAAACTTTTAGGTTAGCGTCAAAGTTACGAATGATCGAATAATAAAATTTTGCACAGTAGCTTCCCTCAGAATATATCACTATGTCGTGCTCTATATCTAAGAATATGCATTTAAATATAGAAAGAATATTTCTGAATTTTCGAAATTGACTATGGAGTAACATCAAGAACTATTTTTTGTTATCTTCACGTTTCACGAACATGCGTCTAATTCTATACCAAATACCTTTGAAGAAAAAAGCGATTGAAGCTAGTAGGCCGAGTATCAGAGACAATAATATACTTCCAGAACCTGGATCCACATACGCAAAAGCTGGGACTGTGCTTAGCAGAAACAAATAAACTGTCGTTCTCAGTATTTTCATCTTTTAATTCTCCGTCGAGTTGATCACATTGACACTAGTTGAGTAACTGGCACCATGTCTAGTTGTTATTTCAACAAGTTGTTGAACCAGGTGATATTTCTCAAGCATTAGCTTGCTTGTTGACAATTTTAAAGTTGAGCAGCCGATTATAGACAAACATCAGCAGTCCCGTCACGAATGCAACCCCAAGTTCGGGTGGTAATTTACTAAATTGCAACATATAAAACACCAATAAATTTAAAATAATATTGAGTATGACAATGGTAATTGACGCTTTTGTAATTTCTGCTGCACGGTTTGTCAGGTTGAGAAACGTACTAGCCATTCCATAGTGAGAGTAAGAGAGCATGAAAAATGACATAATAATAAATAGTGACCAAAAATTACTATAAGCACTTGAAATTGTATCTGCATACAACTTGCAAAGGAACCCTAGAGGGATAATGCTCAGTACCGATAGATATGCAATCTTAAATCTTAATTGATTGTACTCTAAAACTTTAACTTCATAATCAGGTTGCTGATTGTTCACCAACGCAGCCAATTGAAAATTTCCTGCACTGACAATAATTGTCAACGTAGAAGATGCCAAGTACGGGAGGCGGTACTCTGAAACCATTTCATTACCCCCCAGAAATTTTAAGATAGCAATATCTACAAAAAACATAAGCGTCACTAATACATAGTTGTAAAAAATCACGCGACTCTCCTTGTTATAAGAGTCTCTGTTATACTTTGCATTAGTACTATTGAATTTTAGATTTGATGCAATTTGTTTATAAAATTTTAAAAACGTGGTAGAACATGCGATCCAACTAATGAAAAAATAGAAAGCTAGAACATTAATATTTAGTTCACTTGTGAAATAGTGATGAATGCTAACCAATGTAAAGAATGATGCTGGTCTAACAAATGCTTCAGGCAAAGCCGCATTAACTGGTTCACCGATCCCCCTGAGGAGAGCACTTAGCATTGAAGTTATACACATGAAGGGTACAGCAGCAAAAGTAATTATTAAAAATAATATCTCATTTGATCCATGAAAAATTAATATGTACGCTATCATGATAAATAAAAGATAAACGAAATTTTTCACAATTTTTCTACTTGCAATTAACAAATATCTACTAACTCGAGCCATATCTTCACTGTCACACAATCGAGTGACTATGTTCGGCATTCCCATGGTCATAAGCACGCCCAAAATTGCAAACAGGTTTGTATAAAAAAAGAAAAGGCCTAGTTGAGATTTCTCAACCCAAAAACTCATCCCAATATTAGCCATGAATGCTAAAATGGATCCTAGTAGGCGGTAGGTAATAGATTTAGATAACATGTATGATATTCCGAATTCTAACGTAGAATAAAAAATAATTTATAAATCAGCCGTGAATAAAATGAGTGGAAACCTAATAACCTAGATTCAATCTCAACATTCTGACTACCAGAAGTTGAAGCTCCTCCCGTTTTTGAAATTATAAAATTTACTTTTGCGCAACGCACAGCATACTTTTTTTTCATTTCATGAAATTGCACTTGATCAGCAAAAATCTTCAGCTGCTCATTGAACTTATATTGTTTTAATATTCCAGCATCTACCAAAAGACCTTGATGATGCATCATGGGACTATATCCATATAGGAATTTCTCAAAAATATATAATACCGGGAATTTTTTTCGACTCGCATTTATTTCTAAAAAACAAGTTAAAAGTAGTATTGGCTCTCTTTCCTTTACCAGCTCGAAATAAGCATTCGTAACACTATTACAATCGTAAAATCTATCGTCTATGCCCATAAAAAACGCATAGCCATAATTCAATTGCGTAATGCCAATGTTGTATGCATTGTAAATCCCTTTTGGTTCTGACTTTGTTATACTGACATTTTTCTTATTTATATTGCGTAATATCCTTAAGACTTGTTCGGAGCAGCCACCATCAATAACTATTACGTCAAGCTCACATGTTTGCATATTTATCGACGCTACACACTCTCTCGTAAGAGTTTCATCAGAAGATTTCACTGCGAGTATTAATGTGATTTTAACCATGAATTCCTAAAGATGATATAAGCATTATCAATCTTCCAATTTCTTTAAAATAATCATCGGATAATCTCCGAATTGAACAAAGGAATTAGGGAAATATTCCTCGAGTTTAAATAATATTTTCAACAGATACTTCCCAAGTTTATTGTCTGGTATCAAAACTTTTTGAATATTCGATCGCATAGTGCGCCATGGCAGTACTTGTATGCTTGCGTAAGGTTCAAACTGCCTCCACCATCCTAATGGATGCGCATGAAAATACAGTAAATTTTGGTCTTCATGATAGCGCGTTTTGGGAAATAGGATTTTGCGCATTTTCGATATACGCGACAGAATAGAGTTCGGATTATTGTAAACAATCACGATAGTTCCACCTGGCTTTGTTACATTTATTAATTTCAAAACCGCCCCGTATTGTTTATCAACGTCCATGTGGTAAATTGTATGTAAACTTATTGCTGCGTCAAAGTAATCATGTTCGAGTTGAATTTCAAAAAAGCTACCACATATGAATCGACCGTGAGAACCAATGCGCCTTTCCGCCTTTTCCAACGCTGATTTGGACAGATCGATACACCACCTGGTTTGAAAGTTATTTGAGTATTTTATGTACTCTGGATATTGTATCGGTCCAGAAGCCATATCGAGTATGTTAGCCCCACTTTCGGGTAGAGCCTGCAAGACGCGCATTCTACACCGAGCAACGTATTCTGCTGCGCATCCTCGGAGATCTTCCCATTTTTGAGCATCCTGCGTGTGTTCTCCGACTTGGCTCCAACCTTGTTCAGTATAATACGCAGTAACTTTTTTCTCTGCTTCGTCCATAACATTTTACCTCGATCTCGGTCTTTGCTTATCTGAAGTATTGCTTTACTTTTCTTACTCTTTTCATGGTCGCTGTAAGTAACGGATATTTGAAATCGTGTTTTTTTAATATTTTATAATCTTCTGAAAATTTTTTGAGCTGTTTTGCAATAGATCCATTACTCGCACCACCAGGCCACATATTTGTGATACAGATTGGTATGTATTTTGTTTTCTTGGACGCCTTAAAGAGTTTTATTATCCAATCATAATCACCAGAAATCTGATATTTTTTATCATAAAAAATGTCATTTTCTTGCAAAACATTCTTTCGCACAAAGACACTAGTGTGAGGCGGCATCCAGCCATAATTTAGGCTTCCAGTCCTGTATTCACTTGAGCGCCAGAAGCGCTCGATATTTCTTCTACTCGAATTTTCTTGGAGCTTACTGAAACGTACATTACCCCACACTATTTCCAAATTTTCATCTTCATTGAAGTACCCCATTATAATTTTAGTAACATCCTTTGAAACAAAAACATCGCCTGAATGCAAAACCCCGATAACATCACCGTTAGTATGGTCTAATGCAACATTTAAACCATCATAAATTCCACAATCGCGGTTGATTATGATTGTTTTTTTTTTATACATTTACTTTTAATAATTTGTACTGTTTCGTCTTCGGAACAATTGTCCTTGAAGACTACTTCGAGATTTCGGTACTCAGATTGGTTTATTGACATGACTGTGTTAGTAATTTGATGCGCTGAATTACTTGTTAACGTTATTATGGAAAGTTTTAATTTGTCAGTCATTTAATTTTAAGAATTCCTGATAAAAGCTTATGTGCATGGATGCTACGCTTTCCTCGCTAAACTTCAATAAGTGATTGTTGATTTTTTTCTCATCTTCAACGTCTTTTCTCCCCCACTTTAAAATTTCTTTACTCAGCATTTCAGTATTAAAGGGGCGAACGAGTTTTCCGTTAATGCCGTCTATAACCAAATCTTTCATTCCCCCAACGTCGAAGCCCACAACTGGGATTCGTAACATTATTGCCTCTAAAGCGACGTTAGGCAAGTTATCCATTCGAGAGGGTATAACTACTACATCAGCACATCTCATTATAGACCTCATCTCGCCTTCATCATCAACATGGCCATAATGAGTAACTTTTGACAATTGAATGTATTTTTTAATATCATAAGCTGATCCACCAACAACTATCAACTCGATTTCAGATTGTATGTTGCTCAGTGATTTTATTAGTAGGTCCGCACCTTTACGAGGATCCGTATCACCGCCGATCGCGGCAAAAAGGACTTTTATTTTTGTTTCACAATCTTTTATTTTGCTCGTCTTATGGGTTACTCTGGGACTCCACAAAGTTCCACTCAAGGTATTTGGTATAACTTTTACAATTTGATTTTTGTTGAATATTTTAATTTGTTTTTCCATCCATGTACTTGGAGCAATAAAAGCCAAATGTCGAAATTTTAAATACTTTCTTGATCGATACCAGCGCTCAAATATATTTATTTTCCTATTACTATCAAAGTAGTGCTGAAATGAACCGATAGGCCACATATCGTGTAATGTCCAGATAATTGGTAGGCGCTGTGACAAACGAAAAATAAATTCGATTGTGAGCTGATCATTTTGCACCCAATGCAAATGAACAATATCATATTCTTTGCAAATGTTTATTAGCTTGTTTTCATTATAAGCACCAAAAATACTTACCGAATGGAAGCCGGCTCTATCGCTACTGAGAAAGCGGCTCACCTTACGTGATAAAAAGCCATGAATGCGAACTAACATTCTTGCCTTTATCAGTCCTGGAGGTAAATTTCCGTTTTCGTCTAGCGTCAATACATCCGCTACGTGCCCAGCGAGTTTTTGAGCAGCTACCAACCGACTAACCGCAATAGACGCTCCGCCATTTTTCTTATATGCATTTATATGGAGTATTTTCATAGAATTAATGTAAATTCAGCTTGGATGAAAAACGGTATTAATTTGTTTTGGTGGTTGATTCTTGACTCTCATACAATGTTCAAACGAATTTAATAACGAATTACGCGTAACATTTCGATAGTCCAAGTATGGAATGTGTCGTTCTTCGGCTAAAAATTTTATTTTGCCATGCCCCAATGTGTAATCGATAGCCAATGTTGGTACTGAAAGTTGTGAGCCAAAGACTACAGAATGAAACCTCATAGCTAATAGAAAGTCCATTTCCCCGAAACCTGATAAGTACTCCTCAGCCGGAAGCTCCTCGCAGCAGAAGCGTTTATTGACAACAACGTTACTATGGTCTTTAGTTATTAACTTACGAAGGTAAAATCGATCGTCGCCTCCAACAAAATTAGTGCACATTGGCATCAAAATGATGTTTACTTTGTGATACCTGCTGGAGAGTATCGAGATGAACTCATTGACGGCACTTTCGAACTTCTCAACATGGTGTTCAGTCTTTTGCTCAGACCAATTGGGCGCATATTCTGCTCTGGGAAACATACGGAGCGCTAGCCCAAGATTAATTTCATTGTTACGTCGGTTCAATTTTGCGATTTTTTCACCATAGTTCCACGCTCTGCTGTAATCTGACAGCCATTCACATGATGGATCCGATGTTACAATCGGATTAGAGTTAATTTTTTTCTTTTTCATAATTTGCAAGGAGCCTTTGTCACGTAGCAAAACTTCATCTGAATAGTCAAATAACTCTTTTATAGCTAAGTTACGCCAGAAAGAGCCAAATGGCCCAACTCCACACCCCAATATGCCTGTCTTTAGCCCAAGTTTTTGTGCACGTTTGAAAACGGACACAATATCGAATAATTCTTCAAGAGCCATTATTGGGCCACCCGCAAAATAAACTGCATCAAATGATCCAAGTTGCGAATTTACTGACGAATATTGCATTATTTCGTGAGTAAATTTCTCGTTTTTTGTTAGTGACAACGTACGCTGAGAAATATCCTTGTTAAACGTTAATACGGTGAAATTAAGATCAGGAGATTCCCGCAACAATAACTTCATTACGCCATAGAGTATTGCCTTATCGCCCAAGGTCTCAGTTCCGTACCAACCTGCAAGCAATATTTTTTTTATTGGACCAACCCGTTCGCCCTCTTTTATTCGGATATTGGGTACTACTCGGCTGTTTAGGCGGTACTGTATATATCCAGGTAATCCACTCAGGTATTTCTTTCGAAACGAACCGTGAGCAGGCATCAAGCTTAGTGCATCCAAACGCACTAAATTTAAAAGTTTTGACTTAATTTTTTTTCTTAACAATCGCCCACTTGGAAGGCCCGTATAATCATGATTGCAACTGTCGCAAGAATTCTCAATGATTGAATGCAGCTCGTTTTGACCATTAAAATAGTCTTCTTCTATTGAACCACTTATTAAATTTGAAACCGTAGGACTTTTTACTGCACAAAATGCAATTGCCCCATTTGAGGTAATTGTTGCCCCTCTATATTGCCAATCGCAACCCGCTAGTCGTTTTTTATCACCATTTAACTGATTGATTAATGAAAGGTAAAAAATCTTTTGATCTTCTGAAGTTTCATAATTGTCAATTATTCCATGTAAAAAATCGATTAAATACAATCTTTGCAAATAGTCGAGTTGGAAATCATTTTTTTTGGGAATATTGTACAGCCGCTTATGTTCGATACCCAATCGAAATTTAATATAAACCTCATTGTTTTTACAAAAGTCTAAAAGATCGTGAAGATGATAGCAGTTTTGCTTTACTACTGTACAGCCAACTCTTAGCGTTGCATGCGCAAGATCAGACTTCAGCTTTGTTACAAGAGATGACGTCCGATCGAAATACCCAGGCCGTCCTCTTACTTTATTATGCACTTGTCCGATACCATCGAGCGAAACCATAACATCTAAATCACCTCCTTTTTCATAAACTAATTTCTCTAAAATTAAGATCTTTTTATAAATAATCTCATTTTGGTAACCATTGGTAATTATTGATACATTTTTTAATTTAGGCAGTACTTCAAATGCAATATTTACAATATCAAACAATTCGTTTCTTAATGTTGGCTCCCCTCCGTTTATACCTATGCTGGTAACCTGAGAAAATAGATCGTTTGCGAGTCCCGTTTTGAATTCATCTAGGGAAAAATCTGTATTATCATCCTTATTTTTCCATATATCGCACATTACACACTTTGAGTTACAGATATCGTTTATTGGTATCTGCAATGCAATTGGCTTTTCAAGCTTAGGTTTCAAACCCATTGCCTTTCTTAAAATATTTGCTTTTGTTTTAAATTTATCAGAAATGTGCATTTAAAAAATCCTTCCATGTTGCACTCAATTGCAAAGTTGCATGTGGAACCATGGCAAAATGGTCATCTTTTGCTCTTTTAAGTGCCTTGTGCAAATCTACAGATGTTAGTTTGTTAATTTCATAGAAGCTGCTTATAATGGAGTAAACGTATTCTTCACAGACACTAACTAATGGTTTGTTAAATATTACTGCTTCAACGAGAAATAGTCCCACTGACTCTGTGTCAGAAACATTTATTACAGCATCAACTGATTGGTATAGATAAGGCATAGACTGGGAGGAAACCGCACCTAAAAAAATCACACAATCATCATCTTCAAATTCTTTAATTGGATCTATGCATAAAACTAAACACATTTTTTCATCGCGAAATATTTGCAAATTTTGGAGCAAGAATGAAATATTTTTGTGCGGATAATTTGCCACGGGATACAGAACATAAGAGTCTTGCTTAGACAGCACATTTATAAATTTATTATTGGTTTTAGAACTTTCTGTTTTAATTGGAAGCGGATGCATACGTATTTCAATGTTTAAATCTAATTGACTAAATGATTCTTCAAACCGTTTTGCGGTCAAACTCGTCTGACAAACCACGGTCAATCTCTTTACCTTCAATAATGTGAATAGGATATAACGCTTCACGGTCGCCAGTCCTGAAGTATGTTTACTGATTAGTAATGTGTTGTGAAACAAAAAGTAGTCGATTTTTAGAGGATAAATAGGAAGGTCATTTAGGCACCATACCACACGATTATTGCGGTCACTGTTTAGGTAGAACATTACGTACTTTAAGAAATTAAAAAATATGCCGTCTTGCGGTTTCAAGACTATGTAGTTGGATTTGTGTCCGAGTTCTTTGCAGATAGACCCAAATAATCTATTCGCTCCCATGCCGCGGCAACGATTAGCGATAATAAGAAATTTTTTCTCGTATTGCATATGTAAGATATCCAACTAAAATTGAGCCTGAAAACACGGTGAGAAATAGTGGAACCACGCTCGACACCAAATTACTTTCTACTATAAAAGTAAACAGTACTGCCTGTATAATATAGAAATCTAATATTCTGATTGACGACATCTTAATCAAAAATTTAACTTTTGAAAAAGTTACTTTGCTTAATATGTGTATAAAACCCATGGCTAGTATAAATTCAGTCGCTAATCCAACGCGATCAATTTTGAAAAAAATAATGTATACGTATATTATGAGTGCGCAAATGATCATTAAATTATCACGCGGGTTTGTTGACATATATTTATAATACATGAATGAACATTGGAATATAATTAGGTAGTGAAGTATAAAATTTTTATTTAAGCCATAAAAAACTAACTCTAACAATATGATCAATACTAATAAAGGTGTTCTAAAATAGAAGATACTCATATAGGATATAAAGATGGGAACCAGTATTAAAAAAACAGGCCTCCGGGTGGTATCTAATATTGTATAAGAAAAAGTTTCATATAAATCTAAACCAATTCTGTGATTATAAATAATTGACAAGACAATAACTGCTAATACTGTAACGTTTATATTAAATAGCTTTTTCCTCTTATAAAATAATAATATACCGAATGATGCGGTGATAGGTACTAGTAATAAAGATATTAAAGATTGATTGTAACCCATTTCTGTAACGATGTAGCCACTGTCGACATAAAAGAAAGCGTGTCGCAGAACTAGAAGTGGAAATAGTAAAACCTTTATTGTACTATGACTTTTCATATGAATACAGTGCAGCAAAAGCAATTATCAAGGGCGTGAATGTAAGTGGAACCATTTGGGAAGCTAAAAGAAGTAAAATTATCCTTAGATACGTCAGTCGCCAGAAAAGTATTTGCTTCCTCATAAAAGTTATTAAGAAAAAAGAACAAAAGACACCCAGCTCAACTATAAAGTGTCCCAAGAAGCTTCCACTCATAAAGCGATCATAAATAAAGCCTTTGGGAGGATCTGCAAGCGTGTGCATTTCTTGCATCGCATTATAAGAACCAAATAACCCTGGGAAATAAAAAGACTGAGAAAATAGACCAATATCTTTAGTTATATAGTAAAGCCTACTGCTGAGTGATGTGTCTAATGTACCTGATAAAAGCTCCAATAGTGCTGAATAGAACCTTACAGTTGATAAGTCTATAAACGCAATTGTTGCGATAATTACGGATATCGACACCAACGCAGTCGGCACAGTGATCCTTGCTATTAGTATGAGCGGCAAGAATAAAATAACAGTGCTGAGAGAGGTCATTAAACAAAAAATAAGTACAAACAACGATTTAAACAGCCTTCTTGAGTCTTCTTCATAAATTAAGAATAAAATTATCAAGCAGGAAATAGCAAAGGCGGACAGGGATGGCTCAGAGTAAATATTATTTTCACCTCGCGCCATTCCTGCGTCGATACTTCTTAGAAAAATTATACTTTTTACGGATCCCATTTCTGTGACAAAATCAAGTATTGCAAAAATGAAAATTGTGTTTTTTGTTAAATGTAAGAACTTTAACACTTCGGTATTTGATGCGACCTTAAAAAACGTCATTGATGAAAAAAGGATTATTACAGTAATTATTATCTGAGCACTTTTGATATCTGTTATAAAACCATAAAATAACCCTGTCACGATAGAAGTCAGCAATAGTAAACAACTTATTTTGTTTGTATTTGAATTTTTAATTTTAACGTTCTCTTTGCTTATAAGTACCGATGATAGATGTATAAGCGCAAGCGACAATGGCACTATTGAAAATTGCGAGAGACCAGGCTTAATATTCTGGCTAACAAACATCAATGCGATTAGAATATACGTGGGAAATGCCATCATAAAGTCATATCGATATTATCCGTGCTTGATCCCAAGTCATCGCACCGTTCACTGTATGGACATGATGGGATGTCTCGGTATCGAACCCAAATATTTGTAGGTCTGCAATTATTTTAAGTTGGGATGCATTTAGTTTATTTTTTTCCAGTCCCCAACCATAACTTAAGTTCCTTGCTTGAAAAACTAACTCCCCACCAATTAAGCCTGCTGGCCTATTATACCCTATAACTGTTGGATTGCCTACACATCTTATTTTTTGACCATCGAATTCAATCGGTTGATCCATACAAACTCCGTCGATATTAGAAAATCCTGTGTAATAGATCAGATGCAAACCATCTGGTCTGTTGATGAGTGTTGGATCAACATAAAAACCAGGTAGGCTGCAAACTAAATAACAGGACATCTTACCGTTCAAAGAATACACTTCCATGGATTTCGTAGAAATACTTTCGGTAAATATGTAAAAATCATCATTCTTTTTATAAACGAAGGGATAGCTACGGTGCTTTCTGTCAGATATTAGTCGTGAAACTCTCCATTTCATAAGCGCTTTATCTAGCGCCATTAGGTAAATATCACCTTTTCTCTTTAAGCGTGAATAATATTCTGCAACCAGTAGTATTTTAGTGTCATCATTGGCCAAGATAAAGGGATCGGCATAGTACCCCCAAACAGTACCCTTTAGTTCTTTAATTTGCCCTGAAAAACATAGTTTAATGTCAAATGTTGCTATTTTAGGCATTGCATCTTTTCTTTTTTACCAATGCTACAACTAACAGCGGATACCTTGTGTCCTTTTCCTTGAGATCAGTTGCTTTCATCTCTTCAGACGCTAATCCACACAAAAACGCTACAGACGATTTGAAATTTCCAAATGATTGCACGTGATATTCACAATCCAGATTTTCAAGTAGGTGGTTCATTGCATCAGGTGTAAACCGCCAATAATCACCCCAGCGTTCGGCATCAAATTGACTAATTGGCATGCTGGACGAAGCCGTTAGCAGAAGCATACCGTCAACATTCAGCATATCGATGTGATGGCTCAAAGTAACGAAAGGGTTTTTTGTAAAGTTAATAACATTTGTACTAATTATAAGATCAAATTTTACGCCATCATATTTATTTTGTGTGTTTAGGTCAAAGAAAATTTGATTTTTGGGGTCTTTGCGCTTTGAAAAATCTGGATGACTAAGAAAAAATTTCTGCCTTACGTTAAACCGTTCCACATAATGTAATTCACCAAACTCTAACGCCGTATTGAACTCATTCTCGAATTCAAGATTTCTTATGAATTCGTCAATATAATATCTATCTATCGGCGTACCTCTATCAAATCCAAATTTTTCAGAATACTTGTTTATAGAGTTTAACGTGACTTGCGAAGGAGAAACAGAACGATAAAAGTTCGCCCTCATTTTAACATAAATCTGTTTTACAAAATTATACATGAATATTTTGATTTGATGGTTGTGGAGACCACAGCTTAGTAACTGCGCGAACGTGTACTAGATTAGATATAAATATCATAGGCCTAATTCCCTGCAGTATTTTTGCGCGGTCAATCTAAGTGAAATTCAAAGGATGCAACAACTGAGCTAGGTGACCAACGTGTTTTAAAAGCGAGTTTTCTTGAAACCTGTACCCTAACTATTGGATATAACACAACAGGTTGATGCGAATACGTTCCTCTCGTGGTTTCCCAATGTAACACATTCAAACCTATATCCAAATGTTTATTCATGGGCATATATATGCCAATTCCAATCCAAGCTGCGAAATCATCAAAGCTATTTCGGTAAGCACCAACTTCAAATTCCGTTTTACTTGTAATATTATTTGATAAATCGTACGGTTTAATTATGGATAAACCATAATTTGTCTCTTCATAGGTTTTTCCGTCCGATCTTGAATTGAAATGGTCTGAAATTCCATAAACGCCAATTTTAATCTGGTGATCCTCAGCGAATAATTTAGTGGGCAACATAATCATGAATAACCCTATCAGGAGTTTGGATAAATTGGGACTAAAATACAAAATATTCAAACCATTTGATCCAGTTAAAAATTAATATATGTCAGAAACTTGGTCATTCCTACCCATAACAATCTAACGTCGGCCGCCCAAAAGTGTTCAATTGAATGGCTCAACATCACCCTACCGAAAGCGCCTCAACGCAAATTCATGGGTGGACGCCGCCATAAACCCCGCGACCGATCCGCAATCGAACCGCCGTCCGTTCAGGCGGACAGTTTCAACCAAGCCTTTCCGCGCGTGGATGTTAATTGCATCTGCCAATTGAATTTCCCCACCTGACCCCGCGCTGAGCCCCCGCAAAGTTTGAAAGATATGAGGCGTTAGAACATATCGTCCAATAGAGGCGAGGTTTGGGTGGGGATCATTCGCATCAGGTTTCTCAACCAAGCCCACAATATCGGCACCTAACCCATTAGGCACAACAACCCCGTATTTGGAAATATCAGGCCTATCGACTTCCATAACAGACAGCTGAGACTTTCCACATGCGTCAAATGCCAGAACGAGATCTGCTGTAACGCCCGGCTCATAGTAGGTCAAAAAATCATCGGCCAGAAGCACGGCAAAAGGATCACCGCCAGCAGCACGTTCCGCACATAAAGCCGCGTGGCCTAAACCCAACTGTTCCGCCTGACGCACGAAAATGCATTCAACGCCCGCAGGCAAGCTGTTGCGAACCATTTCGGCTTGCGCGTCCTTGCCCTTCGCGCGCAAGATTGTTTCCAATTCATGATTGGCATCAAAGTGATCTTCAAGTGTACGTTTATTGCGGCCAGTCACAAAAAACAGGGTGTCGATACCCGCGGCGATTGCCTCTTCCACGGCGCATTGGATCAGTGGCTTGTCAACAATTGGCAAGAGCTCTTTAGGCATTGCCTTTGTCGCAGGCAAAAAACGTGTACCAAAACCTGCGACAGGGAAAACGGCTTTTATAATTTTTCTGTTCATTACTTAATTAAGTTTACTTTCTTGCAGCGTCGGAAAACTCAGCCGATTACCCATTACATTAAATCATCGGATACTATGAGTGCTGGTCTTAGCGTTTCTAATCCAAAACTAATTCCACGCCTGGATACCTTTTCTGTAGCTTGCGAAACAACCAGTATTGTCACCCCTTGGCCCTTTGCCCGCGAGCGTAAATATCATCGTATCTAATGATGTCGTCCTCACCAAAGTAGCTGCCTGTTTGGACTTCAATGAGTGTCAGTGGTAATTTCCCTGGGTTCTCCATTCGGTGAACAGCGCCGAGGGGGATGTAGACCGATTGGTTTTCGGCAACAGTTTGGACACTCTCGTCGATTGTAACTTTCGCGGTGCCCTCAACGACAATCCAGTGCTCGGATCGGTGGTTATGAGACTGCAACGATAGGGCTGCGCCTGGGTTTACAACAATGCGTTTCACTTGGAACCGCGGACCCCGGGCAATACTCTCATACCAACCCCACGGGCGATAGTCGCGGGGAAGGGTCTCCGCCTGGGCCGCACCCTTCGCCTTTAATTCAGCCACGGCATTTTTAACGTCTTGGGTGAGGTCTTTATGCGCCACGAGCACGGCGTCTGGCATGGCAACCGCAATGATGTCTTCGAGGCCAATAACAACGAGCTGTTGATCCTCGTTGGTCGCCCGCAGGAGCGCGTTCTTACAGTCGAGCGCGGTTGAGGGTCCACTTGTGACCACCCCTGCAGCGTCAGCTTCACCTTCGCGCCAAATTGCCTGCCAGTCGCCGAGGTCTGACCACGCCCCACTGTAGGGCATCACGGACAAGTTTGGTGCGCGCTCCATGACCGCGTAGTCGATCGAGATGTCCTTGAGCTCTGACCACGGCTCAGCCGCGAGGCGAGTGAACCCGAGGTCTGTTTCCGCTGCGCTGTGAGCACTGCGCACTCCCGCAAGTGTTTCAGGTGCATATTCTGTAAAGGCTTGCAAAATAGTCGACGTTGAGAAGAGGAAGATGCCCGCATTCCAGAGGTGCATGCCGCCCGCCAATAGCGCCTCCGCGGCTTCCGCGTCCGGCTTTTCAACAAATGATCTGAGGGGCTGCGGGGCAGGGGGGGAGCCCTTGGGAAGTTTTGTCGTAAGCTCGAGCCAGCCGTAGCCCGTCTCGGCGCGGTCGGGGCGAATGCCAAAGGTAACGATCTGCCCAGCAATTGCTGTGGGCACAGCCGCCTCAACCGTGCCCCTGAAGCTCTCTGCGTCGGGAATAACGTGGTCAGACGGCGCCACCAGCATGAGGCTGTCTCCGTTCTTGGCATCTAGTGCCACTGCCGCGGCACAAATGGCGGCGGCAGTGTTGCGCGCTGAGGGCTCAATTAGGATCTGATGTGGTGCAATCTCAACGGCGGCGAGCTGTTCGACCACCATAAACCGGAAGTCGGAGCCGGTCACAACCGAGGGGGCGGCAAAGCCCGCGCCCGACAGGCGGCGCGCTGACGACTGAAAGAGGCTTTCCTCGCCCAGTAGTTTAACAAACTGCTTGGGGTGCGACTTGCGTGAGAGCGGCCAGAGCCGTGTACCTGAGCCGCCGCAGAGTAGGACGGGATGAATAAGGTTGTTCATCGTGTTTGTCTCCTCACGTCCGTGCCGTCTGCGCATTGGCCAAATACCACTCGTAGGTATCGGCAAGGCCCTGCTCGAGCTCAATACGGGCGCTCCATCCCATTTGGTTCAGGCGTCCGACGTCCATGAGCTTACGCATCGTACCGTCAGGCTTCGTTGGATCGGTGCTGATCTCCCCCTTAAACTCAGTTACCTTGGCAACGAGCTGGGCAAGCTCAAGGATGGAAATGTCCACGCCAGTGCCAACGTTAATATGGCTCAGCATCGGGTCCGTATTCTCTTCGTATGTGGCCTTGGGCAGGTTAAGCACAAAGAGCGAAGCCGCGGCCATGTCGTCCACGTGCAAGAACTCACGCCGCGGTGCGCCGCTGCCCCAAATGACAACTTCTGTGAGGCCGTCCCGTGCTGCCTCGTGGAACCGGCGTATCAGGGCTGGCATGACGTGGCTGTTGTCTGGGTGGAAATTATCTCCTGGCCCGTAAAGATTTGTCGGCATCACCGAGCGGTAGTCGACTCCGTGCTGCCTGTTGTAGCTCTCGCAGAGCTTGATACCAGCAATTTTGGCCACGGCGTAAGGCTCATTTGTCGGCTCCAAGGTGCCCGTGAGCAGGGCGTCCTCGCGCATCGGCTGCGGCACAGCCTTGGGGTAGATGCACGACGAGCCCAATTGGAGAAGCTTCTTTACTCCAGCATCGAAGGCCTGATGGATGACATTGCACTCAATCATCAGGTTTTCGTAAATGAAATCCGCGGGGTAGGTGTTGTTGGCATGGATGCCGCCCACTTTTGCCGCAGCAAGGATGACCACGTCTGGCCGCTCCGCCTGCATAAAGTCTCGCACGGCTAGCTGGTCGGTTAAATTCAATTCAGCATGGGTACGGGTGACGATATCTGCCTCACCAGAAACCCTCAGCTGCCTGGCGATCGCGCCGCCCACCATGCCGTGGTGCCCAGCGATGTAATATTTCGTCACTGTGGTAGCCTCAGTTCTCGAGCGACACTGGAAGTTCCAGCCCGTGCTCTTTTAAAAGTTTCGAGCGGCGCGCGGCCTTGTGGTCCTCGGCGACCATCTCCGCGCACATTTCCTGTGCAGTGATTTCTGGAACCCAGCCCATATTTACCTTAGCCTTGGTTGGGTCACCAAGCAGCGTTTCAACTTCCGCAGGGCGGAAGTAGTGCGGGTCGATGCGCACAACGACGTCACCCAATGAGAGGGCGGGGGCCAGGTCACCCTCAATGGCAGTAACCGTGCCAACTTCCTCAACGCCACTGCCGCTGAACTCGATGGTCAGACCCAGCTCACGGCCTGACCACTCAATAAATTCTCGGACGGAGTACTGCACGCCCGTCGCGATGACGAAGTCCTCGGGCGTGTCCTGCTGGAGCATCATCCACTGCATGCGCACGTAGTCCTTGGCGTGGCCCCAGTCGCGGAGGCTGTCGATGTTGCCCATGTAGAGGCAGCCCTCTAAGCCCAGTGCGATATTGGACAGCCCCCGCGTAATTTTACGCGTCACGAAGGTCTCACCGCGCCGAGGAGATTCGTGGTTAAAGAGAATTCCGTTGCACGCATACATGCCGTAGCTCTCGCGGTAGTTCACGGCGATCCAGTAGGCGTACATTTTGGCGACGGCGTAAGGTGAGCGGGGATAGAAGGGCGTCGTCTCACGCTGCGGCGTCTCCTGTACCAGACCAAACAGCTCAGAAGTTGAGGCCTGATAGAAGCGGGTCTTCTGCTCCAGTCCAAGGACCCGGATTGCCTCGAGGATACGCAGAGTGCCAATGGCATCAACATCAGCAGTGTACTCAGGAGCCTCAAAAGAGACAGCCACATGGGACTGCGCTCCCAAGTTATAGATCTCATCTGGCTCAATGTCGCGGATCAGCCGAGTGAGGTTCGAAGTGTCAGTCAAGTCGCCGTAGTGCAGCTTCATGCGGGGATTTGAAGCGTGGGGGTCCTCGTAGAGGTGGTCAATTCTTTGCGTGTTCAATGAAGACGCACGCCGCTTGATCCCGTGGACCTCGTAGCCCTTATCGAGCAATAACTCGGCAAGGTAAGACCCATCTTGGCCCGTGATCCCTGTTATTAAAGCGCGCTTCATGCTCAGTGTTTCCTAGTAATATGAATCATAATTCTCATTCTGTCAGGGGTTCCCGAAAACAATCAAAGATCAGTTTACCATTTCTGATCGCTAGTAAAAGCCAAAGTCCCGACTGCTTGTGTCAAAATTCACTAGTCTTATACCCGTCGGGGTTTTGGCTCTGCCAGGTCCAGGTATCTCTGCACATTTCTGCGAGGCCCAGTTTAGCTGTCCAGCTCAAGCGGGACTGGGCACGTTCACTATTTGCATAAAAGCTAGGCAAGTCTCCCGCACGCCGAGCTACGATGCTTGTATCTATGAAGTGACCGCATGCGATCTCGAAAGCTTTGATCATTTCCTTAACAGTGACCCCACGCCCGGTGCCAATATTAATTATATCATGCCCTGCCTGGTTCTCTAGGGCGGCAAGTGATAGGACGTGGGCTTCTGCAAGGTCTACGACATGCAAGTAGTCGCGCTCCCCAGTCCCGTCTCTTGTGTCGTAGTCATCTCCAAATATTTGTAACTCTGACCTTGTGCCAATCGCCACTTGCGCAATGAACGGCATCAAATTGTTCGGCCGACCGAGAGGATCTTCTCCCATGAGGCCAGACGGGTGCGCGCCAACTGGATTGAAGTAGCGCAGCGAAAGGGCTGACCTTTCCGGGGCAGCTACAGACCAATCTGCAAGCATTTGCTCGACCACAAGCTTGGTCCGACCGTAAGGGTTGACCGGGGCAACAGGATGATTTTCATCGTATGGTAGGTATTGGGGTTCACCATAAACTGTGGCCGATGATGAAAAGACTATTTTGTTACAGCAGTGAGACTGCATAACTTCAAGGAGAACTCTAGAGCCGCTCACGTTTACATCGTAATAGGCCAAGGGGTTCTCGACGCTCTCACCAACCGCCTTGAGGCCTGCAAAGTGGATCACTGCCTCCGGGACGAATTCCGTAAAGACACTATCCAAAAACGATTTTTCTCGAATATCTCCGACTGCTAGCTGGATGTCAGTGCCAGTCAGCTTACTAACGCGTTTAATCGCCTCTGCGTGACCGTTGACCAGGCTGTCTACAACAACTGCCTTGTGGCCAGCTTTAATCACTTCCAGCAGCGTATGGCTACCAATGTAGCCCGCGCCGCCTGTAATGAGAACTTTCATTTTTTGTCTGCCATTTTGCTTTTGGTGCCGCGCCTGGCGCCCTTTTTTACTGCGTCGGAAAATTTATCCGACTGCCCGTAATCTTAAATTATCGGCCGCCCTAAGCACGCGTCCCGCCAAGCAAATCCGCAATCGCACTCACGTGTGCCGAAAGCGCGTCCGCATTGCCCTTGCCCTCAACATTCAACCGCACGAGCGGCTCCGTGTTCGAGCGGCGCAGGTTGAAGCGCCAATCCTCAAAGGCCAGGCTCTCGCCATCTGTCTCATCTAAGGAGAGCGCATCAGCGCGGTAGGCTGACAAAACATTCTCAATAGCCTTGCCCGCGTCCGCCACCGTGAAGTTGATTTCACCCGAACTTGGGAAGGCCGCATATCGATCTTTCACCCAATCCCCCAGCGAGCGGCCCGAGCGGGAGACAAGTTCTGCAATCAAAAGCCAAGGGATCATGCCGCTGTCGCAGTATGCAAAGTCGCGGAAGTAGTGGTGTGCCGACATCTCGCCGCCGTAGACCGCCTCGCGGGAGCGCATGGTCTGCTTGATGAACGCGTGACCCGTCTTGGACTGAACGGCGATGCCGCCCTTTTGAGCGACAATGTCTTGGGTGTTCCAAACCACTCTGGGGTCGTGAACGATCTTGGCGCCGTACTCTTTTTCTAAGAAAATGGATGCTAGGAGCCCCACGACATATTCGCCGGGAACAAATTGACCTGTTTCATCAAAGAAGAAGCAGCGATCAAAGTCGCCGTCAAATGCCACGCCAAAGTCAGCTTCCTCTGCCTTGACCACGTCAGCCGTCGCGGCGTGATTTCCCGGCAGAAGTGGATTGGGGATGCCATTGGGGAATGTGGCATCCGGTGTGTGGTGCACGCGCACAAACTCAAGCGGTGCGCCGCTGCCTCCCAGGCGCTCCGCAATGGCATCAAAGCTAGGGCCCGCGGCTCCATTGCCCGAATTGACAACAATTTTGAGTGGCCGCAGGGCAGGGAGGTTAACAAAACTTAACACACGCTCCACGTAAGCCTGCCGCGCAGCCTCTGAGCGCTCAAGCTCTCGACCAACGTCCGTCACATCAGACCACGCCTGAGAGCTTGCAAGCGCCTTGATGGCTTGAAAGTCGCCCACATCCTCAAGGGGCTGAGACTGGGATTTGACAATCTTCATGCCGTTATAATGGATCGGATTATGTGACGCGGTCACTTCAATGCCGGCGCAGGCGCCAAATTC
>Ga0209532_1000595_pt1 | contig 30984 bp, 23 predicted proteins | sample COG_02_FD_184746 | JGI IMG/M metagenome (GOLD analysis project Ga0209532, IMG submission 184746) | Pelagic Microbial community sample from North Sea - COGITO 998_met_02 (SPAdes) (version 2) | ecosystem: Environmental > Aquatic > Marine > Neritic zone/Coastal water | place: Helgoland, sampling... | reverse complement strand
TATACGGTTAATGACTCTCAATGAGTGTTAAGAAAAACAACAAGTGAGGCTCTATGCACCTTTTAACCGTCACTGGGAATCAGTGGGAGGCAATGTCGCGGGTTCAATCCCCGTCGTCCACCCCATTATTCTTCTATATAAATCAATAACTTATGATTATTTTAAGCGAAAGTACGATGAAATGATCGGTATTCGTGTCTGAATGGCTGTAAAACCACCTCGATCTGGTGGCACTATATTTTCACGCGCGCATTACTGTTCCCGGAAACTCGCACGTCACCGCCGCAAAGTATTCATTTTTATAAGTGTCAAGAGCTTCACACCTCTATCAATCCCCAAAAATAGATACGGCCATCAAAGCATTTACGGTATATCCAAGATCAATCTGTTAAAGCAGATCCTCCATATATTGCTCCAGCTCATCGGCTGTTGTCCTCTTAGCATCCTCAGCTACCACTCCTGCAATGAGGGAGTCTCCTGTCAGGCCAAACAAATATCTCAAAACGAGCAGCCCATCTGTTAATGCATCAACTGAACCATTGCCATCAATATCGAGCATTGCTCCTGAGGGAATCGTTCCCGCTAAAAACTCCTCTAAAGCGGTAGCTCCATCATTATCTTGGTCACTTGTCGCATCAGAGGCATCGTTTGGATTCAAACCATAGAGAAGCTCCCATGCATCAGGCATACCATCAGAGTCTGAATCATACGCGTATCGCGCATCCAAGGGATATAAGTCATTGATGTCCGCAACTCCATCTCCATCATCGTCCGTGTCGCCATTATTACCTGTTCCATCATTATCAGAGTCAACTGACTCACTAGAGTCTAGAGGAAAGGCGTCAAAGGCATCATCGACGCCATCACCATCATCATCTGTATCAGCGTTATTTCCTACCCCGTCCGAATCAGTATCTAGAGTCTCACTTGCGTCCTCCGGAAACGCATCTGCATCATCCAGAACGCCGTCATTGTCATCGTCATTATCTTGAGAGTTCAAAATACCATCGCCATCTGTATCAGCATCAATGTAACCAGAAACACCAATATTTAACATCGCATTATCGCCTGAATGCTGAATCTCGACATTCCCAGAAAATTGCCCCAAAGCAGCCTGTTGAGTATCTAAAACAATTGTAAAAGTCAGTGTCTCGCCAGGTAACATAACCCTATTTGTAAGGTTGGTTCGCAAACTATTTTGCGATTTTGCCACGGATGTTATCGCTATATCTCTATTACCATCGTTAGAAAGAGAAACTTCAACCTGGAACTCTTGACCTTGGAGATTAGTCCCCATTGACACACTAGTTTGATCGGAACTTAGTACTGCTGTCATATTTTTATATGCATTTCGATGCGCTTTACCAAAACCACTTTCAAACGGAGTCAAATACACACCAGATTCTGCTATATATTCGTAGTTGGAGTCTAAGCCCCATTGTGATAACTGTGTGGTTTCATCGGCCTGCAACTGCATAGCAAGCGCCACATCAGCTCCAACAAATGACGGTATCCCAAATGAACTAGTTCTCTGTTCCCCAATATTGCTATCGAACGCTGTCAATATTTCCTGTGTATTCAAATCATAAACAATCGAGTAACTATTCGCTTTACCTTCCGTTTCGTAATCAGTCCAATCTTGATAATCAAATGTAATAATGTCATTTCTGGTGTTTGCAAATCGGGGATATCCAATATCAATATTTGTATTAGATGATGAGAAAGGATACTCAAAAGTCATTGTGCCTAAATCAAAGATACCGACTGACCAGAGAGAAGAACATTCCGAAGAGCCCGGAATCGGTTCGCAAACTTTATAATCAAAAATTATCTTTTCGCCTGATGTATCGAAATTGATTGCGTCAATATACTCGACTGTGTTTTCTGTCTCTACTGTTGAGTAACTTGGGCCTTCCACAGTGATGGTTGTCCATTCACTTTTAACAAAATCGTAAACGTAGATTAAATTAGACGAATACAAAACAATACCAAATTTATCTCCGTCTGCACTACTTGCCACCGAATTAATTTGGTCTAGATCACTGAAGACAAGAGTATCGTCATATGAGTTGGATACATAACTAAAACGAGCCTTACTATCATTCCCTATGTAGATCACCCATAAATTATTGTTTACATCGGTATAAATGGCTGGCTGTGACCCGGCCGCTGGAACATCATTGATGGGCCCGACTTCTAATGAGGCTATATGACCATTGAATGGTTGGTTGATGGTTTGAACGTATATGTCATATTCTTCATTCCAAAGATCATTCATAGAACCATCCCGAGGATACAAATGCACTATCACATCATCACCCGTTTCGAGCGAAAATTGACTTATCCCTCCTTCACTAACAACCACTTCGGCTGTTGTTATACCAACCTTCGCCCACGCATCCGTGGTGGACAGGTATTCTTGACTATCTTGACCATAGATATTAGCCGCCTCAAGAATCATTGTGTTTGCAGAATCAATAAACTCTGCATCCGACGGAAGTTTTAGTAATGTCTGATAAGCTAAGTTTTCGGTCTTCTCCTTCCCTATGCTTACTCCCAAGCCTTCATTAGACATACCCTCTGCTAACAAATATAAAGCTCTGTTCTGAATCCCGCTATTATAGTGAACACCCCCATGGTCACCTTCATCCGTATTTGGAAGGTTCATGAAATTATCCATATGCCCTGGCTGTCCTGTGGTGGATGGATTCATCATGTCCCTCAAATAGTCATATTGGCCGTAGGGAGACTCAAGGTCTTCACCCATATACCAATCTTCGCGATCAATCATTGCTCCAAAAAAATCAGCAAAGGACTCATTCAATGCTCCAGATTGGTTTTGGTACACTAAATTAGCTGTAAACTGGACCACTCCATGTGAAAACTCGTGGCCCGCAACATCAAGTGCAATTGCCATGTTTTTTGACCCATCGGCACCAACCCCATAGATCATTTGAGAGCCATTCCAATAAGCGTTAAACATAGGACCACCATCATCCAATGCATTGACGATATTTATAAGTTTGGTGCCATTGCCATCAAAACTGCTTCTATTGTGAGTATTTAAAAAATAATCATAGGTTTGCTTGGAGTTATAGATCGCACTTACTGCTGCAGGATCCCAGCCAGAGTCCGGATTACCAGAAACAATATATGGATGGCTGCCACTCTCATCATAATTTGCTACGGCAGCGTATGCCCCTTGCGGAAAAGCCTGGTCGTACATAAGATATTCATTATCTTGTAAATAAGAGTTAAAAGAGCGCGTCACATTTTGTAAATCGGTCCCTGTACTCGGAGTAGACGTCTCATAAAACAAGGGTATTTTAGCAATTAGGGATTTTGTATTTGGACTAAAGTAAAGGTTCCATTTCTTACCAAGAGACGCTTCAACGGTCACTTTATAAGAGTAGATTGGCATTCTTGACTGAATATAAATACCGCGAGCGACACTTACTACACTTACATAGGATGTACCATCTTTCTCGAACTCACCAGAAACCAATTCATCTATCTCAGAATTATCCAGCAGCGCCTTCACATCAATATCATTTGATATTTTTATAAACTTGCCTGTAAGGGATTGAACTACACCTCTTCTCTCGGTCACAACCAGCTGTCTCCCCCAGACAGGCAGATCTTTATACACTCTATCAACACGAACTATCGTCTCTTCTCTCGAATTTGTCTCAAGACTGCTATTGACAGTAGCTTTTTCACCATCACCAAACCCCATTAATGAACTATGGTCTTCAACAAACTTTACTACTCCCTTCGAAATTTCCCCATGACTTGCACCTTGCAGACCCAACAAAAACTCCCCTGAAATTGATCTTATGTTGTTATTTGAATCAAACCGCAATGATGGCTGCTCTCCAGTAGCACTCAGCATTGTCAACGAATCTATGTCGGCTTGAATATCCGTTTGGCTTACGGGGTTTCGCGGACTCATTTTGGATGTATAGTTACTATCTTCAAATGGTAAAGAAAACTCATCAAGCATCGCTTTCATTTCAGTATCTAAATAATTTTTTCCCGTACTCTTATCTCGGTACTTTTTGGCGTCATTTTCTCTCCGCGCAGCCAATACCTTTTGAGAATTAGCAGGCACGATATTAGCGTTACCGTTGAGTTTCTCTGTCATCTCAGAAACATCAGCTGATACGGGATTATTATCTGTACCCTTTTCGTCTGATAACCAAAAAACCGTCGAACCAAGGATGGAGGCAACAAATACTACGGGTAAAATAGATCGAAAATTGCGAGAGAAAAAGTTAGGGCGTGTCATGGAAAATATCCTCATTGTTGTTTTTATGCAGCTTTCTGAGATACTTTAATCAATGGTGTATCAAATGGTAATCTATATCAATAGGTTATACACTTCTGTTTGCCCAACATTTCAATTCGAATAAGATAATTTTCTAGGACCTGCAAACTAAGGATAACTCAATGCATCAATAACACGGGTTCAATCCCCGTCGTCCACCCCATTTAACTTGTTTAAAATCAATAACTTACATCAATATAGTACACAAAAACGCTGTTATGATCAGTTTTATGTATTTAGCCACCTCGATCTAGCCCTGATTTGACTGGATGAGATTAAAGCGCATGCATTAAGGTCTCCAAATGCGCCTCAATCTCCTCTGCAGTTCTGTCGTAATTATTTATTCCCACTCAATAGTGACAGCTTTGAAACCCTTATACTGTAATGGTTTATGAGAAAATAATTTTCCTTGTCATATTGTTTCTCAATCTTTGTTCTAGAGGCTAATTATTACTTCAATAAGAGATTATAATTTCCAAGATAAACCTCGATACTAGCATCATAGCCATTGTATTGACTGCCAAACATAGTCTCGGCATACACTACTATATCTTCAATACCGTCCCCATTAATATCCCTTGTGTAGCCTTGCCCATTATTTGCATCTTTAAGCAAACTATGTCCCGGAATCTCATAACCTTGATTATTTTCATATTCAATTAATCCGCCGGCTTTATTATTGAGATTAATAACTGGGGTGCCGCCCCTTTGCCACGATTCAAGATAAACAGGTTGTGTATGAGAGAAAACATGTCTTGAGAAATCAGCATACCCATCATTATTGAGGTCCCTGCAATCTAAAAAATTTGCAAATAGGGACTTGTTATAAATATCGAATGGGTTTTCTATCTCGACGATTTTATTTTCTTGAATTTGAAACACTGTTATGCCTTGAATATTATATTGTTCATTCTCAATGTAGGATCCTCCTTCAACCACTGCGCTCCCATCGTTAGGAAGTGTAGATTGAAATAAAACTGCAAAAGTTATATTGCCGCTATCATCAAACTTATCCTCAAAGAAACACATGGTTTGAGGAGCATAGCCAATGACATACTCACCATTAACTGAGTAAACCGGAATAGTTCCCTCGTTTCCTTGCCAGGAGATCCAACCAACATTGAACGCAACAGGAACTAATTGCTGATCGGTTTTGCTCCAAATCCCATTTTCTCTAAACCATAAAGCTAGGCCATTTTCACTCCCATCAGCAGAGGAATCTCCGGCAATAATATGACCATCTTGGTATTTGAACTCACCAGCCCAAGTTGCAGTTCCTCTAGAGGTGGTAATGCCTGCAGTATTTTTAATGTCTTCAGGAGGATATTCGTCAATTACATCTTGCCATCCTTCCGAGCTATATCTATATGCCTGAAGCCCTATATTTGTAAAGCCGGCAAATAATGCATCTACACTTCCATTCTGGTGCTCAACTATTGCAACAGCATGCCCCCAATCTGGAGTACCAATTTTCACTACCTCGTATTCTGCTTCGTTCTTAGAAAGAATGACTGCTGGAGATGCTCTGGAATATTCCCAAGGGCTGCCACTCCTGCCATCCTCCCAGTTCATGGCAAAGGCAAAATCGACCCTGCCATCACCATTCAAATCACCTGTATCATACTTTCGACTGGCTCCACCTAGGCTTGGAGCAAGCTCACCAAACACTTCTTGATTGCCATCACGATACGTCCCATCGCCATTAGATAATTGAACACTCAATACATCAGGCGTGGGTCCTTGAATAACTTCGCCACTCATATCTCTATCAATATCGCACCATTGATGGACGATGAAGTCTTGCCACTCATCATTATTAATGTTGACAGGTATAACAAATTGAAAGCCCGTATCTGGTGATGAGTAACCTGAATTGCAAACAGCAGGATAGAGACCAAGATCGGTAAGAATAATAGGGTCTTCTTTAAATTGCGGTAACTTTACATCATCATCAACATTATCCCCGATTCCATCGTCATCAACATCAAACCACTCGGTATTGTCGAACGGGAAGGCATCACTAGAGTCTAAATAGCCATCGTTATCTGAGTCCTTAATACTATTAATATAATCAATAATGGCGTTAGCTGAACTTCTGGTGGATTGATCGCCTATAACATCAGAAATTAAAGTCTCGCCTTCCAACCCAAATAGATTTCTAAGTATTAGCAAACCGTCAGTTAGAGCAGATATATCTCCGTTTCCATCTATATCGAGACTAGATCGGTTTTCATTCAAATAAGACTCTATCTCCAAAGATGTAGCTCTTGACGCATCCTGCCCAATAACTCCAGTAATTAGAGGAGCATCAGATAAACCAAACATATATCTTAAAGCTAATAACCCATCGGTTAGTGCATCCGTGTTCCCGTCGTCATCTATATCAAGATCGAAAGATGAAGACAGTACATTACTGCTAAAAAAAAGATAAAAACTGCATAAAAGCACTAAACTTTTTAAACTCACGTTCATCTCCTATCGATTGCAAAGCATGCCTTGCATTAGCCTACTCGCAAAGTTATAGCAGAATCAACTTAATCTAGCCCTGATTTGACTGGATGGGGTATTCAGTTATGATTGGAGGTGTCCCTCAATAAACTTGGAGAAAACTATGAAAAACCTAATTATAACAATCGGACTTCTCTCAGCCTTACTGTGTCTAAATGCTACAGCGGATGGACATGCCGCAGCCGAGCAAAATAGAGGCGCCTTCACGACCTTAATGGTTGCAGCAAAAGATACTGAGAAATACCTTAAAGCAGTTAAATCAAATCCTGCGCTTTATAAAGCAATTGGCGCTGACGCCGGAGGCTATTGCGAAACTAAATCTGGCCAAGACTACTCAGGCCAATTGATGATGTGGACTGCATTCCCCAATGTGACAGCAGCATTAGAGGGCTCTAGCAAATATGACCCCACTAAAGCACCACGAACAATGTCTAATATGCGAGAGTTTAAGTACGGAGCAACTTGGGCACCTCTCAAGGGATTTCCGAGGCTTGACCCGGGCTATGAGAGAGCTATGAGAATTAAGGTTGCACCTGCCAACGTACCCGCTCTTGTTGCTGCTCTAACTCAACTAGAAAAAGAGATACAGGATGCAGGCCATGACACGTTTATGAATGGCCTCTTTGTGGCGATCGGTGGTGGAACTCAAGAGGCAGGTACCCTATACCTGAAATCCATAACCTCTGATGTTACAACTCACGGAGCAGTCATAGATGACTACCTTGCTGGGGCGGCATGGGGCAATGCCTATGCCCAAGCCACAGCATTAATCGATGAAGTCGTTAATGATCAGTTCGAGGTGTGCGAGCAATTTTATACGGCTGAGTGATCTGCCGATCAGGAGCGATGGACTTCATCGCTCCTGATAAACCTTGGGAAATGCAAATGTAACGAATATTTAAGGCATCAACATTTTTAAGTGAGCTTCAATTTCACTAGTAGTTCTTGTTGCATCGGCTGCGACAACCCCTGCAACCAACGTCTCCCCCTCTAAACCGAACAGATAACGCAAGGTGAGTAAGCCATCTGTCAGAGCATCTATTTCACCATTACCATCGATATCTGCAAGATCACCCAGATTAGCGATACGCGTCTCAATATCTTCTGCCAATTTATAGGTTGCATCAGATGCAACAGTTCCAGTAATCAAAGCATCTCCATCAAGACCAAACATCCCTCTCAGCAATAAAAGTCCATCGGTTAACGCATCATAATTATCATTGCCATCCAGATCGACTGAGCCCGAAGGTACAGTGCCTCCCAAGAACTCATCTAGAGCGGAAATACCGTCGTTATCTATGTCACTTGATGAATCAGAGGGATCATTTGGGTCTAATCCATATTTGGTTTCCCAGGCATCTGGCATACCGTCACCATCAGAATCGGCGCTATATTCCCCATTCAACGGAAACGGATCATCGCTATCCACAACACCGTCACCATCGTCGTCATTGTCGTTGTTATTACCATCGCCATCGCCATCAGTATCAAGCGTTTCGGTCGCGTCTGTTGGAAAAGCATCGGCATTGTCGCCTACCCCATCGCCATCAGTGTCGGCAGATTCAGCGCTATCGTTAGGCGCCCAGTCAGAGTTATCTCCTACGCCATCCCCGTCAGTGTCGAGCGTTTCGGTCGCATCTGTCGGGAAAGCATCGGCGTTATCCCCTAGCCCATCGCCATCAGTGTCAGCAGATTCAGTGCTATCGTTAGGTGCCCAGTCAGAGTTATCTCCCACCCCGTCACCATCAGTATCGGCAGACTCATTAAGGTCCAGAGGGTACTCATCTTCGAGATCATTAACACCATCACTATCAGTATCAATTAAAAGTGGGTCAGTACCCAGCTCGCTCTCATCGGCATCTGAAAGTCCATCGTTATCATCATCGGCATCAGCATTGTTACCAATACCGTCACCATCAGTATCAACTGTCTCAGTCGCATCTTCAGGAAAAGCATCGGCACTATCACTTACGCCATCTCCATCAGAATCCACGTCTGGAGTGTACGTACTAGATAATGTCACATAATTTCCGTACTTATTATTTGCTGCAAAAGCGATCACTCGAACTTGATACGCAACTCCATTGATCAATTGCGGGACACTCACTTCACCTTGCTGATCCTTACCCACAACTCCAGATTGTATCCAAGAAGCATAGGGTTCATCCGTCGGTCTAACATCCACTCTTGCTCCAATATAATTTGAGTCATCAGGATTTACCCAAGAAATTGTGAGCTTACTATCGCTTGCAGCTACGGCAGGATTGATCACATCTGCCACTGGAGATTCCCCATAAAGAAGATCGAATACGTCATGCCCGCTATTCCAGTTTCCCCCGTTATCTGAAACTCGTAACCTAAATTTGTATGTATTTCCAGACACCAAATCACTGGTGTTAGGAGTCCATGTTTCTCCAGACATTATATTTTCAAGAACGATGGCCGATCCATTAACGCCTGTAATACTGACCTGATACTGATTTACGCCGGACAAATTGTCACTTGATGAGCTCCAACTAAAGTTTAGATCGGATAGATCGGTGGTCCAAAAACCGTTTTTCTGACCACCGATCGATGATATAGATTCAGGTGGAATTGGAGCGGTCTGATCAACTCCGAATGCTTGTTCATTCCAAGGCGTAACAACCTCCACCTGATCTGATGAATCTGTAGTTTCGCTAGAAAACTCGTAGTGGCCCTCCCCATTAGGTGCATCGAAAGAAAAATTACCGCTGGCCACTTTTCCAGAAATTTCGGTTGAATCGATAAGTGTCCAGTCGCTCCATTCGGTTCGATCCGCACTAAATCGGTAATAAAGACTGATCGACTTTAATCCAAGATCATCGGTTGCTACGAATGGAACATCAAACGGGACCGTTCCGTGGTTGCCGCCTTTCCAATACCAATAGTCATAGCGTATTTCCCCATCCTCGTCTCTGTCGTCCGTTCGTGTCTGACCCTCGGTTCCTGGCGTTGAATGCGGCAAATCGTCTATGGATGTTGATGAATTCATTGCTGATCCGATTTGTACGACTGACCATAGTGAAAAATCCGGCAGATTGAAAACAATGTTTGATCCGTTAACCTCGTATGAAAGTGTTGTTACTTCTGAAGCGTCTGCGTCGATAAATGAAACCACAGCGCTACCGTCGTCATATGCCGAAGGAAGGAGCGTAGTAATTTCTGTGCTTAATAGGTTGGAGATCTTCTGCGCTGATGATCCACTCTCATCTGTTTCCATGTTGCGGTTGACGAAGTGTACAACCCAAGAACCGTCGTCGGACTTGAATCGGTTTACAAAAACATCTGGTGATTCTCCAGGACCACTACCTGAACCGGTATAGGTTAGAGAGAGGTCTGGAGTGACCTGGCTATCAACGATATTTGTGAACGATTCTCGTAGACTTGTTTTTGTCGTTTCGTTTGCCGCATTATCGTAGTAGGACTTACCTATGTCCGTTGAAAATGCAATGATTTTTCCTGCCCCCAGTTCGCTAATTAAGTTTTGTTCAAAATAATCATCAAAACTGCGTGTCGGGCCTCTCGGCACTCCGCTGTCATCCTGATCGCCAACTCTACCAAATCCTATTAGGGTCCCTCCCGCATTGGTATACTCCGTCAATATCACTATTTGACTGTCTGATAGATAGCGGGAGTTTGGCAATAGGACCGCGTCGTATTTCTGTAGTTTCTCTAACGTCAGTAAATCGGAACCATCTCTTCGATCAGGATGTGCAGCGAACAAAACATCGTACGTCCATTGCAGGTCCGACATCAGGTAAGATGCTCCGTTAAAGGATGGGTTCGTGGACCCTACATCTTCGACCTCTCCTATTTCACTTAATAAGATTGCAAACTGGCCAAATGTATTTAGATTGAACAAGGATGAGTTTCGTGCCGGGAATTGGAGAAATGAACGTATCGCATCGATTCGTTTGTCGTTTCGATGGAAATCAACCCAATTTATACCATTTTGTACGAGAGCCCCAGCGCTGAATGTTTCAGCAAAAAATAATTTTTCGGCTTCATCAGCACCCAGAGGCATTCCGAAACCAAGTGCATTAGCATCTCCCGATTCAAAATTAGTATTCGAAGGAAAGTTCCAAGACCAGAATCGCCTATCAAAATTATCAATGGTTTTGTATACGGGGACTAAATTTCGATAGGGCCATCCGAGTGCATCCAGGAATGTTTCGGCTATCCCATAATCAAATAAATCGATATTGGCCCATTGACGAGAGCCCGTGGACCTATTCGCACCGAGGTAAATAGCTCGATCGTAATTTTCAGAACCGTATTCCCGAAGTTGGCTGGTCCATTGGGTAAAAAAAGTACGCTCAACTTTGCGCATGTGTTTGAGCCACGCTTTAGATAGATCGTCACTTGGGGGTGAGTTATAGATGCTGTCAGAGTTGGTGTAGCCTGCATCTCGTAAGTACTGCCCATAATCAAAGCTAGTGATGTCTGAAACGCCGAGATTTAATAGTTCGGCAGGCGTGTAAGTATCTCCCAGATAGGTATTGAAATTACTTAATGTTTCGGAATCGAAAGACGAGTTAATGAGGTTCGGTGAGCCACCATCCATGAACAAATAGCTCGACCCCAGATCGATGGCGAGTTTCCCTGAGGCGAGTAGATAATCGAGTTGCCCCTGCCGAGTAAACGAGAATTTACTCTCGAGTGTTCCATCAAGGTTAACGACGCGGGCTACGTCCAGTATTGCAGGATCATCTGCCGCGCTAGTTTCTGAGCCGCCCAATCCATAATAAGCCCCGTAGTGTATTCCTTGGCTTCTCCAGTCCGATATGCTGCTCTTGATTATTGAGCGAGATTGATCAGTCAGCGTGTAATCGATGTAACCAAAATCGTCGACAATGACTTTTGTTGCACCGCCTGCAGCGAATAGAGGTCGAGGTCCAAACACAGTTCGGCTATCTGAGGGGGATGGTGTAACAGTTGCCCAAACCATATCCGTAGTCAAAAATAGGATAAGTGATGTAAGTATGATCCTTTTCATAGTTTCACCATTAACTCAAATGATTTCGTGTTCCCCACGAAACAAAGTGGATTATGGATATAGTGTAGATCATGATCAGGATATACGCTTGACCGAGACGCCTCAGTTGTCAGCCATTTTGGCTCTATTAGAGCAGCATCAGTGCGGTATCAACCATCCTTAGCCCATTTTTGCTGCCCTCAGCTCAGCTTGCGCTTCTAGCCATTTCTGATTTAATGGTTGGTATCATGCAGTTCCAAACAGACGAAACGATGCAGAGGATAAAGTTATGAAAATAATAACAAAATTAATGAATATTAAATCTGCAGATAGTGTGTTTGGCTCAATGTGGATAATTGGGTCGTTTGTGGGCGTTGTCTTATTTTTCCAAGCCTCATTTTACGGTGAGAGTTGGGCTCCTTTTGTAGTTGCGGTCGTTATCGCGAGCTCTGGAAAAGCCCTTCTGAGGCATTATGAAGCGCAACAAGACAAATCTTCTCCGCGGTAACCAAACCATAAGGCTCCATACGTAGGCTTCCTGAATTTACTTACTCTAAATCACTACCTGATGTTTCTGAGAGTAATGAGACACAAACTATCGTCGCCACTGCCGCTACTGCCATATAAACGGAAACGTAAAAAATACCATAGGTATTCCACAGCATTACAGCGATGGTAGGAGCAAGTGCTCCTCCGAGAATGGCACCTATCTGATACCCCAAAGATGCTCCTGAATAACGGACCTCGGTACTAAAGAGTTCAGTAAAAAAAGCAGCCTGAGGACCATATTGAAGACCGATAAAAATAAGGCCCAGACTAATCGCCCCCGTAACAATGTAGACATTACCAGTATCTACTAGTGGGAACAAAGCGAAGGCCCAGATACCTGATAGAGCTGCACCCCAGAGATAAACTCGCTTACGTCCTATTCTGTCCGATAACCCAGCCGCCCAAAACTGAGCGGGAACCATGATAAGAGCCGCAATAAGTACAGAGGCGAGCATCGTGTCTCGAGACAGCATCACTGAGGGTGAGTTGACACCATAGGCCATAATGAAAGCTATTAAGATATAGAATGTCACCTGAATAGAAAGAAACGCCCCTGCGGCAAGAAAGATTCGACCAGGATGACGGGATAGCACCTCGATAATCGGTGACCTCTCAACCACTTTATCTGTGCTCGAATCTTTATCTTGGCTAGCTGCTAATTTTTTAAATGCCTCTGTGTCTTCAAGATTTAATTGGACATACAAGCTAACAAGAATCAATAGAATGCTGGCGATGAACGGGATCCGCCAACCCCAATCCATGAAGGCTTCCTCACTCAACCCACCACTCACACCAAGAAACGCCAAATTAGCTAGAATAACTCCAATAGGTGCGCCCGCTTGAGCGTAGGCTCCGTACCAACCACGTTTCTCTGGAGGTGCGCTTTCGGTTACCAAAAGCATTGCGCCTCCCCACTGCCCGCCAATAGCTAACCCCTGGACGAAACGAAGAAACACCAGTATGAGAGGGGCTAAATAGCCAATGGTTTGATAGGTGGGAAGTAGCCCAATTAACGTAGTTGAAGCACCCATTATCATTAAGGCAATGACTAAGGTTTGTTTGCGCCCAACACGATCTCCAAAATGGCCAAAAACAATTCCACCTAACGGCCGAGCTAAGAAACCTACCGCAAAAGTGCTAAACGAAGCGATAAGCGCGACCATTGCTGGCATATCTGCAGGAAAGAAAGCCTTAGGAAAAATGATAGCGGCAGCGGTGCCGTAAAGGAAAAAGTCATACCATTCGATACTAGTACCAGCGAGTGAGGTGAGCGCGACTTTACGAATATTATTGGGTTGTGATTCCTGCATATCAGATTCCTGTGTTTTCATAATCATAGCTGAATAATTTATCTAATCAAACTCTGAACAGCCTGAGGTTGCCAATGCACAAACGGAATGAGACTATGCATTAAGCACAACTAAAGAGACAATTTATGACCACATTAGATATAGAGTTTGTTAGAAATCAATTTCCAGCGTTTAGTGAACCCACGCTTGAAGGCTTTGCACATTTTGAGAATGCTGGAGGCTCCTACGCCTGTAGTCAGATGATAAACGCTCTACATCACTACTACTCGGCAACTAAAGTTCAACCCTATTATGGTTTTGAACCCTCCCATGGTGCGGGTATGGAAATGACCCGAGGACGCGAACGCATGGCGTCTTGGCTCAATGTTGATGCTGAGGAAGTACACTTCAGTGCCTCTACCTCACAAAATAGCTATGTTGTCGCTCAAGCTCTGCGAGATCACCTCAAAGTCGGCGATGAAATCATTGTTACCAATCAAGACCACGAGGCCAATATTGGTGTTTGGAGAAAGCTGGAGGCACAGGGTATTGTCATTAGAGAATGGCAAATTAACCCCGAAACTGCTGAACTTGAAATCGAAGGGCTAGATGAATTACTAAATGAAAACACCCGCATTGTCGCTTTTACGCATTGCTCCAATATTGTAGGCAGTATTAACCCAGTGCGTGAGTGGACGGATAAAATCCATGCTGTCGGCGCGCTTGCATTTGTTGACGGGGTTTCTTATGCGGGTCATGGGCTACCCGATGTCGATGCGTTAGGCGCTGACATCTATTTTTTCTCGCTTTATAAAGTCTATGGTCCGCACCTTGGGGTCATGGTAATGCGCCAAGCAGTCAACGAATTACTGCCTAACCAAGGCCATTTTTTCAATGTAGATCACGCTACGAGCCGATTTACACCTGCAGGACCGGATCATGCCCAGATTGCCTCAGTCAATGGTGTGATTGATTACTTTGAGGCAATAGATGCCCACCATTTTGACGCTAGCGCTGATTCAACTAAAACCAGACGTGTGGGGGCTCTCCTCCATCGTGCTGAAACAGAGAACTTAGAACCGCTGCTAGACTTTTTGAAGCAACGCAAAGGTATTAATTTAATCGGTAAACCCACAACTGATAATAGAGCACCAACGGTTTCCTTTACTGTGGATGGCGTTGATCCAGAGATTATTGCTGAGAAGCTAGCAAAACAGTGCATCGGAATCGCCAATGGAAATTGCTATGCCTACCGTCTTATGGAAGCACTTGGTATACCCCCTGAGCAAGGAGTCGTGAGGCTGTCGTTTGTCCATTACACCAGCAAAGAGGAGATCGGGCGCCTAATTAATGCATTGGCCGATATTATCTGACTTTAATACAGCGATTTATTCGATATTTACTAAGTCATCTGGATAATCAACGTCGATTGCCGCATTGGGCATTGGTACGGCTATTATCTTAATATCTTCGCGCTGCAACAAAGCTTTAGCGCCTGTATCTCCCGATAGTTCAGTCAGGTGTTCAAAGTACCTTTTTGGAAAAATAGCAGGTACACCCCTACTTCCGTTGTAATCCGCACAGATTATGGAATCTCCAACACATAAATCTAAAAGGCTCTGAATATCTCTAGGAGTGATCTGTACCTGGTCTGCCAAAATAATCATGATCTCATCGTATTGATTCTCCAAGACCTGAATCCCAAAATTAATTGACTCACCGATACCAAAGGCCCAATTCCGATTATAGAGAATCCTTGACTGAGGGATACTATTGGCGGCGGTTAGCTCTTCTAAGATCGTATTACGATGCGCACCAAGTACCACAAAAGTATCATCAGGAAAAAGCTGTGTAGCACAGTCATAGGCTCGCTGAATTAGAGTCTTTGATCTAATCCTAGCCAGTTGCTTCGGTGATCCAAATCTTGAGGAGGCGCCAGCAGCCAAAATAAGAATAGCTTTTCTTAACATCTGGAAGCTTTAGCGCAATCTAATTCTCGTCGTTTATAGAGCACCATGTGGCATTCTGTAAGAATTGACAGTGCTATCTCTTCAGGAAACTCACCTTGAATATTTATGCCTGCGGGTCCAGACACATGGGTTCTCAGGGTATCTTCTGTCAGTCCGGCCTTCTCTAGAACCTCAGCACGACGATGAATCGGCCCTAAAAGACCAATATAGCCGAGGTCCAATGACTGCATGCTTCTTAAAGCTTGAGCATCCATAATTATGTTGTGGCTCATAATAATTGCCGCATCCACTGACTGCACGTCCGCCTGGTCGTGAATGTCTTCAGCAGGACAACGTATAATTTGATCAGCTGTTGGGAAAAATTCGCGTCGCGCGTTAGCCGGCCGTGAGTCCCATACGGTAACCATCCAGCCCATTATCTTCGCCATCTCAACTAGAGGCCGAGCATCGACGCCGCCACCTACCACTAATATATGTGGAGCTGGCGTTTGATAGCTTACAAGCCAGTTTTTATCATGACTATCCATTAACCACGCTCGTGAATCCGAACCTGCAAGGCCATCATCAGTTAACAGCTGTTGGTGTGCTTCAACACTCTTCCAAGAGGCATGCGCCTCTTCGCCATTCTCTATTGACTGCCAATAATAACCCTGATTTCGGCTCACTAGACTTTCGTAGACTGTGGCTAGATCCAAATAGTTATTTTCAGGTAACACAGCTTGCAGAATAATGTGAACAACGCCCCCACAACCAATACCGAGCTGAAATGAAATATCATCTTCATCAGCTCCGTCGTAGCATAGGGTAATAGACTTCTGCGTGCTCATGACCTGAGCAGCTCTCTGTTGAATGTTTGCCTCTAAGCAACCGCCACTTAACAGCCCAAACTGCTGCCCTATGCTATTAAAAAGCATCATTGCTCCGGGCTTGCGGTAGCATGGGCCTTCAGTTTTATAGACAGTGCCAAGCACCCACAAACAGTCGTCTTTTTGCGGATACCAACTTGCTAAAAGGTGTTGTAAATGGCTAGTGCTATTAGTTGTGATGGCCATGAAAACGTCTCTACCTAAGGTACAAGAAGTCTACCACAGAGACACAATGATCTACATGTAGATCTTTAGGTATGGCCAGCTAGTGTGGCAGTTTGGGGCAGTAAAATTATATGAACACAAAACATGACAAGAGATATTTATCAGCATCCGACCAATGGTTACTTATATCACCTCCTAGCCTATAAAAAAGGTTGCGTTCTGGTCGTGGCTTGACTATTTTGTGCACCTAAAAATGAAACCCCTGAAAAAGGAACTAAAATGTCTGCTCTCATCCTTGATGGTAAAGCGCTCTCCTTAGAGTCAGAAGCTGATCTCACACAGCGTGTGGCGGCGATCAAAGAACAAAATAACGGTCAAGCGCCTATTCTCGCAACCATCTTAGTTGGTGCTGATCCCGCATCGGCAACCTACGTAAAGATGAAGCAGAATGCTTGCAAGCGTATAGGTATGGAATCAATCGCCGTAGAAATGTCTTCAACTACTTCAACCAGAGAGCTACTAGCAAAAATCGACGAACTCAATATCAACCCTAACTGTCATGGGATTCTGCTGCAGCACCCAGTTCCATCTCAGATTGACGAGCGCGCCTGTTTTGATCAAATTGATATTGCGAAGGACGTCGATGGCGTAACCTGCCATGGATTTGGTCGAATGGCGATGGACGAAGAAGCCTATGGCTCAGCAACGCCTCAAGGCATTATGAGAATTCTTGAAGCCTATGATATTGATCTCACCGGAAAGCATGCTGTGGTAGTGGGTAGAAGCCCGATTCTTGGTAAGCCAATGTCCCTGATGCTCTTGAATGGTCATGCAACTGTTACCATTTGCCACTCGCGAACACAAAATTTGCCTGATCTAATCAAACAGGCCGATATTGTTGTAGGAGCCGTTGGGCGGCCTGAATTCATTCAAGCTGAGTGGATTAAAGATGGTGCAGTTGTTATTGATGCGGGATATCACCCAGGTGGGGTGGGCGATATTGAGCTAGGCCCGCTGGTAGAACGCGTTGCAGCCTATACGCCAGTGCCAGGTGGCGTTGGTCCAATGACCATTAACACCTTAATTCAACAATCGGTAATAGCGGCTGAAAAGAGCCTTTAGCGAACCTGGGAGCTCTTCATGCTTTTAAACAAGTTGGCACTAGGCGGTTGATCTCAGGAAAAAGTTTATGGGTTCTATTAAAAACAGATTGTTTGTATCAGGCCTATTAATCTGGACTGTAGCAACATCATGCTACTTCTTATTTGTTTATATGGGTTTTGGTGTATCGCATATAGCGCAAAACGGTTTAATGAGTTTGTTAACAATATATCTACCAGTCCTAATACTTACTGTCTTTTTACTGCTATATCTAACCCGTCACAGAGAGCCCGTGAACTGGGTAGATCTTTATGGAATAGATAAAACTACAGCCAAAAAGGAGGCGTGGCTAGCTGTAGTCTATTTAGTAGCAACCCAACTAATTTTGGGGGCTGGATTTAATTTAGGCCTCCATTTTCCTGGCACAGATGTCTACTCAAGCGGAAGTCATTCCCAAATCGACGTCTGGATTTGGGTCATCACCTATTCAATCACCTACACTATTCTCCCATTGTTGTGGCTTAAATATAAAGGCTTCTCCTTGAAGACACTTATCACATCACTCAAGTGGAAAAGAGACATATGGATAATTATTGGATATTGGGCATTAGATTTCTTTGGGCCAATTCTAGCGGGGTCTTCAGATTTCTTCGGTGGCATTGCTGCAAGCCAATATACCCAAGGGATTCCACTTGGCATATTTGTTAACTCTCTAGGGGCTGGATTACCGGTGGTTGTAATGATGCATCTGATTTTCATTCCCCGCATTGCAGTACTAATAGACAACAAGCTCACCACTATCCTGCTTGGAGGACTTTTCTACTCAATATTTAGCCTATTTGATCAAGGTGTTGATTACAGCAGTCTCTCCGTAGGACTGACATCACTGACTTATATCATCATGACACAAACCCTTGTTGGGATGGGTAAAGCGACTTTCACAGTGGTTACTGGCAACCCCTTTATGCACTTCATTACGTTACACGTGATCAGTGCTCGGGTTCCTTTTGACACTCGAATGTATATTGAGATATTTAAGCTAAAGTAGTTGAGAGTTTTTAGAGGTTACTGTTTTTTAAAAAGCTCTAAGCAATGATTTTTATTTAAAATATCTTTTATCAATCCCCATTATCAAGAACTGCTAATTTTTTTCATCATTGCATCTATCGCCTCTCGAGCAAAGGGTTGCTTGATAGACCAGACTTGCTGTGCTGTTTCAAGATCAACAATTTCGCTATGACTATTTGTGGAGCCTGCCTCGCGCAATGTCTGCTTGGTCCTGAGTAGTAGTTCTTTAGGCAAGGAGCGTATATTTTTGGTGAATGCAAAGGCCTCATCGACTAGCTCATCACTGGGCACACACTTCCATGCAAGTCCTTTATCGACAGACTCTTGCCCACTGATGGACTGGGAAAAAAGCAACATTCCAGCCGCTGTATTCCAGTTCGCAAGTTGACGTAACATCCAGGTATTACCTCCGCCAGGATGCAGTCCAAGGCCGAAGAATCTTGGCTCAAAACGAGCGTTATCTGTCACGATTCGTACATCACAGCCCACCGCCATATTAAATCCTGCCCCTACCGCAGGGCCGTTGACCGCAGCTATGGTAGGCAATTCACATTGTGCTATGCACAGAAAGCCACTGTAGATATTCTCAAGCATGAGCTTGTCGGGTGTTATATCGCTAAGTTGACCTCCCGCGCAAAAAGTAGGCCCGTTTCCGGTAACTATTAGTGCTTTCACATCTGGATGCTTCTCTGCTTGATCTACGTAATCAACAATCATTTCACAGACCTCGAGGGTCAACATGTTGCGCTTGTCTGGATTATTTAGTGTTAGTAGAGCAATATTGTCACGTATTTCGAACAGCACCAGAGACATGAGTTAGTCCTTATTGTTAAAGTCTCTTAAGGATAACATCGAATGCCGTCATTTTTGTACCAGCGAGGAATTAATCAATGGATCTAGAGACATTTTCAGCATCACCCATTAACGCCAATGAATTAGTGGCACACCGTGGATTTCGTGGAAAATACCCTGAAAATACTATCTTATCTATCACCAAAGCTATTGAAACTGGTGCCCTCTTTGTGGAACTAGATGTTCAGTTCAGTGAAGATAAATTACCCATTATTTATCATGACAGCGATCTTTCTCGAGTCAGCGGAGAGGCAATATCAGTGTTTCAAATGAGCAGAGCCTCACTCCTTAAGGTATCTGCTTATGAACCCGATAGACTTGGGGAAAGGTATGCTGATGAGACTATAGCTCCCTTAGAGGCCTTGGTGGCGGTTCTGGTGCGTAATCCAGCTGTTATTGCCTTCGTCGAAATAAAAGACGAGTCCATAGCTCACTGTGGCCGAGAGGCTATGCTACAAACGATCGAAACAATTCTCGAACCAGTTGCGAAACAAACGGTGATTATGAGTTTTGATTATGAACTATGCGCTATGGCCCGCGCGTCTGACTGGCCATTAGTCGGTGTTGTCTTAGAAGCATGGCAGGATCTTGAGTCAGACAGAATTCAGCAAATTGAACCTGACTTCATATATGTAGATCATGAGATCATTCCAAAAAACTATGATCTCCCCGCCAGCAAATTTCTTGCTAATTCAACGCTTGTGGCCTACGAAGTAGGCAATCGATCTCTGGGTTACGCCCTCCTCGCTAGGGGCGTTGATATGTTGGAAACCTATGAGATAGAGGCCATGATGGCCTCTGATTAGCGGCGAGTTACCGTTAATTACGCCGCCAGATTGTACCCTCGCGACTGTCTTCAAGCACCACGCCGCGGTCAAGCAGCGCCTGCCGAATCTCATCAGCACCGGCGTAATCTTTGTCTATCTTTGATTGCTGACGCTTCGCTATCATGTCTTCCACTTCTTCTTTGGTTATGTCATCAGAACCTCGAGCGTGAGTAAACCAGCTCTCGGGGTCCTGCTGCAGTAAACCCATCAGTCCAGCCAAGCCTAACAATTCGGACCGCAAGGTCTGCTGTTCTATACCCTGGGCACTATGCATCTTTTTAGCAAGCCGATGCAGTTCGCTGATCGCCATTGGCGTATTCAAATCATCAAGTAGTGCTTGATAACCCTCGCCGATTTGATTTAAAGACGGTGTGCTGCTTTCCATACCCCGCAAATACCCATATAGGGAGTCCAGGCTGCGCCAAGCACTATCAAGCAGATCTTTACTGAAATTTTGCTCTGACCGATAATGGGCAGACAAAATAACAAAGCGCAGTACTTCTCCTGGATAGTGTCCTAGCAAATCCTTAACTAATCGAAAATTGCCCAAAGATTTGGACATCTTTTCCCCATCAAAATTAATAAACCCGTTGTGCATCCAGACATTTGCCATGGCCTTGCCGTCGTGGGCACAGCAGCTCTGTGCTATCTCGTTCTCATGGTGGGGGAAAATAAGGTCTTGGCCACCTGCATGAATATCAATAGTTTCTCCGAGATGCTTTTCGCTCATCACCGAGCATTCTAAATGCCAGCCCGGTCGGCCTCTACCCCAGGGGCTATCCCAACCAGGTTCATCATCAGACGAAGGCTTCCAAAGAACAAAATCTCCCGCATAGTTTTTATAGTCAGCTACCTCAACTCGAGCACCCGCCAACATGTCATCCAGTGAGCGGCCTGAGAGCTGCCCATAGTTCTCCATTGTTTGTACAGCAAACAGCACGTGGCCTTGGGACTCATAGGCATGTCCTTTCTCGATCAATAGACTAGTCATATCAATCATTTCGGGTATGTGCTGGGTCGCATAAGGTGTAATGGTAGGCTCAAGATTCTCAAGAGCGGCCATATCCTCAAAATAAGCCTCGGCATACCGTTTCGATAACACCGAAATATCTTCATTGAGCTCCGCTGCGGCCATCATGATTTTATCGTCGATATCAGTAATATTTCGGGCATAAACCACATTGGGATACATGGTTTTAAGCAGACGGTATAGGGTGTCAAACACAACTACTGGACGGGCATTGCCAATATGTACGCGGTTATAAACCGTTGGACCACAGACGTACATAGTAATCCGATTTGGATCGATGGGCTCAAACTGTTGCTTCGTTTTCCCTAGAGTGTTGTAAAGTAACAACTTTGGTTTCTCTATGCTGGTCATATTACGCTTTCCAATTATCCCGCAGCCCAATAGTGCAATTGAACACTAAGGCATCTTTTTCTATGCTGTCGCGAGTGAAATAACCCTCTCTCTCAAATTGATAATGGTGGCCCACTGCCGCATCAGAAAGACTCGATTCTGCTTTACAGCCTGTGATCCTGACAAGAGAGGCTGGATTGATATGTTCTAAGAAGTTCTTGTTGCCTTCATCAGGAGCAGCTTCGTTGAACAAGCGGTCGTAGAGGTTTGCCGTACATTCAACAGCAGTGGCCGAGTCAACCCAATGAATAACACCTCGAGGGCGAATTCCCTCGGGAGCATCTGCGCCGACGGTATTGGGAACTATAGAGCCCACCACTTCAACAATATTACCAGTGGAATCTTTAATTACTTCATCAGCTCGAACAATATAGGCGCCGCGCAAACGCACATAATCACCGATAACGAGCCTCTTAAACTTTTTGCGCGACAATGTTGTATCTTCACTAAAGTCCGCTCGATCAATAAACAATTTATTACTGAAATTGAGATGACGAGAGCCCAGCTCCTCTCTATTGGGATGGTTAGCAGCGCTAAATAGTTCACAACTGCCTTCCTCTACATTAGAAAGTCTCAATAACAGGGGCTTTAAAACACACATGGCACGATGAGCGTTAACATTTAGGTCGTCCCGAATGAAGTGCTCGAACTGGGCTACATCGACAATACCATCAGTTTTCGCCACCGCTAGACTGTCACAAAAGTTGCGAATTGCCTGGGCACTGACACCACGTCTGCGTAACCCTGATATTGTTGGCATACGGGGGTCATCCCATCCAGCGACGTGATTATCATCGACTAGCAGTTTTAATTTGCGCTTACTCATCACTGTGTAGTTGAGATTCAGACGGCCAAACTCATATTGCTTTGGCACAGACGGCAGTGGCAAGTTAGCAGTAAACCAATCATACAATGGCCTATTAGCGGCGAACTCAAGCGTGCAAATTGAATGGCTAACTCCTTCTATGGCATCTTCTTGACCATGAGCAAAATCATAAGACGGATAAATATTCCACTTGTCACCGGTTCTCTGATGCGCCATTTTCTTTATTCTGTAGAGCACAGGGTCGCGAAGATTAATATTAGCTGATGCCATATCAATCTTGGCTCTCAAGGTCATAGCGCCCTCATCAACCTTACCATCTCGCATTTTTTCTAACAGGCTCAAGCTTTCTTCAGCCGACCTTTCTCTATATGGACTATTAGTTCCAGTCTCAGTCAAAGTACCCCGATACTCTCTCATCTCCTCAGCGTTAAGCTCACAAACATAGGCTTTGTTTTCGCCGATTAAATATTGGGCCCAAGTATATAATTGATCAAAATAGTTGGAGGCATAGCAAGCATCCCCCTCCCAATCAAAACCAAGCCATTTAACGTCCGCTGTAATAGCATCAACAAATGCTTGATCTTCTTTTTCAGGGTTAGTGTCATCGAACCGTAAATTACATTTACCGTTATATTGAGCCGCAAGACCAAAATTTAGACAAATAGATTTAGCGTGCCCTATGTGGAGATATCCATTGGGTTCAGGCGGGAAACGCGTAATGACGTTATTGACTCGGCCGGCATCTAGGTCAGCGCTAATAATCTGTTGAATGAAATTTGTCGGTTTATCTAAATCGGTCATGATATCGCTTAAGGCAGTTCTGTGATCTGCGCAAGTATACCGACCCTATGGTTTGCGATAAACAAAAAGCCGAAGATCAAGCCATTTTATTTATGTATTACACGATTAAGCATAAATATCACTAAAGATTAGTTTAAATCACGACCGATAGCGCCTAAAATACCCGTATAACTTTTTAAAACCTAAAGGACTACTGATGATTACATTTCGAACCAACATGGGCGATTTCTCAATCGAACTTGATTTTGACAAAGCGCCTTTAACTGCGGCCAATTTTTTGCAGTATGCACGGGACGATTTCTATACTGGAACTATCTTCCATCGAGTAATCAATGGCTTTATGGTGCAAGGCGGCGGCATGGACTCAGACATGAACCAGAAAGCTGGTAGAGCATCGATTGAAAATGAGGCTGATAATGGCCTCAAGAATGAAATCGGAACTCTGGCCATGGCCCGCACTGGTGAGCCTCACTCAGCATCTTCGCAATTTTTCATTAACGTAGCAGACAATGGTTTTCTGAACCATAGTGGGAAGAACATGCAAGGTTGGGGCTATGCCGTGTTTGGTAAGGTGGTTGATGGAATGGACGTCATTGACAACATTAAGGGTACTGCGACGGGGAATCGTGGGGGACACCAAGATGTGCCTGTAGACAGTATCGAGATCACTGAGACGACTATCAGCGATGCTTATGCCGACAGATAGAGTCTGCCATTAATGTCCGTACTATTTGTTTCAGACATACATCTTTCACCTGAACGCCCGGCTATTGTCCGGGCGTTTTTGGATTTCTTATCTCAACCACATACTGAGACAGAAGCTTTATACATACTGGGTGACCTTTTTGAAGCTTGGATTGGAGACGATGATCCGTCAGAAATGGCATTAAATGTTAAAAATGCACTGAAAGCTCTTTCAGAAAAAGGGGTGAAACTATATGTCCAGCGAGGCAACCGGGACTTTACTCTCGGTAAAAAGTTTGCATCTCAAACTGGTGCACAACTTCTTGATGACGAACACGTCATTGATTACTTTGGATTGACAGCTTTAGTGATGCATGGAGATTCACTGTGCACCGATGATTTGGAATATCAAAAATTTCGACGAAAATCTCGACATCCAATTTATCTGTGGTGCTTAATTCATCTACCACTGAAAATACGTCAAAATATTGCTTCCAACTGGCGCCGACAGAGTGCGGCTGCCAATAGTAATAAAGCCAGTGAGATCATGGATGTTAACTCGCAAGCTGTCATTGAAGTCATGTCCAAGCACAATGTGAGCACTCTTATTCACGGACATACTCACAGGCCAGACACTCATCATATTGATGTAGGCCGACGAATCGTCCTCGGTGATTGGGATCAAAAAGGCTGGTGTCTAACGCTAGACGAACAAGGGTTAAATCAAACTTCATTCACAATAGTTTAAATTCATAAAATAGACCCCATTTAGTATATTATGCGTATGTTTTTTGTAACAATTACGTATCGAGAACCGCTAGAAAATAGTTTCATTATGTTTTAAAGGAGAAAAAAAATGGAAACTGAGAAATACCGAAGCAGTACTACCACAGGTGGAATACAGTCTACCGCACTGAGCCCTGAGGTGACAAAAGTGCTTCGTAGCACCTACATGCTTTTAGGCACTACCATTGCATTCAGTGCGATTATGGCTGGTATCTCAATGGCAGTGTCCGCACCTCACTTTGGTTTATTTACGTTACTCCCCTATTTCTTGTGTCTTTGGATGACCGAGAAGAATAAAAACAGTAGTAAAGGGCTGTTTTGGGTGTTTGCGCTGACAGGTTGGTTAGGCTTTACTCTAGGGCCGATTCTTAGTATGTATATGGCAGTGAAAGGCGCTGAGCCTATTATGTTAGCATTAGGTTCTACCGCTTTAATCTTCTTCGCAGCCTCGGCTTTTGTGCTGACCACACGAAAGAACTTGAGTTTTATGACTGGCTTTTTGATGACCGGGATGCTCGTCGCATTTGTCGCCGCAATTGCCAATGTCTTTTTACAGATACCGTTACTATCACTGACTGTGAGTTCTGTCTTTGCGCTACTGTCTGCGGGTATCATCATGTGGCAAACCAGTGCGATTATCCACGGTGGTGAGCGTAACTATATTTCAGCAACAGTAACCTTATTCGTCATGGTTTATAATTTGTTCCTTAGTCTATTACAAATCTTTGGGATAATGGGAGATGACTGACTAAATGGGTGTACGTTTGATGCAAGGCCCTGTTTAATGACAGGGCTTTTTTATGGGCCTTTTCGTATGACACAAGTGAAACACCATTTATCCGTACTACCAAACTGGTCAACTGAACTTGCCGAAGATATTGCGGTGTCTGAAAGCATTGAATTAGGTCCTGAGCACATTGAAATATTGCATATTTCCCGTGCTTTTTACGATACATATGGTTTTTCTCCCTCAATGAGGCCCCTGTGTAAATCAATCGCTGTCGTTTTAGGTTCTGAAAAAGCTCGGAGTCTCTATCTAAATCAATTGTTTCCCGGTAGCCCTGCGAAGCTAGTTGCTCTTTTAGCAGGTTTACCAAAACCTAAGAACTGTTTATAAGTGGAGTCTTGCATTGCATTTACTAGCCCAGCAAAACATTTCAGCAACTCCTAAAACTGCAATACAGCTAACTAGCGTGGAAAAAGCAGAATTATCGGTACAAGTACCTGACTGGGAAGTCATTGTATCTGAGGGCATCGAGACGCTACGCCGAGTATACAAACTCAAAAATTTTTTAACGGCCTTGGAATTCGCCAATCAAATCAGCACAATTGCAGAGCAAGGTGATCACCATCCAGCACTCTTGATTGAATGGGGCCGAGTCACCGTTACCTGGTGGAGTCACAGTATAGGTGGTCTGCATTTAAATGATTTTGTCATGGCTGCGAAAACTGATGAGATTTATATCACTTTATGAATACAAGCAATGATCCTTACAGCGATAAAAATTATCAGCTGCAACTGGACAATAAGCTCAATCGCTTCAAAAGAGATCTCGGTCAGCTTGGTGATTATTCTATCGAAGTTCATCAATCTAGACCTCTGCACTTTCGAATGCGGGCGGAATTTAGAATCTGGCATGAAAGTGGTTCCGCCCACTACGCGATGAATCGTCCGGGTGAAAAGAAACCCTACATTATTGATAGCTTTCCAATCGGTGGGCCGCTTATCACTGAAATGATGACCCCACTCTTAAAGGCTGTTAATGAAAATGAGTTGCTAAGCAAGCGCCTGTTTAGCATCGAGTTTCTAACTACTGAGAGCGGAGAAACCCTAGTTACCTTGATTTACCACAAGCCTTTGAATGAGGAGTGGGAAAAAGAGGCTCGAGAATTACAGGCAGATCTTTCCATTTATATTATCGGTCGGAGTCGCAAGCAAAAATGCGTTTTAAGCCAAGATTTTGTGACCGAAGGCTTAACTGTTGATGGTCGGCTATACCATTACCAACAGGTGGAATCGGGATTCACTCAGCCCAATGCCTATATCAACTCCAAAATGCTTGAATGGGCTAGTCGCTGCTGTGCTGACTATGCTGACCAGTCAGATTTACTGGAGCTCTATTGTGGTAATGGCAACTTTACCGCCGTCTTAGCCCAGCATTTTAAAAAGGTACTCGCCACTGAGGTATCCAAGGTATCTGTTGCGTCTGCCAAAACAAACTTTGACTTAAATGGAATCGACAATGTCACCGTGGTGCGTTTGTCTAGTGAGGAGATAACTCAGGCATTAAACGGCGACAGGCCATTTCGTCGTTTGAAAGATGTGGCCTTAGATGCATTTAATTTTTCTACGGTATTTGTTGACCCACCTAGAGCTGGTCTAGACCAGGGGACAGAGGCATTAAGTGCACGGTTTGATCGTATTCTCTATATATCATGCAATCCGCTTAGCTTAATCAAAAATCTGAGCGAATTAACGAAAACTCACAGTATCGAAAAGGTCGCTGCTTTTGATCAGTTCCCTTGGACCGATCATCTCGAAACAGGCATATTTTTAAAGCGCAAAGCTTAAACCAGTCGTATCTTTGACAATTTAGCCGCACTATCCTGGACGAACTCACTATACTTTAATTCAATGCCTTCTCGTTCAACAGTCAAACGGCGTTTTTCGGTTCGTTCAAGGGCATTCCAATCCTCCAGGATGGGAATATGCGCTGTAGCTTCTGCTAGCTGTTGAAATATCAATAAAGCAGTAGCTTCGTCTGAACTAGGAGTTAGTTTTTGCGCTAGAAAAGCAATGCGCATAGCGGCCTCTGTCTCGGTAAGATCTTTTTGTAGTAGCGCTCTAGAAATAATTTGAATGGATTGCCGGGCATCTTTTTCTCCTTCCAAGCGATCGCTATTTAGATTCTTAGCTAGTTCACGTTCTTGGCGCTTTTTTTTGACTAACTGAGACGCCAGATCAGCTGCATAAATAGCTAGAGTTATAACTAGGATTGCCCCCAATAGGATGACCAACATGAGACTCACTTAGAACCGTCCTCATCATTACTGACATCGGCCAGTACATCTTGTTGGCTTGCGATAGAAAGAACATTATCGGGAATGCTCTTTTTTGTCTTGGCACCAAGTTTCTTCAACTCTTCACTTCGCCGTACTAAATTCCCACGCCCACTCACAAGGCGTTTGTGTGCTGTATCCCAAACTTCTCGGCTCTTATTCAGATGTCGGCCGACATCCTCCAAAGCTTCTATATAAAGAACAAACTGGTCATACAAACCTCCAGCTTTATCCGCAATGACCTGTGCATTACGATTTTGATCCGCATAGCGCCACAAATTCTTAATTGTTCTCAAAGTCACCATGAGGGTACTAGGACTGACAACAATAATACCCCTGTCGTAGGCATCTCTCATCATGTCTGGCGCCTGATCGAGCGCTAGCATGAAAGCTGACTCTACAGGGATGAATATAAGAACAAAATCAAGGCTATTTACACCTTCAAGACTTTCGTAATCTTTACCACTCAACCCTCTAATATGGGCTTTTAAAGATGCCAAATGTTGGTTTAAACACTGTTGCTTTGTATCCTCATCCTCAGCATGAAAGTAACGCTCGTAGTCGACTAAGCTCACTTTTGCATCGATAACAATATCTCTACCTTCTGGCAGGTGAATTACTACATCAGGATTACGACGTCTTCCATCTTCACCTTTTAAAGCGACCTGGGTGTCATATTCTCGTCCGTTAGTAAGGCCCGAATCCTCTAGTAACTTCTCCAGCACGAACTCGCCCCAGTTGCCCTGGGCCTTGTTGTCACCGCGCAACGCATTGGCAAGGCTGACCGCGTCAGCTGAAATTTGCATCGTTTGTTTCTGAAGTTCACTAATTTGCCCTACAAGCTTATTACGATCTGCGTTCTCTTTGTCATAAACAGATTCAACCTGTTTACGAAAATCTCCAATATCACGGCGCAGCGGACTCAACGATACTTCTAAAGCCTCCTTGCTTTGTGCCGAAAATTTGGTTTGTTTCTCATCGAAAATGCGATTGGCAAGATTTTCAAACTCTTGAGTTAGTATTTGCTTGGCATCTTGAAGAAGTTTCAGTTGGGATTCGAATTGCTGTTGTTGGCTAGAGAGTTTTTCTTCAAGTACTCGTTTGTTAGCTAAAAGCTCAGGATACGCGGAGTTCATCTCACTTCCGGACTTTACGCGGCCAAACAAATAGCCAATAACGACTCCGATCACTAGACCGAGCAACACCCACAAAACAAAACTATCGCTAAAAGAAGTATCCATAAAGTTTATTGTATCAGCCTGCTGTTAATTACACCGATGTTTTGCGATTATATACTGGTGTTTCTAAATAAAGTTGCAGATCTTCCGCTAATGTTACCGCCACTCATCGATATAACGTTATTTCAACAAGCTATTAATGATGATCGACTCATTATTACGCCCAATCATCGATTGGCGGCAAAAATTACTGAAGCCTGGGGAATTCATTGCCGATCAACTCAGCGGGTATGGCACTCACCTCGGGTTTTTTCTGTCGACCATTGGCTAAAATTCTGCTGGGAAGAGCTGCAAGATCACAACGATGAGGCAATATCTGGCAAAGCTATCGTTGGATCTCAGCAAAACCGTTACTACTGGGAACGCTCGATTAGTGAAAATGATCCGGAAGTTAGTAGCAAATATGCAAAGATTGCCAGCGATACCTACACCTCGATTCAGCAATGGGATTTAGCTGTTGAGCAGATTCAAGATGAAACACCGGCATTGGTATTGTTTAAGCGGTGGGTTAAGTCATATAAACGGCTATTAGCCAGAAATTCTCTCATCACAATTCCGGATAGCTGGCAAGCCGTTATTAAAGCGTTTGAAACTAGCTTGTTTCACCAAGAAAAAGAAATCTTGACCTATGGTTTTCAATCAACGCCCCCACTTTTAAAGAAATTACTCAATAGCGCTAGCGACAAGGTTAGAACAATTGAGGCTACACCAAAAGAGACTCTAGGTTCTGTAGTTTCGGCCGAGGACCCTGATCATGAACTCCGCAGCGCTGCTAACTGGGCCGCACAAAAATTAAAATCTAATCCTGATCAACGTATTGGGATCGTTGTACCAGACCTTAGCAATTCTCTCTCGAAGGTAGCACGAATTGTTGATGAGGCTCTTCGAACTCATGATGTCGAATCTTTAGTCAATATCTCAGCCGGCACACCTTTGAGTCAAACTAGTCTTGTTAATAGCGCCCTAGGATTGATCGAATGCTTAAGCGTTAAGAAGCCTCTATCTGAATGGCTAGACTTAATGTACAGCCCTCACAACCTTTTAAGTGAAGTGCCTCTACAATCCAAAGTCAATGCTGAACTCGGCTTAAGAAAAACACGACGTTTTGAACACAGTTTTTCCGAGTTTTGTCAGGTAATTATAGATGAGCATGAAACAGGATCAGGTCCCGAAATTCTAGAACCTCTAGCTGAGTTACGTGATGGCCACACAAACTTCAATCGTGAGCAGCAGAGTTTTTCTCAGTGGGCTAAGTCTTTTAGCACGTATCTTACAACCCTGGGCTGGCCAGGAAAACGAACATTAAACAGTCTAGAGTATCAGCAGAAGGAGCATTGGCATCGGGTGCTACAAGAGTTTTCAGAGCTTGATAACTTGGGAATTGAGATTGGATATGCCACCGCACTGAAGCATCTTCGCCATCTTTCTAAAGACGCAATATTTCATCCGAAAACAGCGGACGCTCCTCTACAAATTTTGGGGCTTCTAGAGGCCTCAGGCCTATCTTTCGATAGCCTGTGGATCTCAGGTATGGATAGCCAGTCATTCCCTGCCTCAGTTGCAATAAATCCATTACTGCCGGCACAGTTCCAACGCCTACAGAAAATGCCCCACTGCTTACCTGAGAGAGAACTTGAAATTGCTCGGCGAT
>Ga0209532_1000594_pt1 | contig 31029 bp, 28 predicted proteins | sample COG_02_FD_184746 | JGI IMG/M metagenome (GOLD analysis project Ga0209532, IMG submission 184746) | Pelagic Microbial community sample from North Sea - COGITO 998_met_02 (SPAdes) (version 2) | ecosystem: Environmental > Aquatic > Marine > Neritic zone/Coastal water | place: Helgoland, sampling... | reverse complement strand
GACGCTGTGACGTCAATTTCAGGGGCGGCGGCTGCGTTGGGGAATATTGGGCCGGGATTGGGTTCCGAGATTGGACCTGCAGGTAATTTTGCGGGACTAAATGATATAGCAAAATGGCTTTTGGCAGCAGGAATGTTGATTGGCCGGTTAGAATTGATGGCAGTTTATGTGTTGCTTACCGCAACATTTTGGAGAGGTTAGTATGCGTAAAGGTGATTTAGATCCCAAAGATTGGGATGCTTTTCGTGCGGATGCACATGCGATGCTGGACAAAAGCATTGATAAAATGACGAATGCAAGCGAGGGCCGTGTGTGGACACCGTTGCCCGATGACCTGCGAGCGCAGTTTCAAGGTGATATACCGCGCAAGGCAGGCAACCCGAATGAGTTGATGGCTGATATTATGCCGTATGGCGTTGGTAACACACACCCGCGTTTCTTTGGTTGGGTCCATGGCGCAGGGGCGCCATCTGGTGTGATGGCCGATATGGCGGCGGCGGCGATGAATGTGAATGCTGGTGGGCGTGACCATGTGGCACCTGTCGTTGAACGCCAAGTATTGTCGTGGTGTTTAGAATTGATGGGCATGCCGGCCGATGGATCAGGTTTGATTGTATCTGGTACGTCAATGGCGACTATTATTGCAATGAAAGTGGCGCGTGATCGCGCGATAGAAGGCGCACGTGCCAATGGGGTCCGCCAGGGACAATTGGTTGGGTATACGTCAGCGCAGGCGCATTCTTGTATTAAACAAGCGTTTGACGTTCTTGGGCTGGGAACAGAAGCGTTACGTGTTGTTCAGTGTAATGACGCGTTTGAGATGGATTTGGATCACTTGCTTGCGTTGATAGCAAAGGATCGCGCAGATGGTTTGCATCCGTTGGTGGTTGTGGGCACTGCTGGTGCGGTAAACATGGGCGCGATTGATGACCTTGAAGGCATTGCCGATATTGCCGCAGGCGAGAACCTCTGGTTCCATGTTGATGGTGCGTTTGGCGCGGCTGGTTTGTTGGGCGAATTGGCGCGTGAGCGTTTAAGCGGGATCGCGCGTGCTGACAGTTTGGCGTTTGATTTCCATAAGTGGTATCAGGTGAATTACGAAGCGGGATGTGTTCTGTTCCGCGACGATACCGCGCATCGGGCCTCGTTTTCAGATCGGGCGGAATACTTGCGCGGGTCGGAACGTGGACTTGCTGGCGGGGCGTTTTGGGCTGTGGATTATGGGCCTGAATTATCGCGTGGATTTCGTGCATTGAAAGTCTGGGCGCATTTGGCGGAACACGGCGTTGATGCGTTGGGACGTACAATTGATCGCAATATTGAGTTGGCACAGTACTTAGCAGCACGTGTGACACGTGAGCCTAAATTACAAGCGATGGCGCCAACGCCGTTGAATATCAATTGTTTCCGTTTTGTTGCTGATGGTGTGGATTTGGACAACTTGAATGATGAAATTGTCATGTTGTTACAAGAGCGTGGCATCGCAGTACCGTCAACCACGCGATTAAATGGTGAATTGGCGATCCGCGTGAATATTACCAACCACCGTACCCAAGAGAGCGATTTGGATTTGCTGCTGGATGCTGTGTTGGAAATCGGCACAGAAGTGCTGGGAGCTTTTAACGCATAATCCTTAATCTTGTTGCGAGAGGTTTTTATACGCTCCGCGTGGGGGATTTTTGTGCAAAATAAAGAATGAGCGGTGTTGGGGAATGAAGGTAATCCTTGAATTGACCCCGACGCCTGCTTTGCATATTGAAGGCCCATAACATCCGCGATCAAAGGCAGAGCTATGGCGACCACGAAACCAACTTGTTTCCAAGAGATTATTTTACGGCTTCAGAATTACTGGGCCGAGCGTGGCTGTGCGATCATGCAACCTTATGACATGGAAGTCGGAGCGGGTACATTCCACCCTGCAACGACATTGCGTGCCTTGGGATCAAAACCATGGGCGGCTGCTTATGTTCAACCATCGCGTCGCCCCACGGATGGGCGTTACGGGGAAAACCCAAACCGATTGCAACATTACTACCAGTACCAAGTTTTGATTAAGCCAAGTCCACCGGATCTGCAGGACCTGTATCTGGGATCGCTAGAAGCGATTGGCATTGATATGGATTTGCACGATATTCGCTTTGTCGAAGACGACTGGGAAAGCCCAACATTGGGGGCTTGGGGTCTGGGCTGGGAAGTTTGGTGTGACGGTATGGAAGTGTCGCAGTTTACATATTTCCAACAGGTTGGCGGACATGATTGTAAACCCGTTTCAGGTGAGTTGACCTATGGTTTGGAACGCCTAGCGATGTATGTTTTGGGTGTTGATCACGTGATGGACATGCCGTTCAATACACCTGGATCACCGATTTCATTGACTTATGGCGACGTGTTTAAGCAAACAGAGCAAGAATATTCGCGTTGGAATTTCGATATTGCTGACACGGATACGTTGTTACAGCATTTCAAAGATGCCGAAGCAGAATGTCAGCGCATTTTGGATGCGCCCCATGATGACCCAAAAACAGGTCGAAAAATCATCATGGCGCACCCTGCGTATGACCAGTGCATCAAAGCATCGCATGTTTTCAACTTACTTGATGCACGCGGAGTGATTTCTGTGACAGAACGACAGGCGTATATCGGCCGTGTGCGGGCATTGGCAAAAGCATGTGCGGATGCATTTGTATTGACCGAAGCCGGCGGGGCGACGTTATGAAGGGGTCCGTATTAATGGGAGGTATGTTATTTGCCGCCGCCGCCATGGGTATTGGCCTTTGGTATAGCGCCGAAAAAGCGTATTACGTCGAAGTGACGGATGTTGCCGAAGTAATGGCGTATGGTGACGCTTTTCCTGTCGCAAATTATCGTGGGATCGACGCTGATACGTCTCCGCTCAAAATGCGTGCGTGTTTTAATGTTGATTGGGATTATTATCCGACGGATGAATTCAAAGGTGTTGCAACGCCGTTGATTGCGCCTAAATCATTTGATTGCTTTAATGCCAAGAAAATTGGTGCGGATTTAGAAGCAGGAAATGCAACGGCAATACTGTCCGATGAAAATAAGCCCTATGGTTTCAATACGTTTATTGCGCAGTATCCAGATGGAAATGCCTTTATGTGGCGTCAGGTGAACAACTGTGGCGAGGCGCATTTTTCGGGTGACGCTATCCCACAGGGGTGTCCCGTGCCAGCAGATGCGGCGGCGAAAAATGTTATGCGTGATCCGGATCATGCACTGCACGACATCAATTTGACCCCGATTACTGGTGACGCACCAGAAAGCATGTTGATTGAAGGCCAGCCGATTGTTGCGTTTTCGACGGATGCGAAATTTTACTATGCCTGTTTCCAAACACCAATGAGTTTTGGTTTGTTAACAGAGACTTATGAAATTTCTGACAATGCATTACCTGCAAAACCATTGGGTGACATGGCGTGTTATAATCAAGAAAAGATTGCAATGGATGTGGCCAGTGGCGAAGCGTTAAGCTTGGTTGGCCAAAGAAACATAGTTGATGGCATTGATCGTATCATTGCTGTTTACCCAGATGGACGTGCCTTTGCGTGGCACCAAGAGGCACAATAATGGCTGATTTACTGCTTGAACTATTTTCCGAAGAAATCCCAGCGGGCATGCAAGCGCGCGCCTGTGCCGATTTGCAAAAACTGGTCACGAATGGTTTGGTGGAGGCTGGTTTAACCTATGCTTCGGCAGGGACCTGCGCCACACCACGCCGTCTGTGTTTGACAATCGAAGGATTATTGACCCAGAGCCCAAGTACACGTGAAGAACGCAAAGGCCCACGTGTTGATGCGCCGGAACAAGCGTTGAATGGATTTTTACGCGGTGCTGGATTGACCAAAGACCAATTGGAAATCCGTGACGACAAAAAAGGTCAAACGTATTATGCCGTTATCGAAAAGGCGGGCCGTCCGGCCGCCGATATCGTGGCAGAAGTTGTAACCGCAACAATCCGTAATTTCCCGTGGCAAAAATCGATGCGTTGGGGTGCTGGAACGTTGCGCTGGGTACGTCCATTGCATTCGATCTTGTGCATTTTATCCGCCGAAGATGGCGCACAGGTTGTTGATTTTGAAATCGATGGTATTCAATCCGCGAACTTGACCGCTGGGCATCGTTTCTTAGCGCCTGAATGGTTTTCTGTGAATTCGTTTGAACAGTATCAAATTGAGTTAAAGAAAGCCTTTGTGGTTTTGGATGCACAAGAGCGTGCTGATCATATTTGGGAAGATGCCAAAAACATGGCGTTCGCCCAAGGTTTGGAATTGGTCGAAGACGCTGGTTTGTTGGCAGAGGTTGCAGGTTTGGTTGAATGGCCTGTCGTGTTGATGGGTGATATCGCCGAAGATTTCTTGAACCTACCGCCAGAAGTTTTGATCACATCAATGAAAGAGCACCAAAAGTTTTTCAGTGTGAAGAACCCTAAGACTGGCCGCATCGAAAAATTCGTGACTGTTGCCAATCGCACGACAGTGGACAATGGCGCGACGATTTTGGCGGGGAACCAAAAGGTTCTGTTTGCACGCCTGTCGGACGCGAAATTCTTTTGGGAAAATGATTTACGCATTGCTAAGGCTGGCATGGGTGAATGGGCGGACAAGTTGCAAAACGTGACCTTCCACAACAAATTGGGCACACAAGCCGAACGCATTGATCGTATTGCGGCGTTGGCGGGTGAAATCGCACCACTGGTTGGGGCCGATGTTGAACTGGCCACACAGGCAGCGAAATTGGCCAAAGCTGATTTGTCATCGGAAATGGTTGGCGAGTTTGCCAAACTACAAGGTTTGATGGGGCGTTATTACGCGGCAGAGGCAGGTTTACCAGCCGAAGTTGGCGCGGCGTCACAGGAACATTATTCACCACTAGGGCCGACTGATGTGGTGCCAACTGCACCCGTTTCCGTGGCTGTGGCCATGGCTGATAAGATTGATACGCTGACAGGTTTTTGGGCGATAGATGAAAAACCGACGGGATCAAAAGATCCCTTTGCGTTGCGTCGTTCTGCATTGGGTGTGATCCGTTTGATTTTGGAAAACAAAGTGGGTTCAAGTGCTGTTACGTTGTTTGCAAAAGGTTATGATGGCGCGGATGCCGCTGACCTACTTTCCTTTTTCCACGACCGCCTAAAGGTCTACCTTAAAGATGCAGGCATCAGCCACGACGTGATCGATGCCTGCCTCGCCATGCCAAACAACGACGATTTCACGTTGTTGGTAAAACGCGCACAAGCGTTACAAGAATTCCGCAATTCTGACGACGGTGAAAACCTGTTACAGGGGTTCAAACGCGCCAACAATATCCTGAAGGCAGAAGAGAAGAAGGATGGCGTGTCATATGAAGGTACGCCAGATGTGAAGTTCGCCGAAGTGGATGCAGAGACAACTTTGTTTGCGGCATTGGATGAAAACGAGTCACAGATTGCGAATGCAATTAAGGCAGAAGACTTTAGTTCGGCAATGGCATCATTGGCAAATCTTCGCGGACCAATTGATGCATTTTTTGAAGCTGTGCAAGTGAACGCGGACGCACAAGTTGTGCGCCGTAACAGGTTGTGTTTATTGAATAAAATTCGCACGATCATGGGCAGTGTATCCGATTTCAGTTTGATCGACGGTTAAAGTAAAAAGTGGCCTGAGATTAGGCCATTTTTTAACACCAAAAACGTCCTAAAAGAGCCTCCGATAGGCCACAATTCAACCTTAATCAGATCATAAGTATTACCTGTGGGTGAATAGGTCGTATTTAATGTCCTAAAACAATTCTGAAATTCGATTTCCGTCACTCGAGGCTGTTCCCACCCAAATAGCCTTTGAGTAGTCAGGTGTAGCTTCTATGAAGCTACACCTGACGCTTAAAAACTGTTGCAGTTTTCCACAGTTTTAAACTTTGTTTTCTTTCTACTGTTAAATCATCCGAATTGTTCCTAATGTTACTGCAAGGAGATTGGTTTTGGACGGTACAAATTCGACATATCCAGACTGTGTAAAGCTGAAACAGGGGGCCGATGTGCCGGCGTCTGTTTACGGCGCGCGCGCGGCTGCGGTTGTTCATTTGATGCAATCTGAACTGCCAATTCCGGCAGGCTGGGCGTTTTCCTGTGAAACTGTTGCGAAATTTCAGCGTTCTGAATACCCAACAGATTGGCCCGTCCGTGAAGCATTGGATAAAGGCCGTTTGGTTTCCTTGCGCGCCAGCCCTGTAGAGCGTGATTGGGGTGGCCCCGAGACATTGTTAAATGTTGGCATGAATTGGGTTGCCCATGGACGTTTGTGTAAGCCATTGGGCAAATCCGCCACGGATGCATTGTATTTCCGATTTGTTCAGGATTTTGCAACACAAGTGGCCCGACTAGACTCCGAAGATTTCGATGAGATTGCCGACAAATCCATGGGGCCTGATGGTATCGATTATGGTCATGCGTTGGAATTGTCCTTGAACCTGTATGAGCAAGAAACAGACGAACCATTCCCCCAAGATAGCCTTTCTCAAATGCGAAAAGCATTGCGATCGATGGCTGCGGCGTGGAATGGCGCAAGTGCGCGTATTTTGCGTTCTGTACGCGGAGCACCCGCGGATGCAGGGCTTGGCCTCATTGTTCAAGAAATGGTTCTGGGGATTGGCAAAGGTGAATTTGGTTCGGGGATTGCACAGTTTGCATCGCCTGTTACCGGCGAAGAAATGGCATTTGGTCGGTATTTGACCCAATCCCAAGGCCGCGATGCCTTGGACGAAAGTGGTGCGCAATATTTGGCAAAAGATGCCCGCGGCCCGTCATTAGAAGAGATATGCCCGACTGCCTTTGCAGAGATAAAATCATACGTAGAACATGCGACAACAGTTCACCGCGACGAAATGAAGTTGGAATTCACTGTTGAAAATGGGTCCGTTTGGGTTTTGGACGCTGTTCCTGCCGATCGTACGGGGCGTGCGGCCATTGCGATTGTTGTTCGATTAGAAGCATTGGGATTAATTGATCGCGATTCTGCGTTGATGAAAATTGATCCACGTAATTTGAACGAAATCTTGCACCCACAGATCGACCCCAAAGCTGAACGCATAGAGATCGCTGATGGTATTGGCGCCAGCCCAGGCGCGGCGACAGGTAAGATCGTCTTTAGCGCATCTGCCGCAGTCGCATCAGAGGCGCGCGGCGAGGCGGCGATTTTGGTGCGGGTGGAAACCACACCAGATGATGTGCGCGGTATGCATTCGGCAAACGGCATTTTGACAGAGCGGGGCGGCATAAACAGTCACGCCGCTGTGGTTGCACGAACCTTGGGTTTACCCTGTGTGGTTGGTGTGAAAAATATTGACATCGATCAGAAAAACAAAGTGGTTACGTTGCCCGATAACTCTCAGTTGTCCGCGGGTGACATTGTCACCATTGATGGCGCAACTGGGCAATTATTATCTGGCGCGCCACAATTGGTGGAACCTGAATTGGGCGGCGATTTCCTAAAATTCATGAGCTGGGCGGATAATACGCGTACGTTAGGTGTGCGTGGAAACGCAGACACCCCACAAGACGTGCGTTTGGCGCAGGCTTTTGGTGTTGATGGCATTGGTTTGGTGCGCACAGAGCATATGTTCTTCGACTCGCACCGCCTGACTGTTATGCGTGAATTAATTTTTGCCGATAAGCCAGAAGACCGCCAAGATGCGTTGAATCTGTTGTTGCCGATGCAACGCGGTGACTTTGTTGAAATGTTATCATTGATGAAAGATCAGTCCGTTTGCATTCGACTGCTTGACCCACCATTGCACGAATTTTTACCAAGTTCGCGCGAACAGGTTGTTGCATTGGCCGAAGCAATGAACTTGCCTTTGTCAAAGGTAAGTGCACGGATAGAGGAATTGGCGGAGTTCAACCCGATGTTGGGTACCCGTGGCGTGCGGTTGGGCATAACAGTACCCGAGATTTATGACATGCAAGCCCGTGCCATTTTCGAGGCCGTTTGTGAAATAAAAAAATCAGCAGGAATCTTGATCCATCCGGAAATCATGATCCCGCTTGTGTCCGCTAATCGCGAAGTCGAGTTGGTGAAAGCACGGATTGACGCGATTGCGTCGGCCGTTCAGTCGGAACAGAATGTTGAATTAGATTACAAGCTGGGTGTGATGGTTGAAACACCACGTGCTGCGTTGCGCGCACATGATATTGCACGCACTGTCGATTTCATGAGCTTTGGTACAAATGACCTTACGCAAATGACCTATGGCTTGTCGCGCGATGATGCTGGACGGTTTATGCGTGAATATGTGCAAAAAGATATTTTCCATGAAGATCCTTTTATGACGTTGGATATTGATGGGGTAGGCGAGTTGCTAAAGATTGCAACCGAACGTGGTCGATCCGTGAAAAGCGGTCTACAGTTGGGTTTGTGCGGTGAACATGGTGGTGATCCCGATTCCGTTAAATTCTGCCACGAAGCCGGTTTCGACTATGTTTCTTGTTCGCCATTTCGAACACCCATTGCGCGTTTGGCCGCTGCACAAGCAGAATTGGCAAATCCAGCAATTCGCAAAACAATAAATTAATTTCGAATTTTAAATAATTGCAAGTAAATGCGGCGACGGTTTTATTACCGCTGTAAATTTACCATGTAAAATAACTAGACGTAGAGCGTTTGCTTTCTTACAAGCCTGTTTATTGGACGTGCAGACACAGTTTAGACACAGTTACATGGGCGATAAACATGATAAAACATGCAATAGCAGCATTGATGACAATGAGTGTATTAGCCGGAACGCCTGTCGTTGCGAATAATATCGAAAGCGGCGTCAGCAACAAAAACGAAGAAGTAGCCACTGGATCAAAGCGGCGCACTGGGCGTTGGGTCACTTTTTTAACATCCCTACGACCCAAAACAACAACTGTGAACGTGTCGCTTGATACACCAATCGAAGAGGTTGTTATCAAACGCGCACGCCTATTCCCGTTGCGCAAAAAGAAACAACCACAGGTCTTTACAGCGATCCCGTCAAAAACGACATTGAATGAGCTGCCAGCAGCTAACGGAAACGAAGAGTGGCTTTGCCTGACAGAGGCGTTGTACTTCGAAGCCCGCGGCGAAAAAATTCCGGGCATTTTTGCCGTTGCAGAGGTTATTTTGAACCGTCGTGACAGCAAAAAATTCCCAAACACCGCATGTAACGTGATTTCGCAGGGCTCACACCGTAAAAACGCCTGTCAGTTTTCGTATAAATGTGACGGCCACAAAGAAGTGTACCGCGAGAAAAAAGCAAAAGAGCTGGTCGCAAAGATCGCGCAGATTGTTTTAGAAGATCGCGCACCACGTTTAACCGGTGGGGCGACGTTTTATCATGCGAATACAGTGCGTCCACGTTGGGCACGTTCGTTCCGACGTACGGCCACAATTGGAAAACATTACTTTTATAGCGGATGAATTGACGTAAATTCCGCCTTGGCTGACGTGTTACAGATTGCCTGTGCACGCAATACGGTGTTTCTTGTGTTCAAGGTCCAAGAGAGATAAGTCGGGCCAGAATTTACAACGCTAAGGTCTGCACCATGACAAACAAAATTTCCAATGCCTTTGATTTACTAGAGGCACGTGCAAGCGAAGGCCATGTTGGTGATCCCGTCGATCGCATTTCTGTGCGTGATTATACAAAAGATGTGGAAATCGGCGCATTCCAAGTGGAACGCGGTGTAACCCAGCGCATTAAGTTCAATGTCGTGTTAGAAGTTTTACCGACTTCAGCCGCAGAAACGGATGATGTGGATCAGGTCTTATCATACGATTCAATTACCGAGGCGATTGACCACCAATTAGAAGTCGAACGCCTGAATTTGTTGGAAACACTGGCCGAACGCATTGCCACGCAAATTCTGGCACATAGGCAGGCATTACGCGTGTTTGTGCGTATTGAAAAGATGGATCGCATCCCCGGTAGTTTGGGCATTGAAATTGTGCGCACGCGACAAGACGAAGCACGCAATGTATCCCAAACGGCTGACGCCGCTGAAATCCATCCGTTAGTCATCTTTTTACCAAACGCATTGTTGCAAAGCCGTGATTTGAGTGTCTGGTTGGATGCAATTGCTGCATATGAATTGCCCGCCGTGATTTGCACAGAGCCGTCAGGTTTAACTGTGCCAAGCGCAGATATGGCATCGGCGAACCGTCGTATTGATTTACTTGCTATCGAGCAAAATGCTTGGGTGTTGGCTGGCAAAGACGACCGTTGTGTCGTGGTTGATAGCCGCACAGAATTAGATTGGGCGATGAAAAACGGGCAATTATCTGTTTGGGCACCATCCAAGATGGTGTTGGACGCCGTAAATAAACCGGCATTTGGTGCAAAACCATTGGATTTGGCTGCTTGGTTTGCGGCAGAATTTTCAGCAGATCACGTATCCATTTTAGGTTCAGGGCCATTTCGCGAAAAAATGAGAGTTGTTGCGCAACCAGAATTGCTTAGCTAAAATCACAACAGGATTTAAGGGGCTGGCATGACGTATTATCGACCGATTACGAGTTATGGGCAGTGCCCAACCATGGGTGTCTCTCTAGCAGGTGGCGCAACTTGGTTTAGCCATGTCGAAGTTTTGTCGCGTGACGATGACTCACGTGTTATTCCCGCGTCTGATGTCCCCGATAAAATATTAGATAATTTAACAGCGCAGCGTGCCGATTTTGCTGGTCTAGGCATGGCGCGCGCTCATGTCATGGGCGTGTTAAATACCACACCAGACAGCTTTTCTGATGGTGGCTTGCACGAAGATGCGGATACAGCAATCGCACGTGGGCGTGAAATGTTATCGCAAGGTGCCAGCATCATCGATGTCGGCGGAGAGAGCACGCGGCCCGGCGCCGATTTTGTTGACCGGATCGCAGAAATTAACCGCGTTTCACCTGTTGTCGAAGCATTAAGCAGTGATGCACTGATTTCAATTGATACCCGCAAAGCAGACGTGGCACGCGCCGCAATTACCGCTGGCGCAAGTATTTTTAATGATGTTACCGCGTTGAGCTTTGACCCGCGCAGTTTGACTGTCTTGGCGGAAACGGATGCATCGGTTTGCCTGATGCATGCCAGTGGTGATCCAAAAACCATGCAAGATAACCCAAGTTATGGCGATGTTTTATTGGATGTGTATGATTATTTAGCACAGCGCGTGGCGTTGTGCGAAGCGGCTGGGATTCCAAAGTCGCGCATATCCATCGACCCGGGAATTGGGTTTGGAAAAACAACAGAACACAATTTGTTACTGATACGTGGGCTTTCGCTGTTTCATGGGCTTGGGTGTCCTATATTATTAGGGGTTTCGCGCAAAAGATTTATTGGCGAGTTGGGCCAAGCGCAAAATCCCGCTGATCGTGTTGGGGGCTCTATTGCGGTCGGTCTGGAAGGTTTGCGACAAGGGGTGCAGTTATTACGGGTGCATGATGTCAAAGAGACCGTTCAAGCAGTCCGATTATTTGAAGCAATGGGGTGATTTAAAATGGCACGTAAGTATTTTGGAACAGACGGCGTTCGTGGTTTAGCGAACACGTTTCCGATGACGCCTGATTTGGCATTGAAATTGGGCGCAGCGGCGGGGCGTTATTTTCGGCGCGATAAAAAACAACACCGCGTTGTGATTGGCAAGGACACGCGCCGCTCGAGTTATATGTTTGAGAATGCTTTGACTGCTGGATTTACGTCCACTGGCATGGATGTCTATTTGTTGGGGCCGGTTCCGACACCCGCAGTTGGTGTTTTGACACGTTCCATGCGTGCGGACGTTGGTGTGATGATTTCAGCGTCTCATAATCCTTACTTGGACAATGGGATTAAGTTTTTTGGGCCCGATGGGTTTAAATTATCTGACGAAGCTGAAATCCAAATAGAAACGTTTTTGGATGCAGAAATCGATTATGCAAAGGCAGAAAATATTGGTCGTGCACAACGTATTGATGATGCATTGGGGCGCTATATGGAATTTGCAAAATCTGCATTTCCACGTCAAAAATTGCTGGATGGCATGAAGGTTGTGATCGATTGCGCACACGGTGCTGCATATAAAGCGGCCCCAATCTTGTTATGGGAATTAGGCGCCGAAGTAATCGCATTGGGCACAAGCCCAAATGGCTATAACATTAACGAAGGCTGTGGATCAACCCAGCCAGCAATGGCGGCAAATGCCGTTTTGCAACATGGCGCTGATGTTGGAATTTGTTTGGATGGTGATGCAGATCGTGTGATCTTGATCGACGAAAAAGGTCGTGTTGCCGATGGCGACCAGTTGATGGGCTTGATTGCAACCCAATGGGCGTCAAAAGGGACATTGGCCAAGAACACGTTGGTGGCAACGGTTATGTCTAACATGGGTCTGGAACGCCATTTGAATGGTCTAGGCATTGATTTACTGCGCACCAACGTTGGCGATCGATATGTTGTCGAAGCAATGCGCAATGGTGGATATAATCTGGGCGGCGAACAATCTGGTCATATTGTGATGACTGATTATGCGACAACGGGTGATGGATTGATGGCGGGTTTGCAGTTTCTGAATGCCGTCGTCGAAAGTGGCCTGCCAGCAAGTCAATTGATTGATGTTTTTGAACCGATGCCACAATTGTTGGAAAACGTGCGATTTGAAGCCGGTAGCGCTCCGCTGGAAGCCGAAAATGTAAAAGAGGCAATCCGTGCAGGCGAAGCCAGCTTTGGTGATCGCGGTCGTTTGTTGATCCGCAAATCAGGTACAGAGCCGTTGGTTCGGGTAATGGGGGAATGCGAAGATTCCACACTGTTGCACACCGTTGTCATGGACATTGCACAGGCCGTCAAAGACGCCGCTTAGGTTTGGCGTTTCTTGCTTTGGCTGATGGCTAATCCCAGCAAGATCAATGCAAATGCGGCTAAGAAACTGGGCGGAACCTTTTCGCCCAGAAAAACCACACCAAATACAACAGCCCACAACGGCACTTGGTAATTGACCAAGACCATAAATGCAGGGCCGGCCGTGTTGATGATCCCAACCAGTAAAATCGTCGCCAACGCCGTTGGAAACAGCCCAAGGAAAACCGTAGCCATCAATGCCGTGTTATCCGCGGGCCATTGTGGAATACCTTCGAATATCAAAACGACAGGCAACATTGTGAATGTACCAATAATTAAACCACCCGCGGCATAGGCCATGATGGATACAGGCGGGCACAGGCGCGTATTAATCGTGCCCAATCCGTAACACAGCGCTGCAGTGATACATGCGATACGCGCAATGGGTTCCAAGCTGGCTCCTGTACCCGCCATCAATTGCGCCGGGCCGATCAAAATAATCATGCCAATAAAGCCAATGATGAAACCGATAATCTTGCGTCCTGTCATCTCGTTACTTTTCAAAATGAAATGCGACAGGGGCAAAACTAGTAAGGGAACAAAGGCCATGGTGACGCCTGCAAATCCGGAACTGACATAAAGTTGCCCCCAATTCAGTAATGAAAATGGGATCGCATTAGTGATCAAGCCCATGATGGCGATATGCACCCAAATGCGGCGATCCGTGGCCGTCGAAAATCCGGGAAACTTACGACCCGTTGCCAATGTCACAGCCAATAAAACAATTGATGCCAAGAACAGGCGTAGAAACGCCACGGTCATTGGCCCAAAGCTGCCCAACGCCAATTTCGCCGCCATGAAAGAGCCACCCCATATCGCGCCAAGGATTATAAGAGCAATCCAATTGCCAAGAGTGGGTTTTGTCATAATTTTTCGATCTTTTTATCAGGTTGGGTAACCGCGTGGCAAAAGCGACGTGTCTAATATCACTGTGTAGGCGTTTAAACAAAAAGTGAAGAAAAAAGGACCATCCATCACAAATAGGAATGGAGCCAATCAGCAAGTGTTATGTGCAGCTGCCAAGGGATTTCAAATAACTTGTGCGTTTTAGGATTATTTAGCACTTTTCTCTGAATTGAATGGCGCGGCGATCACCGCGCCAAACTATCCGCGCATTTTGTGATGCAACAAGATGGGCACGACCAAGTCTTCTTCATCCGCCAAATGACGCGCAAGGAATGTCTCAATCGCCTGCGTTGTTGTCAAAAGCTTCCCAGCTTCCTCATACGCCAAGGCAGGATCAAGTTGCGACAGCTTTAAAGTACGGTTTCCTACATTGGTAAAATCATCCAAGATTTTGTCCATCTCGGTATGATCGGTTTCCAACATGTCCAAACCAACATCAAAACGATTGTCCGCCGCACTTAACTCTGGAAAATATTCGTGATCTTCCCAATGGTGATGCCCATGCAGATTATTCACCAACTGATTGCCGTAAAAACCAATACGCCCACCAAATTCATCAACAGATCTATTTCTATCCAGAAACATTTGCGTTTCCTTGGTCAAAATTGCGCCCAAGCGTTTGAACATTTGATGCGCGCCCATCCAGTGTTGTATTGATTGCGCGAAATTAGGGTGATCAGGCCACGCCTCGCGCGGGTAATCAGCCAACAAGGTTTGGAATTCCACCGGAAGCCCGTCTCGTTCATGAATTGCATATGTCATGGGGTGAATGTAATTATGTGGGGGACAGTGACAAGGTGGTGTATTGGGTGGCGGTTATGCGGAGTTTGCATAGATAAAGCCGTCAGAGTAGGCTTCGTTGTACATTGTTAAAGCCTGCTTGGAGCCCAAAGTGCTATTCACTTGGCCCAATGCTATCTGGCTCATTTCCGGCTTTTGGGAGGTTAAGAAAACGAGGGAGCTTGTCGGCTGCGTCATACCATTTAACTCGCTCACTATGAAAGACGTGTTTTTGAGGTGGAAACAAGTCTGGTTCATCCATCGTTCCAACAAAGAAACCGATGACGACGTCTCCCTGCCACTCAGATTCATATGAAAGAGGTGTTCCACAATCTCCGCAATAAGTCCGATTAACATCAGGTGAAGATTGATATATTTTACGCTGACCCTTATTGAATATAACATTTTCATCGAGATACACTGAATATACGACTGCAGGGGCACCAGTAGTTTTCCTGCAAGTCTCACAATGGCAAAACGCAACGTAGTCTGGTTCTGTTGTCACTTCGTATCGAATCGAACCACAGTGACACCCGCCTTTGGCTTTGTCGGGATAAGCGTTCATAAAATTCTCCCTCTATATATCTTGCGTAACAGTTAAACATACTTGCATCAATTATCCTATCCTTTCATCCATAGGGTATTGGTTGCAATTAGGATCAGATTGCCAGAGGGCAGCTTTGTCCCCATAGCAGACAAATCAGCTACTTATAGGTACAGTGGTGCCTCGTTACAAAAAAAGGCCGCCCCCCATGGGGACGGCCTAAGTTTTGAAATGTAAAAGGCGTTTAGTTACGCTCTTTGTCCACCATTTTACCTGCAGAAATCCAAGGCATCATAGCGCGCAATTTGCCGCCAACCAATTCGATTTGGTGCTCGTCGTTTGAACGACGTGATGCTTTGATTGTTGGTTGACCAACAGCATTTTCCAACATGAAATCACGAACGAATTTACCGTTTTGGATATCTGTAAGAACAGCTTTCATGTTTGCCTTCGTTTCTTCGTATGGCAAGATACGTGGGCCAGATACGTATTGACCGTATTCAGCAGTGTTAGAGATAGAGTAATCCATGTTTGCGATGCCGCCTTCATAGATTAGGTCCACGATCAATTTTGTTTCGTGTAGACACTCGAAGTAAGCCATTTCAGGTTCGTAACCTGCTTCAACCAAAGTTTCGAAACCCATGCGGATCAATTCAACGATACCGCCACACAAAACAGCCTGTTCGCCGAATAGGTCTGTTTCACACTCTTCGCGGAAATCAGTTTCGATGATGCCTGAACGGCCGCCACCAATTGCGGAACAGTATGATTTACCGATTTCCAAAGCGTTGCCAGATGCGTCTTTGTCAACAGCAACCAAGCAAGGAACGCCGCCACCTTTGGTGTATTCGCCGCGTACTGTGTGACCTGGGCCTTTGGGCGCCATCATGATTACGTCGATGCCTTCTTTTGGTTCGATCAAACCAAAGTGTACGTTCAAACCGTGGGCAAATGCGATTGCAGCGCCTTCGCGGATGTTGTCGTGTACGTATTTTTTGTATGTGTCTGCCTGTAATTCGTCAGGCATTGTGAACATGATAACATCGGCCCAAGCCGCTGCTTCTGCGATGCCCATTGTTTTCAGGCCTTCGCCTTCTGCTTTCTTGATCGAAGGTGAACCTTCGCGAAGCGCAACAACAACATTTTTCGCGCCTGAATCGCGTAGGTTCAACGCATGGGCGTGACCTTGTGAACCGTAGCCCAAGATAGCAACGTTCAAGTTTTTAATCAGGTTAACATCGCAATCGCGATCGTAATATACACGCATGATTTTCTCCTATGTCATGATCTAGGCCATAAACTATACGAATTGGGCATGAAGTGGTTTCAAAATTTGACATTTTTAAACATTTTTTGTAGTTATCATGCGTTATATTTATTAAAATGGTAAATTCATGCGCGAATTGGATGCAATTGATCGAAAAATACTGCGTTTCCTTCAGGATGACGCATTAATCTCTGCCGCTGACTTGGCTGATCATGTGGGGGTTGGGGCCGCGTCTTGTTGGCGGCGCATTGAACGTATGGAGCAAAGTGGTGTCATCCGCGAACGCAAAGTTGTGATCGATCCCAAGGCATTGGGGTTAGAGGTAGAGGTGTCGTTGCGTGTCACATTGGACAAGACCCAAACCGATGCATTTGATCGCTTTATCGAAGCGGCCCGTGATGTACGCGAGGTGAATGAAATCCAAACCTTCTTGGGGCGTGTGGATGTGCGTTTAAACGTTTTGGCCCGCGATATGGCCCATTATCAGGAAATATACCGCACCCGCATTCTGGCTTTGCCCCATATCGCAGATATCGAGGCATTGATGCTGGTGGCAAACGTTATGACCAAAGAGGCGTTACCGTTGTGATCGATCTCGATGACACAGATCGCGCATTATTGCGTGCCTTACAGGGTGATGGTTCGGCCAAAGCATCCGATTTGGGCCGCGCTGTTGGCCTCTCGCAACCCGCAACTTGGCGACGTGTTAAGCGGCTTGAGGATGCAGGCGTCATAGCCGGGCGGCGCGTGGTTTTGGACGCGGCCAAACTGGGGTTCGGCGTGACCGTTTTTCTGGGCATCAAACTCGCCACCAAAGGACGTGTTTCACTCGAAGACTTTGAACGGGCCGTATCCGCCATCCCCGAAGTGCAATTGGTTCAACACGTCTTGGGCATGTATGACTACAGGCTGAAGGTCGTCGCACCAGACCTGTCCGATTTTGAACGCGTGTTACGCCGCCGTATTATGACCCTGCCAGGTGTAGGTGACGTCGAAGCAAATGTTCTATTATCCGAAGAAAAACGACCATTGCCAATTTAACGCAGTTGTTGTCGGTTTACTTGGGGTGCGGTGCGTGTAAATGATTATTCTGATGTGAAAATGCAAAGGAAAAATCATGACCGCTTTATTACCGAATGTTGATCCCGATGGATTGTTGGAATTCTCTGTTGTTTTCACGGATCGTTCCTTGAACCATATGAGCAAAGATTTCCAAGGTGTGATGAACGATATCTCCACTGCGTTGACGGACGTTTACAACGCTGACAGCATGGCAATCGTACCAGGTGGCGGAACATTCGCAATGGAAGCAGTGGCGCGCCAATTCGCAACAGATCAAAAAGTTATGATCCTACGCAATGGTTGGTTTTCGTTCCGCTGGACACAAATTTTGGAAACAGGCGATATCCCTTCCGAAGCCGTGGTCGTAAAGGCCCGCCGCACTGGCAACGACAGCCAATCAGCCTTCAGCCCAATTCCAATCGCTGATCTTGTGGCCCAAATTAAGGATGAAAAGCCATCCGTATTCTTCGCACCACACGTGGAAACATCCAGCGGCATCATCTTGCCAGACGATTACATCACCGCAATCGCGGACGCTGTGCATTCCGTTGGCGGCATGTTCGTTCTGGACTGTATCGCATCTGGCTGCATCTGGGTTGATATGGCCGCGACAGGGGTGGATGTGTTGATTTCCGCACCACAAAAAGGCTGGTCAGCATCCCCATCCGCAGGTTTGGTAATGATGAACGCAACAGCCAAGGCACGCATGGACGCAAGCGAGAGCAGCAGCTTCGCCGCGAACCTAAAAACATGGGCAGGTATCATGGATGCCTACACCAACGGCGGCCACGCATACCACGCAACAATGCCAACAGACGCTTTGAAGGCATTTCGCGATACCATCAATGAAACCGCAGAATATGGCTTTGATAAACTAAAGGCTGCTCAGCAAGAATTGGGCGACAAAGTACGCGCAATGCTGAACGGACGCGGTATTAAATCCGTGGCTGGCGCTGGCTTCGAGGCACCGGGTGTTGTCGTCAGCTACACCACCGACGCAGGTTTCCAAAACGGTTCTAAATTTGCGGCCCAAGGCGTGCAAATCGCGGCAGGTGTGCCATTGCGTTGTGACGAACCTGCGGATTATTCAACATTCCGTCTGGGCTTGTTTGGTTTGGATAAATTGTATGATGTCGACGCAACAGTTGCGCGTTTGGAAAAAGTGCTGGACCAAGTGAGCTAAGCACCAAGACCTTTCTTCATAATAGACGTTCTTAAAGGGGCCAAGCCATGCAACGCTTGTAGCCCCTTTAATCGTAGATCACGCAGGTTTTCACTTTGCGCCATGGCCGCACGGTTCAGGGCATCAACGCCGCGTATACGCAAATCAATATCTCCCTTACGCGCTTTCTCATATGCCATCAGATGCGCATCACTGCCAAGTTCATGGATATCACTCAACGTAAGCAAGGCCTGCATATCCGCGAGGCTCATGTTTAATCCCTGCGCACCAATTGGCGGAATAACATGCGCGGCTTCTGCAATCAGGGCATATCGTTGCGCAACCAGCCGTTCTGCTTTTTGGGCAATGATTGGCCACAGGTTCCGTCGTGTCGCCAATGTCATTTCGCCCAATATACCGCAAGAACGTGCGTTAAGCGCGACGTTGAATGCGGTTTCATCCAGCGAATGAAGCGACGCGGCATTCGCACTGGTTTCCATCCATATGATCGATGACATGTGTTGACCATTTTGATCGGGCAGGGGAACCGTGGTAAACGGCCCACCTGTACGATGAATTTCAGTGCTGATATTGTCATGGGGTTGCGTATGCGAAACAGCAAAGGCCAATGCCTTTTGGCCATATCGCCATGTTTTGACACCAATCCCCATTTCTGACCGCGTCGTGGAATTTCGACCGTCCGCGCCAATCAAAAGCCGACAGCGGAACTGTTCACCACCGACATTGACCAATGTTTGCTGTGTACGTGTGGTAATTCGACCCGTTATTGCGCCTGTAACCAGCCGTGCATTGGGTAAATTTTCGATGCGTTTCACCAGTTCGCGCGACAGCATCCAATTGGTTAAATTCCAGGCAAAAGGCTCGTCTGAAATCTCCGATGCGTTAAAATCCGCTACTGCACGAACCTCGTTTTTTGAACCACCAGCATCAGCCAAACGCATGGTTTGTAACGGCGTCGCAAAAGGCGCTAATTGATCCCATAGCCCCGCATCACGTAAAGTATTTCGCGCAGGTTGCAAAAAGGCAGTGGAACGCAGATCTGCCTGTGGATTGCTTTCATCCATAATCGGTGGTTTTGGATCAACGCAAATCACGCTATACCCTGCTTGAGCAAAGGCACAGGTGGCCGTTAATCCCGCAATGCCGCCGCCAGAAATAAGGATGTCAGATGAGTGATGTTCCAAAACTTTATCCATTTGTATTGCTTGATATGTTACGCAAAAAACCGGTCAAATCGGTTGTCTGATGATCTATATACGATGCTTCGACGCGCGGCCCAACTAAAACTGTTTGCATGCCCATAAGATGAGGTTCAACCAAATTTCGTGGGTCGTCTTCGAAAATGATACCATTTTTCGGTGTGATATTTGCCAGTTCAAATATCGCCTCAAACGCTGCTTTTTGCGGCTTCGGGACATAGTTTGCATGTTCGACGCCATAAAACCCGCTAAAACAATCATGCAGACCTCGCGCGGTTGTAACGCGGCGCGCATGGTGTTCACTGCCGTTCGTGTAAACGATCGCTCTGCCATCTAACGCGCTGATAATATTATTTAATTCAACATCAGGTGTTAACGCATCCAGCGATATTTCATGCACGTACTTCAAAAATGGATCAGGGGCTAAATCGTGTTCTGCCATTAAACCCGCCAAAGTGGTCCCATACTTTTCCCAATAATGTTTACGAAGCGTGTTGGCCTCCGCTTCAGTGATATTGAGTGCGGTCTGAACGTATCGGGTCATTAAAACCTTGATCTCATCAAACAGCGAAATTTCTGGCGAATACAGCGTGTCATCAAGATCAAAAACCCAATGTTCTATATTTTCAAAACCGTTTCGCATGGGTGCACGCTACCTTGCAAAATGTACAAGGTAAACCGATGCGCAAGTTGCGTGACAAAATAAAAATCACAGGCTAGTGTTTCGCAAATCAAATGACGACAGGGCGATGTATCGTGGGCAGACAAAAATCTGAAATTAAAGATCCATATGAATTGATTATCGATGCGATTGACACAGGCGCATATAAGCCAGGTGATCGGTTGGTCGAGGCAGAGCTAGCCGAACGATTTGGTGTATCACGAACCCCAATTCGCGAAGCATTGCAACGTTTAGAAACACAGGCATTTTTGAACCGAGACGGGCGTTCATTGATGGTCGCGACCTTGGATCACAATCAAGTTGGGGAACTGTACACAGTACGCGCCGAGCTAGAAGGCTTGGCGGCATATTTGGCGGCACGTCATGCGGCACCCGAAGAAATTCGCGTACTGTATGATATGGTCGAAAGTGATCATGAATTCGTTGACGATCCGCAAAAATTGTCCCGCGCGAACCGCAGATTTCACAATCAGCTACACCTTGCGAGCCACAACAATTTTCTGATTGGGCAACTACAACAAGTTCACCGCACAATGGCGTTATTGGCCAATACATCGTTGGCTGCTGATGGGCGTGGTGAAAATGCGCTTCAGGAACATTTGGAAATTGTCCGTGCAATTGAAAACAAGGACGGTGAAGCGGCGCGAAGCGCGTTGAAACAGCACCTATCCTTTGCATTTGAAACAAGGCTAAAATTGGACGCGGGCGAACTCAGTTCGACATATTAATCTTTTTGGCGCCACGCGGGAAGTGTCAGGGTTTCTATTTCACAACTATATTGTTGGTCATTTAAGCCGTGTTCGGTTTTGTCCCAATACGTTGGTGATGTCATCAATTCATAAACAGCTTTGTATGCGGCGAAAGACGCCAATGGCCAATATGCAAACATGGTCAAAAGTGTGAAACGAAGTTTTCGATGTTTTGCTGTTTTAGTTGCATAGTAGCCAACAAGCGCCAAAAACGGCTCACCCAAGGCAAGGATAATTACCATGATTGGCAAAGCCCCATAGGGGATATTACCAATTATGGGTGGAATGAATCCAAAAGACAAAAGCCAATAGGGCAGTAAAAGCGGGATCACAAGATAAGTCACAACAGTGCCCAAAAGGAGGGCATTAAAAGCCATGAAACTCGCGAACCCCAAGTCGGTAATTAATTTCCGTGGTGTGCGCATATGCGTGAGCCACGTCATCATAAAGCCTTTTAACCAACGAGAACGTTGCTTTATCCATGCGTGAAACTTGTAGTTGGCCTCTTCATAGGTTGTGCTATCCAAGCATTCTACGCGTAATCCTTGGCGAAATAGCCGTATTCCAAGGTCCGCATCTTCGGTCACATTATGCGCGTCCCATTGGCCCCATTTCACCAATGCTTCACGGCGGATGAACATTGATGTCCCACCCAAAGGGATTGGCAAATCTAGACGCTGAAGGCCTTGTAAAATCACACGAAATAAAATCGCATATTCAATCGTAAAACACCGTGCGAGCCAATTGGTACCTTGGTTGAAAAAATCTAACCTTGCCTGAACGCATACAACGCGGGGGTCAGCATTTTGTAAATGTCGGACTGCTTTGTAAACTTGGTCATATTCGGGGGCATCTTCGGCATCATAAACCCCAATGATACTCCCCTTGCAAAAATTCAGCGCGTAATTCATCGCACGTGGTTTCGTTTGAATAATGCCACTGGGTGCAACGACCATACGGATGTGGGACGGCAGCATCGTGTCTAAAATACGTTTTTGGGTTTTTACGTCCTCTTCTTCGCAAATCAGCAGGATTTCCAATAACTCCTTGGGATAATCCAGTTCGGTTAGGCGGTTGATCAGACGCTCAACAATGTGGGATTCTTTAAAAAGAGGCACCAAAATGCTGACACGTTCCAGTTTTTGATATGTTTTCGCAACAGCCGTTAATTGGGGTTTTTTGAATAAATAGGCCGAGAAACATGCAAACTTCAAAATGGCATTGCCCAAAAAGGTTGTTAAGGCGATCACGAACAAAACGTATTCCATGTAACCTGCAAAAACCAATATTCCTATAAATACAACAATGGCGCTTAATAAAAAATAATTCCTGCTTGGCTCGGTGATGCCACGACAACTGTATCGATCTGGACATATATTTTCCGCATGGCCAGAAAGATATTTTTTACCGATGTCTGCAATATGTGCATGAATTGCCTTGCGTGATGAAATGACAAACTGCGGAACAAAGCCAGCGCGTTCACATATGTCGGTAATGTTGGATATATTCGCGGGGTCGGCGATCGCCAGTTTTATTTGCTGTTCCGCAGTGGAGACTGGTGCAAAGTTAAATTCTAACATTTCGCTGATGGAAATCGGAAAATTTGAAGCCGCTGGAAGGGTCGTAAATGGATCTGATTCAAGTTCCATTTTGGATTGAAAGCTGATTGCTTTTTGCAAATTATATGCGGTGACACCTTTGTCAGCTAATAAAATTTCACCTAAACTTGCGTCTGATTTATTTTGCTTGGCCAGCGCCTTGGCAACATCATTGGGCGTTGTATAACCGTATTCCAATAAAATTTCAGCGATGGAACGTACGTTTGTAACACGCACATCATCAGGTTTAAATTCGATCAGTTTTTTGTCGGCACGAAGGGACATAAGAAGCCATTGATAAGCTTCTTAACCATTCATGAAACTGGTTAATCCTTGGTTAAGCCGTGGCTAAACGATTGCCGCAGCAAAGCGTTCGAACAGATAAAAGCTGTCTTGAGGACCAGGTGAGGCTTCTGGGTGATGTTGGACTGAAAACACCGGACGTCCATCCAATGATATCCCACAGTTAGAACCGTCAAACAAAGAAACATGTGTTTCGCTGACGCCCTCTGGCAGACTTTGTGCATCAACTGCGAAGCCGTGGTTCATTGATGTAATTTCAACTTTGCCTGTTGCTGTCTCTTTCACTGGGTGGTTTGCACCGTGATGACCGTGGTTCATCTTGATCGTCTTAGCACCTAAGGCTAAAGCCAACATTTGATGCCCCAGACAGATGCCAAAAACAGGGATATCCTTGTGTTCTAAAATACCTTGGATCATTGGCACTGCGTATTCACCCGTTGCCGCAGGATCGCCCGGGCCGTTCGACAGGAACACGCCTTGGGGTTTGTGTGCCAACACTTCTTCGGCTGTTGCCGTTGCAGGTAAAACAGTTACGTCACAACCAGCAGATGCCAAACAACGTAGAATGTTACGTTTCGCACCAAAGTCGATCGCGACAACCTTTTTGCCAGGTGTTTCGCGTTTTGTGAAACCATCAGGCCATGCCCAACGCTGTTCGTTCCATTGATAGCTTTGGGCACAAGTCACATCCTTGGCTAAATCCAACCCTTCCAGACCTGGAAAATCGCGTGCAGCTTGTAAAAGGGCAGGGATATCGAATTCACCATCTGGATTGTGGCAGATTGCAACATGCGGTGCGCCTTGTTGGCGGATGGCGCGCGTCAAGCGGCGTGTATCAATGCCACCAACACCAATACGGCCTGTCTTTTCCAACCATTCGGGCAACGTGCCTTGTGCGCGGTAATTTGATGGTTCTGTCGGATCCCACTTCACAACCATTGCACGGGCAACCGGATCGTTACTTTCGTCATCTTCGGGGGTGAAACCAGTGTTGCCGATGTGTGGGAACGTGAATGTAATCGCCTGACCCGCATAAGAAGGGTCTGTCATAATTTCTTGGTAGCCGGTCATTGCTGTATTAAAGCAAAGTTCAGCTTCAATTTGGCCAGTGGCACCGAAACCCATGCCAAAAAAGGTTGTTCCATCCGCCAAAACGACACAAGCTGTTGGTTTAGTGGGGTTTTCGTGGGGGGCGACAGCTACAGACATAAGACTCATCCTGATCCAAAATTTTCCGAAAAATACGCGCCCTGTCCGGTTAGGTCAAGCGGATAGGAATTTTGTTTTGCTTAAATTTCAGTCACTTGCAGAAGTGGTAATCTATTGAGTAATACCACGTTGTTCTGTAAGTTCATAAGTCTTGAATTAGAAAACCACGGGAGTTTGGTTTATGCGTGAAACAATCAATGCTGCGATGAAGCAGGCAATGCGTGACAAAGAAGCACTTCGTTTGTCCACACTGCGTTTGGTTATGGCTGCGATCAAAGATCGCGATATTGCAACGCGCGTCGATGGCGTTGAAATTAGTATCGGCGACGATGAAATCTTAGGCATTTTGGGCAAAATGATCAAACAACGCAAAGACAGCGCACAGGCCTATGAAGCGGCTGAACGCATGGAGTTGGCGCAACAAGAATTGTCAGAGATTAAAATTATCCAAGAGTTTTTGCCAAAACAGCTGAACGACACAGAAGTTGAAGACGCTGTAAAGAAAGCAATTGCCGACACGGATGCCAGCAGCATTCGTGACATGGGCAAAGTAATGGGCATTCTTAAATCCACCTACACAGGGCAAATGGATTTTGGCAAAGCAGGCGGCGCTGTGAAGGCACTGTTAGGCTAATAATAACACCCCTAAGGATAGCTTTTGCTGACCTTGGCTTGATCTAATTTCCCACCGCGCTTCTTGGTTTGTGCGGTGGCAATCCATTGATATTTATGTTTGCCATTGGGCGGGCAAGGGCTTTTGTATTTAAAGGCACCGGGCGCGATTGATTTTTGACCTGTGTATGCGACAACGCCGCCACCGTGATTATATTGTGGCACATCTAAATCCACCAATTTGAAGGCAATGTATTTGGTACCTTTTGGCACTGCCTTTAATCCAAACGTGGGATTTTTCACCCTGTTTGGTTTCCCGCTAGTACACAGCTTTAACCCTGACCAATCAAACGTGAAGTCAAATGCGTTAACTGGGGCCGCTTGAAAAAGTAATGGCGCAATAATGACCGCTAATATCCGTTTCATAGAATAATCCTTTTGTGACTATACCTAAACGCTAGCCCAGACGGATCGCTTTTTCAAGTTGGCGGCGTAAATCCAGCCGCTGTGCAGGCGTTAAGAACGCGCCAAGCTCGATCTCTCGATTGCCGCCCGTAAGCGTTAAATAGCCTTCAATTTTCGTGGTATCTTTGATGTGGAACTGTACCCAATGTGGGTTTGCTTGCCAGTACTGATCGCGCCCTTTCGGATTCACACGATGGATCGCCAACAGGTCGGGCCATAAGGTGATGATTTCAGTGATTTCACCATCGCGATAGCTACGTTGAATGAAATACCAAAGTGCAAACAAGGTCGAACAGCTGGGTATCAACAGCCCCCACAGAACCTTGCTACCGATGAATGCAAGTAAGGGGATAAGAAATCCGATACACGTAATTCCAATAATCCACACAAAGCCCCGAATAGGTAACGAGCGGTGGGGGCGAATTACCTGTTTAAATAAAGGAGGGTCGCTGCGGTCAGTCGCCGCAAAAAAGGCCAAAGCTTCCGCTTCGGCCTTTTCTAATTCTGTGTGTGAATTCATGCTAACTAATGGGGGTTCTTGTCCCACTCAGACTGTTTTGGCAGAATTTCAAATGTGTGCTCTGGTGGTGGGTTGGACAATGTCCATTCCAACGTATCAGCATGCTCGCCCCAGTATGCAGGGTTCGTTTCTTTCTTACCCCAGATCAGCGAGTAGAACACGATGCCGATGAAGAATACGAATGATGCGAATGACAAGAATGCACCGTACGAGCTGATCTCATTCCAGTAAGCAAACTGCTCTGGGTAATCGATATAGCGACGTGGCATACCTTGGCGACCCAAGAAGTGCTGTGGGAAGAAGGTAACGTTCGCACCGATGAACATCATCCAAAAGTGCAACTTACCTGCCCATTCAGGATACTGACGTCCTGACATTTTTGCGAACCAGTAGTAGATACCAGCAAAGATACAGAACACAGCACCCAGCGACATAACATAGTGGAAGTGAGCAACCACGTAGTATGTATCGTGGTATGCACGGTCAACGCCGGCCTGTGACAGAACGATACCTGTTACGCCACCAACGGTGAACAAGAACAAGAAACCAAACGCCCAAAGCATCGGTGTTTTCATCTCAATAGAGCCGCCCCACATTGTGGCGATCCAAGAGAAGATTTTGATGCCAGTCGGCACCGCAATCACCATTGTTGCCAGCATAAAGTATGACTGCTGTGTCAACGACATACCTACTGTGTACATGTGGTGTGCCCAAACAACAAAGCCAAGCGCGCCAATTGCAACCATCGCGTAAACCATCGGCAAGTAGCCAAAGATAGGCTTACGAGAGAAGGTAGAGATGATGTGTGAAACGATACCAAAACCAGGAACGATGATCATGTAAACTTCTGGGTGACCAAAGAACCACAACAAGTGTTGGTACAAAATTGGATCACCACCACCAGCAGGATCAAAGAATGTCGTGCCAAAGTTACGATCGGTCAGCAACATTGTGATCGCGCCTGCCAAAACTGGCAAAGACAACAAGATCAAGAATGCAGTTACAAAGATCGACCATGCAAACAACGGAACCTTGTGCAATGTCATGCCAGGGGCACGCATGTTAAGGAATGTTGTAATCATGTTGATCGCGCCAAGGATAGAAGAGGCACCAGAAACGTGAACCGCAAAGATTGCGAAATCCATCGACATACCGCCTTCACGTGTTGAAAGCGGTGCATATAACACCCAGCCAACACCTGAACCCATTTGGTCGTTACCACCTGGTGTAATGATTGACAGAACTGCCAATGTTGCACCTGTGAAATACATCCAGAATGAAAGGTTATTCATACGTGGGAACGCCATGTCAGGCGCACCGATCATCAACGGCATAAAGTAGTTACCAAAACCACCAAATAGCGCGGGAATAACCACGAAGAACATCATCAAGATGCCGTGGCCCGTAATCAAAACGTTCCAAAGGTGCCCGTTTGGCGTACATTCACCTGCGGCAAGTGCTGCAGCGTTTGCAACCTTGTCTAGGTTTTCCATACACATGTATTGAACACCCGGTTCCATAAGCTCGAGGCGCATGTAAACGGTGAAACAGACGGATACGAAACCCAATGCGCCTGCTACGAAAAGGTAAAGGATACCAATATCCTTGTGGTTGGTCGACATGAACCAACGTGTGAAAAACCCTGGACGGGCGTGGTCATGGGTGGCTGCGTCTGCCATGTGTTCTCTCCTGACACGTCATTAGTGAAGCCGAATCCAGTTTGATGCGGCTTTTTCCATCGTCTTCCTAGCGGGTTTGTTTTAAAGGAACAACAGTTTCGGCAACATAAATGCGCAAAAAGGACTGCGTGTCGCAGGGACCCTTGGTTGATTTCTAAGATACGGATTGTTGAAAATAAGTAGTTGCTTTTCAATCGACATTACCGATTATCGCCACAGCACAATAAGAGAACCGCCATGTCCCATTCCATTTTGCGTATATTGTCCTTTGGTTTATCCGCCTTTGTCGCATTGCCAACCCTTGCCCAAGAACTGGCAGTACCCGTATTACCAGCCGTTTTCGAAGTATCTGGCCTTAAGGCGGGTGATCATCTGAATGTGCGCGCTGCACCATCCGCAAAGGCGGCCGATATAGGTGATCTAAAACTTGGAACACGGGTCGAAGTTACGGCGATGGATACCAACGTAGGTTGGGCCCAAATTGTATACGGCGAATGGACGGCATGGGCCTATGCACGGTTTTTAACACCGATTGCGACGCCATTGATGTCTGGCACAGATTTACCTGCAAACATGTCTTGTGGTGGAACTGAACCTTTTTGGAATTTAAATACTTCCGGCGGAACACAGGCAGAATTTGAATTGATGGGTAATCCAAAGATTGCGGATAACATCACATACGCGGGAAAATCAGCAAACCATATTATGAAACAAGGTATCCAAACAAATCATTGGTCCGCGTTTTTGGAAAAACGCCAATGTTCCGATGGGATGTCAGACCGTCAAATGGGGATTGCGATTGAATTAATGTCAACGCAGTCGGGCGCTGGATTTCGACATCTTTCGGGTTGCTGCAGCGTCGATCTAACCGCCGAAACCACCCAATAGACCTAGGGCGCCTGCGTGCGCCACAGATAATTAGTCAGGGTTTGGTTGCCCTTCAAAAGACGGTGTAGGCCATCTTTTCCAAAGTGTTCTATTAATTTTCGTGTTCAGTGAACAAGCTGCGCCCAAGGTTTGCCTGACCGCCGACCAACTCATAACCAAGATGTTCAAGTATCGTTGGATATATGTCCAACGGTGTCGACGCACGCTGGATTGTTTTCGTATCTTGTGCCGTGTGGATAAAAAACAGATTGCGGCGATCATCAGATTTGGATCTCAGTTTTTTGGACAGAGTATTTGGCAGCGCTAAATGATCGCTTAAAATGACAAAATCCGTTGGTCGTGTCGATGGTTTTGAACGCACGTACGAAATAAGTTTTTCCAAATGTTGCGCAGTGCACGCAATTGCTGTGGGCAGCTGACTTTTGGCGTTGTTATCAGTCGGGCAATCACCATCCAAAAATGCATCAGGGCCATGCGTTGAAATAGTCAGGGCGTTTATTGAAAAGGGATCGGGTTGTGCGTTAAGGCGATCAAATTCATCATAGATAAATTCAAACAGTAACGCATCATTCATTCCAAATGGATTTGTGCGACCGCTCATTATTTCAGGCGCAACCTCGTCAGAGCCAAGCAATGTGGTAAACCCGTGCGTTTTGAAAAAGCCACGTTTCGAAAACCTGTTTAAGCTAGCTCCATTTAAGTATGACATGTGATACCCATCGTCAGACAACACGTCACCCAAACAGGTTAGCGAAGGCAAGAACGTATCCATGGACTGTTTGATGCCCTTGCGGAAAAATATATTACTTAACCCAGGCGACAACAACGGCACGCCGCACTGACTAGCGACAATTCCAGCGATGGTATACGTGGTGCCAAATGTTTGATGCATGTTCACGGATTCAATACTGTCGTCGGCTATTTTTTTGATCGCACCATATGCCTTTTGCGTTTCGTCAAGTTGGCCATAAGTGCGCTCTAAACTTTCAAGATAAATGACAATCAAATTACGTTGTTCGGATGGGCGCGCAGTGATTTTCAAACTCATCTCTGTGGCCGGCTCAAATGCAGTTTGCAGTTTGTTTTCGATCAATGCTTCTTTCACATACAGCGTGATTGGCGAAAGGATCACAAACAGACAGGCAATGACCAATGCAACGATATCAAAATGTCGTTTGCGTGCGAACAAATATAGGCTGCAGAGCATCATAATGATAAATACGACCAGCGAAAATCCAATTGGGATAGAGAAACTGTCGCCACCAATGACGACCATATCGTCAATTTGATTGTCACGAAAAAAGATCAATATGGCACTTAAGTCATTTGTTCCAAAGATAAGCCGCGTGACAGCAAAGGGAAAAGCGATCAGCGCCGATACGACCCACAACAAATACTTAAATTTAGACCCAGCGCAGGTTTTACGCGGTAAAAACAATACCAAGAAAAAGATGATGGCGCAGATAAACAATGCGCTCCATTTCGTATTATAAGCTTCTGGTATTTGATAAGGTGAATTGAACCACGCAAAAAACAAAATACTCACAGCAAATGAAAATGCAACAACCACGCCTGCGATATGTGAAATGATGGATCTCATATAAACATCACCTAACGCTTGGCGGTTGCAATGCAGTTTCAAACACCTGATGAAATTGTTCACGCAGAACATTATCCAGCTGGCTCATTGAAATATCGCGCCCCAAATCATGCAAACTGGTCACACCATGTTCAGCAATGCCACAAGGCACAATCGCACTATAATGTTCCAAGTCCGGGTTCACGTTAATCGAAACCCCATGAAAACCGATCCATTTACGTAAACGCACACCGATTGCGGCTATTTTATCTTCGGGGTGTTGCCCCAACGCATTCAAAGGCTTGTCATGGCGGACAACCCACACCCCAACGCGATCACTGCGGCGTTCGCCAACCACATCAAAAACCGCCAAGGTACGAATGACCCACTCTTCCAGTTTCCAGACATATTTACGCACATCTTTCCCGCGGGCATTTAAATCCAACATCGCATATGCAATGCGCTGTCCGGGGCCATGATATGTGTACTGACCGCCGCGTTGACTTTGATAGACTGGAAAACGATCTGGATCGACCAGATCATTGATGTCTGCACTGGTGCCTGCGGTATAAAGGGATGGATGCTCTAATAACCAAATGCGTTCATTGCCGTTGCCCGAAATCAGGTCTGCAACACATTGTTCCATTTGGGACAATGCGTCGGGGTAGGGGACGTGCGCGTCTGCTGTAATCCAATCAACCATAAGGGACTTATGCGCATAAACATTCAAAGCGTCCAGCACTCGCGTTAAAATTTTACGCATTGTATCAAAAGCGGCTTCACAACCATTCATGGCTTGGCTATACGCACCCTACCTTAATGTGCGGCCGTGGCGGAATGGTAGACGCGCAGCGTTGAGGTCGCTGTGGGGTAAGACCCGTGGAAGTTCGAGTCTTCTCGGCCGCACCAATTACCAACCACAAGTTAC
>Ga0209532_1000593_pt1 | contig 31058 bp, 30 predicted proteins | sample COG_02_FD_184746 | JGI IMG/M metagenome (GOLD analysis project Ga0209532, IMG submission 184746) | Pelagic Microbial community sample from North Sea - COGITO 998_met_02 (SPAdes) (version 2) | ecosystem: Environmental > Aquatic > Marine > Neritic zone/Coastal water | place: Helgoland, sampling... | reverse complement strand
CCCCCACTAAGATCGGCTAAATCTGTACCACTCCACCCAAGCAGGGCACGAGCGGCTCTAATTTGATTTGACGAAAGCATTTTTAATATCTATTATGGTACTTTTAATACCATTAAATGAGTTTATTGACCCTATTACAGGTAGAATACCATGATTGACGATATCTTAGCCAAGTTTGATGGCGCCTTTGCCAAAAATACCATAAGAGCCTATAGGTCAGACTTTATTCAATACCAAACCTGGTGTCTTGAAAATAGCCTAGCGCCCATCCCTGCCACCGCAGACACCATGTCAATCTATGTGGACTATCTTAGCGGTAATAATAAAAGCGCCACCATCCGTCGACGAATCAATAGCCTAGGCACCGTACTAAAACTCTCCAAGAATTACGACCCCACCAAGCAACCAGAGGTGATATTGGCCATAAAGCGCATGCACCGAAAAATTGGGCGCGCGCAAGAGCAGGCTACTCCACTCACGAAACCACTACTCAACCAGCTACTTAGCAACTGCGATAACAGCGTCAGGGGTTTAAGAAATCAAGTTCTTCTCAGACTCGGCTACGAAACAATGCGCCGCCGTTCAGAGCTCTGCGCCTTTCAGTTTGAGGACATCTGCCAAGCACCGAACGGAAAACCGGCCATCCGGCTCAACTTTTCAAAAACGGATCAATTCGGGACTGGAAAGATACTGCCCATTAGCCAAGAACTGTTCGACTTATTAGGAATCTGGAGACGTAGGTTTAGCGACGAAGGTTATATTCTAAGATCAATTAGCAGGCACGGAAATATTGGGGAAAGCCTACACCCGGCAAGTATAAGCACCATATTAAAGGCACTGCAAAAAGACCTAAATATGAATTTCAATGAACAACCGCTCAGCGGTCATTCGTTCAGGGTGGGTGCGGCGCTTGATTTATTGGAACAAGGCGAAGGCATAGAAAAGATAATGCTTAGGGGGGGATGGCAGACGGATTCGACTGCCATGAAATATCTGAGAAACTGGATGTATTAAGCTGACTTTGATTATGTACTTTCCCCAACACTTTTTCCCCATATCGCCAATTAGATCGAGTTATGTGAAAAGTACTATCAATCTTTGGACACGCTAAGACAGATGCTGGTCGATTCGCGCGCGAGGGGTATTCTTAAGAAAAGTGAAAAAAACTGTCTTTTGGCAAAGATTTAAATATTTTAAACTCTAAATTACTTTTTGGAAAAATAACTTTGATCCCAGTTAAAATAATAATTAATAAATCAACACTCAACGATTTATTTTTAAAATACCAGATCTCTAATTGACTTTTATAAGGGAAAATATAATTTTTATAATATAATAATGGATCTAAACCACTTTCAGTTACAAGCTTTTCCTCATCACGGAACACTATAGACGAAATTCCTGTTATACCAGGCTTTGATTTATAGAGGATTTCTTTTGTATCATCAGAAAATAAATTATAACCTTCTTGCATCAACGGTCGTGGCCCCACAAAACTCATATTACCAATGAATACATTAAATAATTGAGGCAACTCATTTAATTTTGAAATCCTTAATATCCTACCGATTTTTGTAACTCTCGGGTCATTCCTTAACGTAATGCCCCCCCCAGGTAAGTTAATAGATTCTTTGTTCATAGTTGCAAACTTAAAAATATAAAAATATTTATTATCTAATCCAAGTCTTCTCTGAAAAAAAATAATTTCTCCTTTATTAAATATCAACAACAAAAATGAAACCATTAATAAAATGGGACTAAATATAGCTATTAATAAAATAGTTAATACAAGATCTAGACATCTTTTCGACTTTAAGTACGACATGTTATGTTTTAAAAGGGAATTTTAACATTAAATTATTTTTAAGCCCTGAAGCACTCTAAAAGAGTGCAAATTTCACCATGCCCTGGATAAATAACTGTATCCGGGCTGAAAGTAGATACTATCCTGCTAATTGTATTTTCTGCTTGACTCTTATCTCCATATTTACTTCTTGTATGTACTTTTTTTTCTGGAATAAGAGCATCACCAGTAAACAGAAAACTTCCTGTTTCAAACGATAGACAATCATTATTATGTCCAGGAGTTTCAAGTACTTTCACAGACAAATTGTCCCATAAGCGAACTTCATCTCCTTCAGAAACAAATATAAAGTCATCTGAATCAATTGTGAAAGGCATTTCCATATACAATGACCCATTTAATCTCTCTGACTTAAAAGTCTCAATAGATAGGAAAGAGGAATATTTTTTTGCTTTTGGGAAATCTTTAATCAAATCATGCATTCCATATGTATGATCTGCATGAGAATGAGTTAATAATATACCTTTTAGAATTTTATTTTTTGACTTAATCCAATCAATTAATGGTGCAGAATCACCTGGATCAATAACCCATACATAATTGTCTTCTTCCAAATATAGAATATATGAATTAGAGGACAGTACCTTATTTCTAAATTGTTTAACCTTCATGAGGAGAATACACCTTTATGGGGTTTTATTTTCAGAACAAAACTCAATTAAAACTCCATTAGTCCTTTTAGGGTTTAGAAATCCAATTTGCATATTTTCCGCGCCGGCTCTTGCCACCTTGTCAATCAATCGAAATCCATTTTCTTTGGCATTAATTAATGCTTCGTTAGTATCATCCACAGAAAAAGCAATATGGTGTATGCCTTCCCCTCTGTTTTCAACGAATGATCCAATGGGCCCTTCAGGGCATGTAGACTCTAATAATTCAATTTTTGTTTGCCCTATAAGAAAAAATGCAGTGTTCACAAGCTGGTCTTCAACCTCCTCAATTGCATAGCACTTCACGCCCAAGAGTTTTTCATATAACGGGATACTATCCTTTAAACTCTTCACAGCTATTCCAATATGCTCAATCTTTTTTGCGGTCATATATACTCCAAATTTTATAGTCTGACGAGATTACTTTAAGCTGTGTGAAATAATCTATAGATTACTTATACGTCTCATTGTAATTCTAGTTGCTCTTCAATAATTATCTTTATTAATTTAAATGAAACCAAATTGCCAATTTCTTCCACGGGAAAAATTATTTCAAATTCCTCTTCTAAGGAAATAATTAAATCCAAATGTTTTACAGAATCCCAGTTACGAATGCTATCTTGGCTGGATTCGGAAGTTATTGAGTCCTTGCTCATTTCAAAAACTATTGCCATGATTTCTTGTATTGCTAGTTCGATATTATCCATAATTATTTATTTTCACGTAGTTGACGTTTTGATAAACGTAATCAGTTAAGTTAATGTTGTAGTACTTGTTGCCTTGATCCTCATTTAAGATTTTAAAACCTAAATCTTCATAAAACCTCAGAACCGGTTTGTTCTTGACTGTAGGAAAATAGGCGGAACATATTTCATCAAACCCAAGGGCTGAATAATAATTAACAATAAAATTCATAATGGCCTTTTCAATATCTCTCCCCATTATTCTGCAACTCAAAACAAATGTGTCAATATTAACCATTGCGTCCTTTTGATTAATAATTAATACAGCCGTCAATCCACTCTCACCAAATTTATCTTGAACTTTTATTGAGAATATTTTGTAGTTCTCATCTTCAATAAAATCTTTAATTTGGCTTTCCGTATACCTTTTTGTCGTTAAATTAAATTGATTTGTTTTTTGAGTAAGCTGCGAAATTCTTGGAATTTGAGAACCATCATCTTCGTCTATGGAAATTTCTATTCCTATAGACAGTAAATAATCTTCTATTGATCTATGTTTTGATTTTTCATTCTCGCGATCAGATTGAGACTTATATTGCTTCGTTTTATCTAAATCGTCCTTATTTCCTGATAAGTAAAAATTCCTTTGGATTATACTCAACAATTGATTTGGATATTCTTCTAAATTTTTTGGGACTTGATATGAAAGGATTTCTGGCACTTGCTCTCTAATTAGATTGATTTCAAAAGATGAATCATCTATAAAAACAAGGCTATTCAACCCTATATTAAGTTCTTCAGATATTTCTCTTAAATTGGTTGCTTTGTCCACCCAATTTACTTTACTTATAACAATGTGCTCAAGTTTTAGAACCATATCAGGATGATTAGATAAAACATTATCAACATCGCCTGGATTATTCTTGCTACACAACCCAACTATGACACCTTGCTTACTCAACCATACTGCTATTTGTTGAACTTTTTGGAATATTTGACCAGTCTTTGATTCTGCAGCCATGTCTATGTCCGACATGCCGTCTTCACCTAGAATCCCCTTCCACAAAGTGTTGTCACAATCAAAAATAATCGCTTTTTTAAGGTTACCTGTATTCTTCGAAACAATTACAGATAGCTCACAAACATACTCTTTCCAAAATGCGGTTGTGTATAGAGTTTTAGATAAACAAAACATACGAGCATCATAGGAAGCGTAAAGCCCAACCTTAGAGATAATAACATTAATATCTACTATATTTACGTTTGGTTCTTTTTTTGAATAAAGATATTGATTAAGCTTATTGGCAAAAACCGAGGCCTTTGAAGGAATTACGGAATTAGCATAGGTAACAAGGCCTGAAAATGAATTAAAAATTACAGCTGGAATTTGTCTTAAATTATTAAGGATAAGGTCGACATCACTAGTAATAGAATCATAGAGCCTATCAATTTCATTTTGATTAAAATCTTCAAAAAAAACACTATGTTTACTTAATATACCTACCAAATCATAGTTAATAAGCACTAAATCATCACCTAAACAATCGTAACTGTCTTGCACAATGTTGTCATAATTTCCAATTTTAATAATCGGATTTATTTTCATTGCTCTTAACTGGTAGGTTAAAATGGGATCCAACTGTTTACATGTAAAATTACTAAGGATACTAATTTTGTATGGGGGCAGATTCTGGACATTGTTGCTTAGATGACTATTTTGCTTAATAATTTCAGAGTATTTCAAATCTTTCATAGGTTAAACCATTATTTGGCCGCCATTCAATCGTATGTTTTCTCCTGCTAAAAAACGTGATTGTTCACCAACAAGAAAACTAATTGCTCCGGCTACATCTTCAGACAACGCCAATCTCCTTAAAGGAGTTTGGGCGATAGTCATTAGTTTTACTTTCTCAGGTATATCGGCAGTTAGATCAGTACTTATTACGCTTGGAGATACCATATTAACATTTATGCCTTTAGGAGCGAGTTCTAAAGCGAGTGATTTTGTAAACCCTTCTAGCGCTGCTTTCGCCGTAATATAATGAATCAAGTTTAAGTTAGGCTTATCAGTATAAACAGTACCAAGCGTCACTATTTTACCATACCTGTTAGTCACCATTTGGGGGAGAATTTTTTTAATTACTTGAAGATTGACTCTTAAATTAAGCTCTATATGGTCTGTAAAATCAGACCATAACAAATCTGTAATTTTAATCGGAGGGATTGGTGTTGCCGCACAATTAATAAAAACATCAACATTACCAAATTTTCGAATACTGAAATCAACTAAGTCCTCTACGTCTTGATTGATGTTCATATCGGCCTTACAAATAAAAGCTTCCCGATTATGACTTTTGACTTCATTCAACAATGAAATAGCCTTTTCATCATTATTATTATAGTGAAGAATCAGATCAAAACCGTCCTTTGCCAATTGAATGCAAGTTGCAGAGCCTAATCCGCCTGTAGCTCCTAATATTAAAGCCTTTTTATGTTCGGGAATTTCACTTACTACACTGTTTTCTTTAATTTCTTGCTCAACAACTTTAACCTTTGAAACACCCCTAGTAATAACTTGCCTATTTTGATTATGTATTTCGACATTTAACTCTACAATTCTTTCTCTATCATTTTTTTTTATTACCTCTGCATAGACACTTATCGTGTCACCTACACGGGCTGGCAAGAGAAATTCTAAAGTTTGTGAAAACCAAAGAGCCCCATCTCCAGGGAGTTTAGTACCGATAATTGTTGAAATGAAAGAAGCCCCGATCATTCCATGAACGACAGGTTTTTTAAAACTCGTTTTAGCCGCATAATCTTTGTCGATATGGAGCCTATTATCATCGCCAGTCAAATCTACAAATTTTTCAACGTCATCTTGAGTAATTTTGTGAGTTAGGGATTCTTTTGTTCCAATTTGTATGGATTCGTATTTCATAAAAACCTAATTAGTAATTAAATACTTTAGATACTTTTAAATCTTTAGTTGTAATATGAGCTGTTCCAAATGACCAACCAGCACCTATAGCGCTGAGCAGGAGACTTATTTCTCCGGCTAATTTATTTTCTAATTCAGAAACAATTGTAAGCGGTATTGATGCTGCACTAGTATTCCCATATTTCTCAAGACAAAAGGGAACTTTTCTAGGATCAAATTTTAATCTCTTTACAATAAAATCAATCATGAATTTATTGGCTTGATGAGAGACTAAAAAATCGATATCTTCTGCATCGATATTAGCTTCTCGCATAAGCTGTTTAACTTGTTTCGGAATTGCAGTAACAGCATGGTTAAAAGTAGCCATGCCATCCATTGTTATATCAACATCTCTTCTAAAATTACCGTCTTCTCTTTCCTTGTCGACTAGACTATCCGCAGTAATTGGATATCGATATCCACCATGAGGAACCAACACAACCTTTTCACCTTCACCACCAGCTGTCAAAACAAATGTGGATTCTCTAAAATCACCCTTCTCAACTAAACAAGCTGTACCTGCATCGCCGTATAACGGGAAATTAACGCGATCTCTGGGATTTGCCAATTTAGACATTGTTTCTCCCACTAAGAGTAAAACCTTATCAATACCCTGTAACGAAGCATAAGCAAAACCTGTAGAGAGGGCATAGACGAACCCTGAACAAGCTAGAGACATATCCAAGCAAGCAGTCTCAGATGGCAGCCCTAATCTATGCTGAAGTATAGAAGATGTAGGGGGCATGATGTAATCTGGCGTAAGGGTTAAAAATAACAACATATCAATTGATGCAGGATCTATGTCATTATCCTCCATAAGTTTTTTTGCAGCTTCGTAACATAAATCTGACGTACATACATCACTTTCCGCAATCCGCTTTTCTTTGATTCCTATTGAATCAACCATTTTCCCAACTGTCTCTTCAGGTAACAAGTACCCCAAATCATAATTTGAAAATACTTTGGGAGGCACACAAGCGGAAATGGCTGTTAGTCCTACATTATTATATTTAATTACTGCCATGTTAATATCATCTCAAAGTTACTCCACCATCAATTCTCAGGACAGAACCTGTGACCCACCTTGCTGCATCAGATAGTAAATAAATTATTCCATTCGCTATATCTGTCGGCTCTCCAAAACCCAATGGATATTTAATTTCTTCTTGACTCAGTTGATCGTCAGTCACAACCCCACCCGCTAACATCGCAGTAGGTACAAAACCAGGTTCCACACAGTTTGATGTTATGCCTTTAGCTGACAACTCTAAAGCAAGTACATTAGAGAAAGAATTAATTGCCCCCTTAGATGCGGCATAAATTGAATTTCCCTTATCAGCATAAGAAGTAGAAATAGAGGAAATAAACACAATAGATCCCCCTTTATTAATCTTTTTTAATTTCAGTAGTTTCTGAATCAATTGCATAGATGAAAAGGTATTCGTTTGGAAAATCTCATCAATATTGTCACTCTTGACAAACTTAACTGGTATAGTTTTGGTGATCCCTGCACACAGCGCTAACCCATCTAACTTAGGTAAGTAGGTCGATAATTCAGTTATATTTTCGTCATTTTGAAAGTCACTGACAACCTGTAGATGATTTTCGCCATTCAATCTGTTGTAGGTGTTGTCCAATCTTGTCTTATCCCTACCACAAATTATTAAATGAGCACCTGCTTTAGAACACTCAATAGCCGTTGATGCGCCTAAGCCTGACGACGCACCAGTTACTAAAATAGTTTTGCCTTCCAACGAGAATGCGGAATTTCTCATAGCATTTTGCTTTCCACCAAGGTGTACAAGTCTTCTATGGTAGTGCTGTTAAGCATGTCATTTCCTGTTAAAAGAATTTCAAACTCTTCATCTATCATCGAGATAATCGAGAGTGCAGTTAAAGAGTCCCACACATCTATGTTCTTAAAATCAGTTAGGATACTCAAGACACTCAGATCAGTGTCATCCAATTCTTCACAAAACAGTTCAAAAAATTCTTCTAATTTCATCATATTAACTTCATCTAACTCCTATATCCTTGTTCACGCCAATTTGTAACCGTCTTCAACAAGGTCTTTGTAAAATTCAATTTCCCATAATGATGTAATTTCCTTATCCGGAACCATCCTGGATACTATTTTTTGGAGCGTATCATCTGTTCCTACTTCATAAAATTGGTTTATTCCATCACTATTCATATTAGAGACCATGGTCGTCCACAAAACAGGATGAGTAATATGTTTAATTAAATTTGTTCTTATAGTTTCAACATTGGTATTTTTCTTTCCATCAACACATTGATAAATTGGGATAGTAGGAGATTTAAAACTTGTGTTACTAATTATTTCTCCTAATTCTTTTTCAGCTTCTACCATATAAGGCGAGTGAAAAGACCCAGCTATAGGCAAAGGAACAGCTCGCTTGGCACCTTCTTTTTTAAAGGCTTTACATGCCAATCTTATGCCTTTTTTAGAACCCGTAATTACTATTTGGCCTGGACCATTGTAATTTGCAAAATATATAGGTTCATCAGATTCCTTGTATATCTCTTCTATTCTTTTTTGGACATAATCGTCATCCAGTCCAATAACAGCTGCCATTGCTGTTTCTTGATTTTCACAAACTTTTTGAGCAATCAAAGCTCTATTTAAAACAATATTTAGACCATCCTCAAAAGATAAAGCTCCACTAATCACCAAAGCAGCAAATTCTCCAAGCGAATGACCCGCTACGGCATCTGGAATAATTTCATTCTGAGTTAGCGCTAGAATAGCTGAATAAAGGAAAACTGCAGGTTGTGTGTTTTTCGTTTCCATCAACTCTAACTCCGAATTACCAAACATAACATCAGTAATTCGCCTTCCTAAGATATCATTAGCATCTTCGAAATATTTTTTTGCAATTGGGTGGTTGTCATATAACTCCTTCCCCATTCCCGCTTTTTGTACTCCCTGACCAGGGAAGATTAAAGCTTTCATAGTAATGAATTTATTTTTTTCGCAGGATTTCCAAAAACAGTGGTGTTCTCTTTTACCCTCCTAATTACAAAACTACATGCCCCCACTTGCGCCTTACGCCCCACAACAACCTTATGATTAATTACAGCAGATGTATGTATACTTACTTCTTCTTTAATTTCAGTACCTCCAACGCAAAGAGTATTGCAATCTAATCTCGAATATTTACCCACCTTTACATCATGGCCAACTATAGCTGCAATCTGAACAAGAACAAAATCCTCAATAATGCAATCAGCTCCTATGTAAGCATTCATCAAAACAATACAACCTCTTCCTATTTTTGAGTTATACCCAATGCTTGCCGTCGGATGAATTAATGTCAAAAAGTCTCCACCTTTATCCAATATTAATTCAATACAGTTCTTTTTGAGTTCGACATCACCTAAAGAACATACAAAAATATCTTCCGGATCGATAACATAATCCAATACTGTTCCAATAATAGGAGGGTAGCCATCAAAAGCATTTAAAGCTTCATTCCAGTCATCCAGAAACCCTTTTATAACATATTCTTTGTTATACCCATCACATTGCGTCGACAGATCATAAATTTCTCGACCCATCCCTCCGGCACCAATAATAATTAAGTTTTTCATAAATAAATCTTTAGTAATGAGATATCTAGCCTCGAGGGCACCAGACATCAAAGTTTAGTTTTTCATTTCGCGCTATGCGATAACGTAGCACAAAAAAAACCCGCATCTGTATAGATCACATTACAATATCGACTGGGTTTCCTCAAGCTATATTAACCGCTACATATGTTTTTTATTCACATCTGTCGCAGGTGCAATGTAGTACAACTATAGAAACGCATCAATCACAGCCACCCTATTTATGGGTGAAGGCTCCCTAACAATAAATCCAGCAGGAAATATGTGAGCCCTAGCGTACATCCCCAAGTTTTTTGTAGCGCGAAGCTTTATCTGTATGAGCATAATTAACGGTGCAGTTTTTCTTCTAGCGATGTGACTCAGGAAGCCCGAATATACTAGCAGGTATCTTTAAAACGGTTATTTTAAGAAATCTAAATTTTTGTCATTCGGCCTTGGTATATCTGGAAATATTTCAAATAAATGAATGGGTCTTGACAAAACTAAACCATAGAAAGTTACAAATATTATTTTTAAATAAAGAGCAAAGCTTTCATGTTCAACATACCATTGCTCAATCGCTCCTTTATACGGCATTACAACTGAATCATAAAAATCATCCGGATCCTTAACACCACTTAATATGCTCTCTTCATCTCGAAAAATCAGAGAGCCTAGTCCAGTTAATCCAGGCCTGACAAGCGTGATTGTATCTCTAACCTCTTTATGGAAAGCATCAAAGTTCCTTTTGGATTGAGGCCGAGGGCCAACTAAGCTCATATCGCCTAAAAAGACATTAATCAATTGGGGGAGTTCATTAATCTTGAGTCTCCTAAGGACTCTCCCTACTGGCAGGATCCTTGGATCATTCCCTATGGTCAAGGTTCCAGTTCCCATATTTGGGCTGTTTTTCAGCATTGTCGCAAATTTTAAAATTTGGAACGTTTTTTTAGCTTTACCAACTCTAGATCCTTTGAAAAACACCGCCCCCTCTCCAGTTAATCTCAAAATAAATATTAATGGAATCAATAGAGGCGAAAGAACTATCAACGTAACTCCGGATAAAAAAATATCAAAGAATCTCTGCATAATTTACATTCGTCCATCCAAGTATTTACCTGTTTCTTTGTGGTCAAAGTCAGGGATCATACGATTAAAAAGGTCGACTAAGGGAGCCTTCCCCCATAGATCACCGCTCCGAATGGAATCAATCGTACTAAGAAACACATCCAGTTGGTCAGAACTATATTTTGCACTATTTTTAATTACGCCAATATTTTTGAAGCGATTCATATCTAAAATCTCACTATCGGTAAAAAACTCTTCAAAATCTTTTTCGCCTGAGGTGTCGGACTTAAAGAAATAGCAGGGCCAACGCTTGGATGCAATTAATTCGGCTGAACGATCCCTTGCTTCTTGTTCAGTTGAACAATGGTAGGCCTCATACCCAAGATTCTTTATGTAACGTTCCGCAATATCCGAAAAAGTAGTTAGGTGGAGCTGCTCACTTAACTTAGGAAAAAAGATATCTCTATTCTCACCAAATAGGCATGACATCAAACAAAGTTCACCCGACTCTTGGGGAGTCACAAAATATCGCCTCACATCATTTGGTGCAGAAATCGGCTGTTGTTTGGCGAAGCGTTGATTGAAACCGTGTAGTAATGAACCATCAGAGAACGCCACATTCGCAAACCTCGCGGTTGAAATCGGCAGAGTTTCACTTTCACGCATCAAAAACATTTCCATAATACGCTTGCTAGCACCCATCATATTTACTGGGTTTGCCGCCTTATCCGTAGACACACAGAAATATTTTTTGGCATTCTGATCTCTTGCCATATGGAGAGTATTGACAGTGTTAAGAATATTTACCTGAATAAGTCGCATTAAAGTAAATGGATCTTTCTCACTCCTCACATGCTTAAGTGCTGACAGGTTAAGCACATAATCATAGTCGCCGCTGGCATTCATAAGAGCTTTATATTCTAAACTTCCGCAATCTATTGCAAATGTGCGAAAATCGCCATCAATATAACCCAACGTACTGCGTATATCCCGAACTAGCTCAACCATATTGTTTTCGCTAATATCGACAACATGTAAGGCAATAGGATTTCGTCTAAATATCTCTCGAGTTACAGCCTGACCAATGGAGCCGGCACCACCGATAACTAAGAACCGACTGCCTGATACTAGTTCAGCGAGCTCCTTACTTCGAGAAGAAATGTCCGCTTCAAAGAGTGGAGCTGTTCTTCCAATTAACTGTAAGATATTCATGCTATATCCTGACTTTCAAATTTAGCCAGCGAACCTTCTGGAACACTGGATGGGACGTTAACTACGCGATCTTGCAAAAAAAGTGAATTTTCAAGTCCATCGGTCTGACAGTCTTGGAACATCGGAAGTTGCGACATCAGCTGCCAAATAGGCCTTGTCATAACACCACTACTATTGGTCTTTTGTAAAAACATATCGCGGTCATCCTTAGAGCTAAGGACTATAGCATTAAGCCAATGATTTGCTTTATTGCCCTCAGTTGCTCGAGCAAAGTTAACGTGCATACCCTCAAAAAACTGACCCCACTGTTCAGACAATCTAGTCTTCACCGAAAGAAAATCTTCTAGCCTTTCCATTTGTGCGCAGCCTAAAGCGGCATTCAAATTTGGCATACGATAGTTGTAGCCTATCTCATCATGAAAAAATTCATAGGGATGAGGTACTTTCGCAGTGGTCGTAATATGCTTCGCACGTTTTGCTAGGTCAGGATCGTCAGTAATTAACATGCCACCACCACCTGTTGTAATCACCTTATTACCATTAAAACTTAATGTACCCATAGCTCCAAAGGTGCCGCTATGCCGGCTGCCCACGTAGCTGCCAAGAGACTCTGCCGCGTCCTCGATCATCGCAATCCCCCAATCGTTACAAATAGAGGCTATTTCTTCTATGCGACAGGGAAGTCCAAAGGTATGCATCGGGATACAAGCGGCTATGCGTCTTCCAGATACCTTATTAAAGACACCGTCACTCTTTTTTTCTGCGTGAGTGTCAAGAAAATCTTTCAGTGCTGACGGACTCATTCCCATAGTATCTAAGTCTACATCTACGAATACTGGGAATGCCCCAGAATAACTAATTGCATTGCAGGTAGCTATAAAGGTTAGCGCCTGCGAAATCACCTCATCACCTGGAAGAACCTCGGCAAGCTGTATAGCCACATGCAGTGCCGACGTGCCATTAACCGTAGCCACGGCATACCGCGCTCCTGTGAATTCAGTGACCCGCTCCTCAAATTCTGTAACCTTCATTCCAACAGACGAGACAAAATTGGAATCGATACAATCAATCAAATACTGCCTTTCATTACCTTCGAAAATAGGTCTGTGAAGAGGGATGAAACCATCACCATAAATCTGTCGGGCCGTATTAATTGTTCCTGATGTTAAAAGTTTTAAGTCATAAGTCATAAGTCATAAGTCATAAGTCACTATTTTAGTCTCTTAGAATGGATCAAGCTAACGCAAAAATACACCTAGACAGTGTGTACAAAAAATTCAAAGGGTAAAGTTTTTGGTCTTCAGAAAAACATAGCTCATGACGCATAGGGCCGAAACAAGGCATCGCATGATTAAGTATAATTCGCTCTTTTTACGACCACATCTCTAATGATTTTCGCTATTCCCTTTTCCAATTTCAAGAAACCTTCCCGCAACAACACGAAGCGTTATTTGAGATGTCACCGATCTACTTTAATGAAAACTAGTTAGCCACAGCAAGATAATTAGCAGTTAGAAAATGTTCATCACGCTCTCTATATTCATTGATGGGCTGAACTCCAAACGGCGTTATTCTGTATAGTTTAAACCCCCTACTGGTTAGCAACGTCCAAAAGTCTTTTAGGAACGTGCGCGTATCTATATTACATCCGCCAAATTCAAACTGAATAACTTTAACCTTATCTAGAGCAGCGCCACATCCAATCAACGCTTTAATCTCATGGCCCTCAATATCAAGCTTTAGAACATCAATATAACAACTATTCAGCGTCTCTTTCCAGAAACTCTCGAACCGGACCAACTGTACTGACTCATGGCTCTCAAAATCTATGTCTAAGTGTGATAAATCTCTCTTAACTAAGCTTCCTAGAGCTGATCCTGGCTCATTAGAGTACAGCTCGACAGTAGCAGACTCGTCCGACAGCCCATTAGGAATAATGTTGACATTTGGATCGTCCTTATAACGTGCTTTAAGTTTTGTAATATTTGTCGCTGAAGGCTCAAATGTATAAATTATTGAGTTGGGAAATTTCTTTCGTAACTCGGCTGTGTAATTCCCAATATTTCCGCCTACATCAACGCATATCTTAACTGCATCAGAATTCAGAAACTTACTCACCGAAGCTATCTCAGCTTTAACACTGCTTGATCCGTATCCTATCCCTCGGATATACCCGAGAGCATATTCTAAAAGGCCTATAAAGCCGTCTTGTTTAGCCATCAAAAAAATCTTCTTAATCATACAAAACTCTTATATAAAGTTAGTTATTTAGTAATATTTGACCCTAGTTTTTCATTAATACAACATTGCTTAACAAAATTAACGACATACATTAGTCCACTATGACCAAAAGTCCACTATGACCAAACTTACGGTGTTTTTCGTGCTACTCTCTCAACTAATTCAGCAACTTTTTCGTATTGAATTTTTGTGTCAAAGTCACTTGCAAGGTCATATGAATTCTTAGCCATTATTTCTCGTTTTTTTTGATCAGATGCGAGCAGATGTAGTGCGTTAACCAAGGATTCACTATCCTCTGCTTCGTAATTTAAGCCCGCATTGTAGGACAATAAAAGCGAAGACAGGTCGCCCACTAAAGAATTAATTATAGGTAAACCTGCGGCAAAATAATGAAATGCTTTGACCGGCATGGTGACACTAGAATCCTTCGTATACATAGATAGGCCTATATCACAATACGAGAAAATAGAAGAAAGCATTTCTGAACTTGGATTTCCAATATAGACTGCTTGTGTCAGCTTATTTTCATTAATAAAGGAAACAACATAATCCTGCAAAGGTCCAATACCAGCAATTAATATTTTAACATTCACTTCTCTATCTTTTAACAATTTTGCAGCATCAAGAAGTGTATCTAAGTCATAATTACTACCAAGCGTAGATGCATAGATCGCCCATAACTCACCTTTTTCTTTTATAATATTTTGCAAGGGCGACGGTAGTATGGGAGATGCCTTCATTTCAGCACGCTGCTTGACCACATCTGTACCAAAATATACAATTTCAGAGTTTTCAACCGGAAACTTTGGAATAATTCCCTGAACAACATCCATATAACTGTTAGATACCGTGATTATGCCATGTGCTTTCTGAAATAATTTCCGCCTGGCATCATACCAAGGCTTAAAAAGCAATTTTCCGAAGGGTTTAAATGGCTTGGGTAAAATAATATTGAATAACTCGGGCCATTTATCCAACATGTCCAGCATAAGGAGACAATTTTTCTCTTCAACAAGTTTTATAATCGGCTTACCCCTAAATAAAGCAGGTTCACTTAGGATTATAAGGTCCGGAGAGATTACCTTATTTGCGTAAGCGTAAATCTGTTTAGAATATATCTTTTCATGCGCGATTCTCTTGTAAGAAATATGTCGCTTATAGCCCGTTGTCGGAACAAGACGGATGGTAAAATCATCTGAAACGTTTATATCCTTCCAAACTCTAGATCTAAATTTTTTAGAACCATGATCAAAACAAGACGCCCACCAGGTGACCTTATGCCCCGCAGCTACAAGCGCATCAGCCACCATATGAGGGCGATCGGGGCGCTTACCTTCCCCTGGTATATTGCCGTATGGATAAATTAGCCATATATTCATTATTTACTCTTGGAACCTAAAATAGAGGAATTTAGGTGATCTCGATACCATTGCACTGTTTTTTTAATTCCTGCGTCTAGATTAAATTGAGGTTCCCAGTTCAACATAGCATTCAACTTACTAGCATCTAAGTATTGCTCCCTAATTTCGTTACTAGCCTCATTCCTTATCTCCGGTACTAACGTTGAGTTCATTTCTAAAAGTATTTTATCAACAAGTTCAATGACTGTTATTGGTTGCTGATTCGAGATATTAAACGCTTCTCCCTTAATGCTTGGGTCATTTGCCAATTTCTCAGCTAAAAGCATATATGCAGCAGCGCCATCCTCAACATAGAGATAATCGCGAACAAACTTACCATCAGACCGTATGATAGGCTTTTCACCATTGAGTACCGAACGGACAGTTCCAGGAACAATACGGTTCCAATTTAAATCGCCTCCGCCATAGAAATTTCCACAACGCGTAATCACTACTGGCACATCGTAAGTATGCGCGTAGGAATGCGCTATTAGATCAGCACATGACTTACTAACATCGTAGGGATGAAGTCCTTGAAGAGGCGTGTTTTCGTAGTAGGGAAGTACCTTTTGATCGCCATAAGCCTTGTCCGAAGAAGCCAGTACAATTTGCTGAACCTTTGGGCTTCTTCTGCAAGCCTCCAGAACAGACCATGTACCTTGAATGTTAGCCTCAAAAGTAGTGACTGGGTTTCTATTTGCTATCCCAACAATTGCTTGAGCTGCTAGGTGCATTACAGTATCTATTTCATACTCCCCTAAAACACGCTCCATCAGATCTCGATCACAGATATCCCCCTTAACAACTTTTACCTTGCTGATTAGATCTGAGCGCACCAGCTCCGACTGTGGTACTTCATCGCGAATCAAGCAAACCACATCGGCTCCAGCTTCGTAAAGTTTGTTTGCGACCCAGCTACCTAACAATCCTGTGGCGCCCGTAACAAGTGTAGTTCTATCCTTCCAGAAATTTTCCATGCTTATTTTCTTCTCCACGGTGGATTGCCAGATTTCCATAATTTTTCAAGTAACTGCTTTTCAAGGACCGTGTCCATCATCTGCCAAAATCCTTTATGCTCATAAGCCATCAATTCATCATCTTTGGCCAACCTTTCCAATGGCTCACGCTCCAAGGATGTCTCATCGCCCAAAATATAGTCAAAAATAGCGGGTTCAAAAACAAAAAACCCCCCATTTATCAATCCATCGTTTTCTTCGGGTTTCTCATTAAAAGAAATTACTTTGCCATTATCAATTTCCAAATTTCCGAATCGAGATGGAGGAGGAACGGTTGTAACCGTCGCCAATTTACCATGCCCACGATGAAACTTTAAGAGTGCGTTAACATCAACATCTGCTAACCCATCAGCATATGTCACCATAAACGTCTCATCGCCGACAAAATCTTTCAAACGTTTGACTCTACCGCCAGTCATAGTTTTAAGGCCGGTATCAATAAGATGCACAGTCCAATCAGAATGCTCAGACTCATGAGATTTAACCGCACCATTATTTAGATCTACAGTTATATCTCCATTAAGAGTATGATAATTAAGGAAATAGTCCTTTACTACTTCACCTTTATAACCTAGGGCTACAATAAATTCATTAAAGCCAGAATCAGCATATACATTCATCAAATGCCAGATAATTGGCTTCCCACCAATTTCAACCATGGGCTTTGGTCGAAGATGAGTCTCTTCTGCCAATCTGGTTCCGAGTCCTCCCGCGAGGATAATAATTTTCATAAAGTTAATCTCACTATTTAAGTTTGTTTGTTTTTGTATACGAATTCTCGATCTGGATGGTGGAGCCAATTATTCAATATGGACCCTCTCGAATGCTAACCCAACTACCAAATTGTTCGATCGACAATCATATGGAAATTAGACTTAAAGAATCATTTATCCCGAATGTCTGATGAAATCTTATTATTTGAATTAAACAATTTTGCTGGGAGCAAATATAGCTCTATTGCAAAAAACACTAAACAAACAGTAAATTTTTTCCATAGCGAATTATCATGAGTATCTTCAAAAGATATTACATCTAGCTTAAGTGAATTAGCTACTTTTATAATTTTTTCAAATGAATACACACCCATCAATAGATCACCTCTCCTGAAAATCTTTAACGTGTTAAGTGCTGTTTTTTTATTATTAAATTTATAGTTAGCGTATGTTTCGTATTCACTAAATGCGCAAGGTGTCTTAGTTTTATTGACATCCTCCAATATAACTTCAAACCATTTTCTTTTACTATTTCCCTCTATAGATTTTAACATGTCGCCAAATAAGACTGAATTGAACCACATAAAATTTACAATCGATGATTTTGGAAGAAGCCTTTGTTCAGGAAAATGTTTTTTTACTATCTCAAAATACGACTCATTATATTCGAGCGTTGTTAAATTCAAAGCATCACCAGCTTTCACACAATCACTTAAAATTAGTGTATCAGCATCCACTATGAGAACTTCAGCATATTTTGTTGACTTAGATATGATCGAGTATTTCAAAAATTGTTGATAATACCACTTGTACATACTCTTTTTGGGGTGTGCTAACTTTCTCTTAACATCATCCCGAGATAAATCAAGAAACTCAGTATCATCTCTAATAGAAATATTACTCTTACGAAGACCACTAAATGACTCTCGATCGGGAGTAACAAGCATAAAATCAGCATCTGGAAACTGTTCTATCAATAAATTAAGGGAGTAGCCCACATATTTGACATGGCTCTTTATGGCAGGAATACATATTAGCTTCATTGCGTTTCTCGACTCTATTAAGATTTGTACTGGCCAAGCAAATTTCGAATTCCCAGGCCCCCTTACGATAACCCGTTGAACCGAATGCGGTGAGGTAAGTGAGTATGTTTTATCGACAGAATAGATATCTCAAAAGTCACCAAGTAGACTTTTGAATGGTAGCCAGCTCCCACAGCCATAACATTGGACATAACTGATTATCGCCAACCACTCTCCAAACAACATTAATAACGGCATAGAGAGCAACATCAGTCTACTATTTGGGCCTATTTTTCTGTCATCGATAATAAATAAGTTAGAGAACAGAATAAAGGTGGTGTAAAACAGGTTATACCTTGCTAAAGGATTAAACAAATATGCCCCGAACATCAATGCGATAATAATAACATTTTCTTGCTTAAAAAACCTACGCTCAACAACAAAATAATTGATCATCAACATTAGAATTGTGCCGAGTATTAGTTTAAACCCATACCCTTTAAAGCCCATGGCTCCACTTTGTCCTATAGGATATCTAAGAGCCAACATGTCCAAAAAAAAGTAAAAAATTAAGAACATAATGCTTGCTCCTACAATTATTGTAGAAACTTTCTTAATGCGAATGGTAGTTAATAAAATTAATGGAATTGATGAATAGTGGGATAATGCTGAGAAAAGAGTAAATAACTTCTTCTTACCCTTTTCATCTCTGAAATAGTTGGCAGCGAAGACTAACAGTAAAAGGGCAAGACCATTCCTAGTAATATTCATGGGATAATTGAGCGTAAAAAGAGCTACAAAATATAACATTAATAATTTCTTGTGTTTTATTTTTTTCAATAAAAAATAGATCAGTATTGATTCAATAAATGATGTAACAACATGAATCCCAATCATGTCAATCCCCAGATAATAGAATGGGGTAGCTATTATTTTAAACACAAGCTCCATATCAACTAGCATGTAACCTTTAAAAGAAGCTCCAAAATTCTGAAAATCTATGTAATTCCTTTCAAAGCTCTCCATTACAGGAAAGTAATCAGTGCCAATTCCATCTCTAAAACCAACAAATAGAAACCACCCCAATGAAAAAAAGAAGGGTATATATTTCTTATCGACTAGCAATAAGGATAAAGAAAAAAGATAGTATGTTAGATAGGGAATCAAATTTATTTAACTTTTCCAAAAAATACTGTTAAAACCCAAGTGCCCTGATATTAAGCTATCACGCTATTGGGAATTGGCGAAAATATAAGTCTTGATTACATTTAAGCCTTAAGATTTAATGCACCGAAAATTTTTCTAATTAGGTGCACAAAGGCCCTTACGAAGGGATTCGGACTCAATGGAGAAATCGAACCTAGATAGCTTTTATTTCTTTTATAAAATATAAACTCATTATAAACTTCGCCTAAATGTCTCGATATGAGATTCACAGAATATATACCTCCTTTTGAAATATTTCGCGGCAGATCAATTGAAAGCGCGTTGCAGTCAAGGTAAACCTTTACCCCTTTTTGACACAACTGCATCACATAGTCTGTCTCTTCTCTAAAGCATGTTTTAACAAACCCTTCATTGAAAGAATTGGCCCTAGCTATCGTAGTTGGAAGTAAGAAACAATAAGTACAAAAGGGAATTTCTACTACTGTATCGTATCTTGTAGAGAGATCAACATTCAGCACAGCCCCATCATAGATCTGATCTAAATTGTTATATACAGTTACATCAGTATCCAATAACAACTCAGAAATATCTTGATTATCTTTCATATATATATGGCGGGCTGCAATTATTGAATCAGGATATAATGAAGCATTGTCAATTAAGCTTTTTATAGATCCACCTTTCAATATGCTATCGTCATCACCAAAATAACAATAATCTCCTTTTGCCATTGTAATTCCGATGTTTTTCGCGCCCGTTTGTCTGATTTTCTGGTCAGATCTAAAATACCTTATTATGGGGAATTGTTTTTTTAACTCCAAAACAACCTCTTTCGTGTTGTCTGTTGATTTGTCATCAACTATTATTATTTCAAAGACATTTTCCTGGACGTAGGACGGAATCACTCTTGGTAATAGATGCGCCCTGTTAAAAGAAGGAATAATAACTGACACTGCTGGAATTTTAATTTTTGATACTCCAAATTTATAAAAATACAAATTTTAAAAGATAAATGTTTTCGTCAACCGACACATTGTCATATAACTTCTTCAAATATTTTGTAATTATCGAGTCCGATTTTTCATTTGTTACATTAAATGTATAGATAACAAGTTTATTAACTATATTTATAATTTTTTTAATACCTCAGAATTTACAACACGCAGTCTATCAACATCTAAAATTATCTCGGAAGCCAGTTTGGAGTAATTATGAAGAACATATGTAACTCGGTCTTTGACCAAAGAAACAATCTCTCCAGATACCCATAAGTCAGAATTGTTTGCATCTATTATCAAATCAGATCTATTCAAACCCTTCCCAATAACACCGTGATATTTAGCACTATATGATAACATTATTGAAGGCTTTCCCATTTGAAAAGTCGAGACAGCAGGATGCATTCTTCCAGTAATCGAAAATAACCCATTACCCAAAATGAATCGTGCTTTCGTGGGAAGAATCTTCTCTATTACAACAACAATACGTTCTTTTTCTTTTTCGGAAAATTTATTAAACAACTTCATAACTAGTGATGACTCATCTCCGAAAGGTGGAAATGTATGAGCTAATAAGACAACTTTTTTGTCTAACAGCGTATTTACCTCTAAAAGCTCTTGAATGACTTCTTGATGTCTGAGGAGATACAGCTCTTCACTTTCACAGTAATAACCTGATTCAAATAACCCTGATATCACAACAGTCGAATAACTGTTTTTATCAAGTTTGTATTCTTTCAAAATAGAACTTTCCAATGCTAAATCTGATTGCAGTGGCAAAGGATTAAAAGCTAAATCACCCATTAGTTTAATATTTAGATTAAACTCTTTTTGAAAATATTGGACTGTCCAAGGGTCTCGTGCATAGACGTCTAATTTAGGCAGCAGTTTTTTAAATGTGAACCTATTTATTACGCTAACAAAAGGGCCAATCGTTTGGCCTAACATCACTATTTCAGTATGTTTGGATAGTCTCCACAATTTATATAATTGGACTGAGGCAAAGTATTTCGAATAATATTCTGAGAAATCATCTCCGCCTAAGACTATGATTTTGTCGAACATTTTTTTTTCATTATTAAAAAACATATTCCACAAAATAAAGACCTTTTTTAAAAATAGGTTCTTTACTTTTGACTCGCTATCGAACTCTCTATTTGTATAATTTTTTAATTCGATAACTCCCTCTAGCTCTCTATATACCTCCTCTTTAACTGCATATTCGTTAAAACAACAATATATTTCTATGTTTTCTATCCCATAGTTCTTAATTAATGATTGAATCGTAATCAGACCCATCATCGCTGTACCGTAATTATTTACATTTGGAAAGTTTTTAATTAATATTTTTTTCATTGCAAGTTTTTTCATTATAAATATGAGTGAATTTGAAGATAAAGTCTTTGGCTTATTTAATATGAGCGTCTTTTTATGTGAGATTTTAGTTAATGAATTTTTAGCTCAAAGGCAGTTAAGCTTTCCAAGTTATATTTTCCTTAATTACCTTAGCGGGTACGCCTGCAACCAAACTCCTTGGCGGAACATTTTTGGTTACTATTGCTCCCGCTGCTATGACAGCCCCATCTCCAATTGAAACACCCTTAAGTACCATGGCCCTATTCCCAACCCAAACATGATTTCCGATTGTGATTGGTATGGCTATTTCAAATCCCTCTTGTTCAATTGAGTGTGCGTCAAAATCACGTATTATTACGTCTCTAGCAATTGTGCACCCCTTACCAATATATATTTTTGAAGCACAAGTAATTTGAACGTTTTCATTAATAAAGCCACCATTGAATAACAGTTCCCCACCCTTGATAACGCGTATGTACGAATTACAATACATGCCAAAAGTACCATTAATAGTCATCGTACTGTTTTCTTCCAATAATAAACGTGTTTCCAATTGAGATGAACGTAATTGCTTTATTCCCATAATAAGAGAAGAGTTTAAACAAAGCTTGGCAGTATTATCTATTGAAATTCTACAATATTTATGAGGAAGGAAATGAACACCTTTTGATCTGAAAATATTTTTTTTCAAGAAATTAATACTTATAAGCTGCCACCAAGTAGAGAACGAGATTCCAGTAGAATAACCATAATCAAAAATGTTTTTTATTAGTCTATTCATTTTATATTTTTACCCTTATCTTTGGATAACGATAACGTAGGAAACGCTTTACTAAGTATCTTAGCTGCTGACGATGGTGCTAGAAGCATTTGAGTTAACGCTTTTAACAATCTCTCGAGCCTTTCTATCTGAATTGTCAACCTTGACATGACGGTAGGCATAGGAAAGTATTTTTTAATCATGAAGTCAAAAGAATGCTTCTCCAGATCCTTATAAAATTCCTCCCTTAACTCCGGGTCACCCTCTTCCTCTGACGAGTATATTGCCGTGTTGCCAGGCAAGGCATCTGCCATTGTGAACTGTTTTGAAACAATACTTTCACTTATTGATTCGAAATATTTAACCCCTTTATCCGAGTTCAGGATAATAAGCGAAGTGCCCAAGTCCTGGTCCATTGATCTATCAATAGTTTCTATACCCCAAAAGTCAGCTAAAGTAATATCAGACTTCTGTGAAACACCCTTAAACTGACAGCTAAAACATGCCGGCATCGTAAACAGCTCCGTTTGCAAATATCCCACAAAAAACGGATCTTTGTATCGGTTTTTCACATATGATTTTCCATTTTCAAAGTCAACTCTCATAGAAAAGTTGTGCCATCCCTCAGTTTTATCTTTTGCTTTTATTTTGACCGCCTTTGATTGGTATTTATCCTCAAGCCACTTTACATACTTTTCAAAAACCAAAGGCGAATTCACACCTTTACAAACAAAATCACATGTTAAGAGGTTAGGATAATCTTTCTTTAAAAAAGCATAAAGGCCAACTATCTGACAAGGTGCCCCACAAACGAGGACTTGATCACCATTTCTGAGTCTTTCTTTGACGTCTGGATAGAGTTTGTCTGTTGAGCTTAAGACGTATTTTGAACTTCTAATATCAATCAGTTTGTCACTATCGTTGGTTAAAATGTGTGAGACAGACAGATCATCATTGTAAACGGCGCCTCCAACATATCCACCCTCATTGAACATTTTAAGTGCAAGTTCAGAGAAGATACCTCCTGATGTACTGTCAACTCTAATGTCATGGTTTTTGCTGTAAGAAGCGTATACAAGCGGCTCATTATATCTGGGCAAATCAGCCTTTTCGATATAGGGTATCACCTTTGAATCTTCTGGGAGTTTATCTGTGATAGGACACACCCTGTCGCATAGAGGGCAGCTAATACAAACATCATAATCAATTTTTGGATAGAGGAATCCCTCCTCGTCATTGAACAATGGAATGCAGTCAACAGGGCAAACTTCAGTGCAGGCGCCGCAACCCATGCAGCTTTTTTTATCGGTTATTTCAATCATAGAGTTTTATCCACTTCTACCTCAGAAATCGTATTGCATCGACTGATGATGCTTTTTACTGCAGCCCAGTTAAGAGGCTCATATCGATTCTAGTCTTGGGCTTTGCATCTCGCTCTCAACCCGATTAGGCTACTTATAACCAAAAGTTGAAATCAACTTGAGCCAGTTGTACCAGATCCTAATTTCGTGAGGCCCCGTTACGACCTTAGTAATTGCGGCACTGCACTCGCTTCAAGATGCCACAAAAAACTCTCTGCCACCAAATTACCACGACACTTTTACACCTCCAGTTATGGTCCAACTGCTGGAGCCCACTACTGAACTTCATTTAAAACCCCTTAGCTGTTATTAATGAAAAACTTAATGGCTTTATAATTTTCGGCATTAGTAACCAAGCATTCCAGTAATAAATTTAATCGGATTTTTGACTAACTTTTTAGTTGTTTCAATTTTCCTAAAAATATAAGGCTTTTCTTTATAATACCCACGGATGTTAAAATCTATAACCACATTGTTATCATTGAAAATTCTTGGGATATCCGCATGCCACTGACCCTTAATGATTCCAGTATGAACATAGCTAATTATCTCGCCCTGATGTGAGTTATATAGCTCCCTATTCGCAGTAAGAAAAAGATCTTTTTTCTTTTGAGCGCGCTTAGTTCCAAATATCTCAAACATCCATCCGTTTTCCTCAGACCTTAAATATGACAATAAAGCATCTTTTCTCCATAGTCCTGCCTGCGTCGAGATTCTATACCCTGCATTCTGAGCTATGATGCACAAACGTTTATCATTATTAAATTCTATAAAAGGCGGCTCTGATCCATGATCAGTCAATCCAATATGTTTAATACTCCTATCCTTAATCATTAGCTCGGCAAAGTCATCAATAACCCCTGACTGCACTGGCTCTTGAATGAAGTAATCCTCTTGCATATATAGCACCAATGAGGTGTCAACCATATCCAAAGCCCTGATCAGGCATTCACTCCAAGTAAGCTTTCTATCATGAGTGTCTTGGTGAGATTTTGAGGGTTTAATACTTAACCCATCATGTACGAAACTTTTAAACTCTGTATTAAGCACAATAGGAGATCGACAAGACTTCCATTTTTTTTCTAAAAGCGTAAAAAATGGTACCCAGCAATCCTCAAAACCATCACAGGAGTTCACTAAAATTGTGTATTTATCGTTAATTTCTGATGATCCCATGTCTACATGCTCTTTTTTATAAGCCAACTTATTTTGATGTCTTAAGATCTTAAGTCAGAACAAACATATCATGTCAGCTTGCTCTTACTATACTGAGTTTAAGGGGTAATTTTTAAACTTTACATGTTTTGTCAAAGTAGACTAATACTTATTATCTAATATCTTCTTCTTTTCTAATGGCATTCAAGCTTTGGTTTTTCCGATATTATCCTTTAGCCCTAGCACAAAGTTACCGCTATCTAGAGCGACCTGCGCCAAGTAATCGGCTTCAAACCCTTATATCCTTCGCTTGATCAAATCAAGGCGGATCTCAAGTCTGCAGGCAGCTAAAGCTTTGGTGTATTAATTGTCAGATATTACGATGATGCCGATTAGCTTAAGTTATCTTCAGGACTTTTTTATCCCGGGCATTTAGATGGCTCGGGGTTGGAGCCGCGACCATAAACTAGTCAACTCTATCTGTTTCGGCCAGGTCAGTATTTATTTTATAAATCCAACCCTATAGAGTACCTTTAAAGATATTTCATACAATTTAATCAATGGATTGGGGAAATATCGATAAATGATGTAAACAGAACTTTCTTTAAATGAAATTTTAAACTGTTTTCTCAATATCAGATTGTGGTTCACTAATTTATTTGGGTCGGTATCTTTGTAATAGCTATAGATCAGACTATCCATTTGCCCCTCCCATTTATAATCAATGCCTTTTAAATAATTATTGTCCTTGTAATATCTAATGGTGCTCGCAATCCCCTTTTCTAGCGAGATCTCGCTGGCAAACTCTGGTACTGCTTCTTTTATTTTAGAATTATCAAAAATCGCATTTAGGGACCTATCTCCTAAAAGCATCCCTTTTAACTCAGGTAGTTTTTCAGATGCATAAAGTGCAGGTATTTCAGCAAGTAATGGTTTTTTATCTATCAGCTGACCGATTAGGTATAACAAATCTTTCCAAGAAATAGTTTCATCACCGACAATATGAAAAGCCTCATTGTAAGCCTTCGAATTGTTAAACAAACCTACTAAACCCACAGCGAAATCAGAGGTATGAGTAATAGAGCAGACAGCCTGACCCTGGTCCCATATGAAAATTGGCTTGTCATTTAAAATTCTACTAATTAGAGACCAATGCCACCCATATGAGGGCATAATTCCATAAGGTATCCGTGTATCTCCATATGTTATATAAGGTCGAACAATAGTATATTTTAAACCAATACCTGCACATTCAGATATCAAGTAGTCTTCGCACTCAACTTTATCTTTACTATAATTCCAACTTGGGTTTATTAAAGGACTCTGTTCTGTAATTACACCGTCTTCTTCAGCTCTTCTGTAAACGCATGCAGAAGAAATAAACACAAACTGATCGCACCTACTTTTAAACAAAGAAACTGTGTTTTTTATATCAGCGACTTTATATGATAGAAAATCAACCACAACATCGAAATATAAGTTCTTTAGGACTTTATTTACCTGGACTTTGTTCTTAATATCCGCTTTTAAAACGTGTATTTTTTCTGAAATTAATTCAGTTTTTTTACCTCTGTTCAGAATATACACAGAATAATTCTTTAAAAGCGAAAGCTTAACCACATCGCTACTGAGCGCCCCTGTGCCGCCTATAATAAGTATTTTTAATTTCATTCCGCTACTTTTGATTTGGTTAATAGGAAAAAATGTAGCTCTTTACTTTTATTTTCATTTCATTGGTTAAATCTAAATAATATACAGAAATAGGTATAGATATTAATGTTACGGCCACTATAGTTAAAAAGCGTAGAGCGCCTTCATCCATGTAAATTCTTGACAAAACAGGCACTATCAAAGCAACTAAAGACACCTTCAATACAGGGAAAGCAAGTTTTCGTGAATATTCCGAATAACTTAATCCTGCTAATTTTCGCAGTAGATAAAGCTTAATAACAAAGGCAGTTAACATCGTTGCCACTATTTGGACGTAAAAAACAACATGTGGTTGGAACTCTAGCACCAACAGAAAATACGAAACAGGTAATACCAATAGATACATCCCTCCCGATAATAGTTGGTTCTCCTTTATTTTCCCTATTGCTTGAAATACCATTCCAAAAGATGCATCAAAACATTGCAACAATGCGTTTATCAACATCAGTTGGCAAAATAAAACAGTGAAATCTGGAATTTCATTGAGCCAAATTCTTAAAATAGAATCTGTTTCTAATATAATTGGTAAAACAACCAAGAGAAGCAAGAAGAATGAGTATTTAGCACTCTGAAAAACCAGACTTTTCATATACTCATCGTCACCACGTGCATGTGACTTTACGATTTGAGGATTTACGGCTAAACGTATATTGTAAGAAAATAATGCGACAGCATTGTTTAGCTGAAACGAAATTGCCCATGCGGCGTTTGCAATGGGGCCAACAAATAAATTAAGTAGAATATTTATACCTTGGCCCATCGTCACCAAGGACAGGTTTCCAAAAATATTCCAACCTGTGTATTCCATCAAGCTTACGTATAAGGACTTGTCCCAAAAAAACTTAAACTTTGTTTTTGGAAAATTACGCTTGCAATAGAGCATGTAAGTTATCAACATAACTAGGCATGAGGAAAATGATAAAAAAGCGTACATTTTTAATTTATCATAAGCTATCCAAGATAGAACAAGTGCAATTATTAGTTTTAATATAGATTCAGCTGCAGTCACATAAGCATATATGTTCATTCGCTCATGAGCGATTATCAACGCAAGGTAAGGGACTCCTATTACCGTGGTCATAAAAGAAAAAATTGAAATTTGATATATCCAGTTAGCCGCCTCTAGTCGTTCTACAGGTAATTCTAACTTCGCATTAAGGAACCAGAGCCCAACGGTTTCAGCTAAAATAAAGATTAAGAGAGCTATGGTAATATGGGTATTAACACTCATGCTGAATACTCTTTCGAGTTGCACGGAGTCATTTTTTCCCAGTTCAAAAGAGATGAACCTTTGTGTTGCTGATGTCATGGCTGTATTAAAGAAGGAGAGCATTATTACAACCCCTCCTACCACGCTATAGATTCCAAAATCTACTACCCCTAAAACCTCCAAGATAACACGTGATGTATATAACGATATCCCCATAATGAAAAACATACGAAAATAAAGAATTATCATATTTCTCGTAATTCTTTTATTATTTTCAGGATTTTTCATATTTTATTTGTATGGGATCTATGTAAAGATTTAATTTCATCAGGTTTCTTTTGGCCGAATTCTATGGCTCCTCACCCTCAGTAATGACAGAGAAGGAGCACATCACCTTTCACTTTCTCGATAATTGCCACAAATCAGCTGATATTAGCCTGCTAAAACACTTTAACTATTGCTCTGATTGGACACTACATTATCTTCTATAATTATCTTCTTGAGCTAAAAACCATTGATATGTCACACTAAGGCCTTTCTCTAAATCTATTTTTGCCTTCCAACCTAACCTTTCTAACCTAGATACATCCATAAGCTTCCTTGGGGTGCCATCTGGCTTAGAACTATCGAATAGAATCTCCCCTTGATAACCAACAACTTTAGCTACAGTTTCGACTAGCTCTCGGATTGTACAATCAACACCAGAACCGACATTAAGATGAGACTGCATGGGGCTAGTTTCTTGTTGAAAAATATTGTTATCCAAATTCATCACGAAAATAGACGCTTCGGCCATGTCATCAACATGTAAAAACTCACGCATGGGCTTACCACTACCCCATGCTATTACATCTGGCTTGTTATTTAATTTAGCTTCATGGAAGCGTCTTATCAGTGCAGGTATAACGTGTGAGTTTTTGGGGTGAAAGTTATCGTTTTCGCCATAAAGATTAGTTGGCATGACGCTTCGGTAATCACGTCCATACTGGCGATTATAGCTTTCGCAGATTTTAATTCCTGCGATTTTGGCAATGGCATAAGGCTCGTTAGTGCTTTCTAAAATTCCAGTTAATAAGACCTCTTCTTTCATCGGCTGTTGTGCCAATTTAGGGTAAATACACGATGAGCCTAAAAATAAGAGCTTTTGCACCTTATTGCTATGTGCCGCATGAATCATATTGGCCTCTATCATTAAGTTTTGATAGATAAATTCGGCTGGATATTCATTGTTAGCATGAATACCACCTACTTTTGCTGCCGCCAAATAAACTTGATCGAACTTATTGCCTGCAAAAAACTGATTAACGGACTGCTGATTGATTAAATCCAGTTCTCTTCTATTTGCGGTGATAATGATATTGCTGCTGTTTTGTTGCAGCTTTCTAATGATGGCTGAGCCGACCATGCCATTGTGACCGGCAATAAAGATTCTTTGTTTTGTCATAGGATGACTGCTTCTTTGCATTTAATAACTGAATTCTGCATGAGCGGCTTTAGCCTTCCATTGAGACAGGAATATCATGACCATGTTGTTTTAATAACGCATGGCGTTGTGCAATTTTAAGATCTTCTGCTACCATTTCTGTGCACATTTCTTGCGCGGTAATTTCGGGTACCCATCCTAGTATTTCTTTCGCTTTTGTTGGATCACCCAGTAAGGTTTCAACTTCTGCTGGGCGGTAGTAACGTTGGTCAATTTGTACAATCACATCACCCACTTTAATGGCAGGTGTTTTTTCACCATCTATGGTAGCGACGATGCCTTTTTCATTAATACCTTTGCCTTCAAAACGAATCGTGATACCCAGCTCTTTTGCTGACCATTCTATAAATTGGCGCACTGTATACTGCACACCGGTAGCAATGACAAAATCGTCCGGCTTAGCTTGTTGCAACATCATCCATTGCATACGTACATAATCTTTGGCATGACCCCAATCACGTAGGGCATCTATATTACCCATGAACAAACATGATTCCAGTCCTTGGGCGATATTGGCCAAGCCCCGAGTAATTTTACGTGTTACGAAGGTTTCGCCACGGCGAGGTGACTCATGATTAAACAAAATCCCGTTGCAAGCATACATGCCGTAAGACTCCCGGTAATTAACGGTAATCCAATATGCATAAAGCTTAGCAACAGCATAAGGAGACCTAGGATAGAAAGGAGTCGTCTCTTTTTGAGGCGTTTCTTGAACTAGACCGTACAGCTCAGATGTAGACGCTTGGTAAAATTTAGTTTTCTTTTCCAATCCCAAAAATCGAATAGCCTCTAAAAGACGCAAAGTACCCATTCCATCAACATCGGCTGTATATTCTGGGACCTCAAAACTTACCGCCACATGCGACTGAGCCCCAAGATTATAAACTTCATCTGGCTGTACCTCTGACAAAATACGGGTTAGGTTAGACGAATCAGCAAGATCACCATAATGAAGGACAAAATTCTGATTATCGGTATGTGGATCTTCATAAATATGATCAATGCGCTGAGTGTTTAATGAGGATGCTCGACGTTTAATCCCATGGACTTCATAGCCCTTCTCTAAGAGAAATTCGGCTAAGTACGAACCATCTTGGCCAGTTACACCTGTTATCAATGCTTTTTTCTTCATTTTATAATTACTCGATCTTCCTACTATAACTTGCAAAGCAAATTTGTGTGTTAGTTTTGCACTCTTCCATAGACATCTTCAAATCGGATGATGTCGTCCTCCCCAAGATAAGAGCCAGACTGTATCTCTATGATTTCTAGAGCTACCTTACCTGGATTTTCTAGAGCGTGGATTGCACCCAAAGGAATATAGGTAGATTCGTTTTCAGACAATATGAACGTTTTTTTGCCATTCGTAACTTTTGCCGTTCCAGATACAACGACCACCG
>Ga0209532_1000590_pt1 | contig 31139 bp, 31 predicted proteins | sample COG_02_FD_184746 | JGI IMG/M metagenome (GOLD analysis project Ga0209532, IMG submission 184746) | Pelagic Microbial community sample from North Sea - COGITO 998_met_02 (SPAdes) (version 2) | ecosystem: Environmental > Aquatic > Marine > Neritic zone/Coastal water | place: Helgoland, sampling... | reverse complement strand
GACGGTGAAACCAGCTTGAAGAACTTGCTTGTCAAATGAGGATAGATACTGACGACCCGATGTGCCACGTTCTGTGGTGTAGCACGAAAAGGAAACATCATTAATGCTTACGGAATTGCCAGTCACATTTGTATTAATTAATTTCGTGGATTTATCACCCTTCAGACCAGTCAACTGGTTTAAGTCACCCGCAACAAAGTTCTCCTCGGTCGGAACGGTCATACCATCCCTAAGAGGAACCGTGATACCTTGAATACCTACACCCACGAAGGATGTAGCAGACAGCATATCATCCCAGTAAGCACCGCCGAGTGCTACCAAGCTATCGATGTAGTTAGCTAGTGGCTGCTTGTAAGGTATATAGGTTGTGTCACCAGCAGTGTCCAAACGGTCAAAGTAGTCCTGCGCTTGTGGCGAGAACGGTAAAGCAGGTGACCAAAATGTTTTGTTTATTTCGTTCGGAAAAGAATCTTGTGATGGGTGTATAAGTTTATGTCTACAATTAACATAGATTTCCTCACCTCTAGCGTTCAGCCGAATACCGTTTGTGCTAGTCGCCCACAATGCGGTTTCTGCCCCGCCTGGATCAGGTGGAGCGTCGTCATATTGCCAGTATGGATTATTAGGTATATCTTGCCAAGCCATGTATATATGTTATTTATATCGAATTGAAATTACAGATTTAGTTTATTTCCATTTAGGTCCGAAGTAACGTACTGCATAATACATCGTTCGTGCTTTAGTTCTTCCAACTCCACATACCCGCATTGCTTCATAAAATATATTAGCTGCTTCTATAGAGGTATATAAACACTTATCGTTATGACCTTGTACACATAGAATATCGTGAACGACCGCTGCAGGTAGATATGTGTCAAATGGTGGAAAGGCTGACCAGAATATCTTAGGCACACTCGCTCCATCACTCTCAAACCCCTTAGGAACAGTAATAGAATCACCTGACTTTGTATAGAATACCAAATCTTCTAATAGTGTAACTGTACGAATGAATTTGTTACCATTAAAGTAACCTGAAATTGTTGCTTCTAGATCTGTCTTGAAATACGCTTTCATCTATGAACTCCTAACGTTTCCAATAGAATATTTCGATTCTAAATGCCAATCACGTTTGTCGCGGTGTGAAATAATTTTGATATGACGAAGAGTTGTCTTTTCTTCGGCCTTACTCGGATCGACAATAGTTAAAAGTCCCCAATCTGATAATAAAGTAGTGATTGAATTTCGGCGGGATGCATCGTCTAGAGTAAAGTTAGAAGGCTTTCCATCTAACATGAATAACTCTTTAAAGTGAACAATAAAATACCTTCCTTGTTTATGAAGTATATGACAACTCTGATATAGAGTATTGTGCTCTTTCTTCGAAGAAACACCTATTCGCGTAAGAGTTTCTTTAATTTTAAGGAAGTCATCCGGTTCGTCTAGAGATATCTCTAACATGTCGGCCGGTGTCCATGAGACTAATTCTTGTTCAATCATAGTTGCAATATTATAGTTACATCGTAAAGATAGTATTTATAATATTACAAGTTTTGACTATCGTGTTCCTCCTTTATCTAAAGAGTTTCTTAGCTTCTTTAATGCAGTTGGAGTAAACAAACTATAGACCTGTTCAGCTTTCTCATACGAATAGTTATATGCTTCTTGAATTAGCTTAATATCTGCAGGATCTTTTGCCTTCTTTGCCCATTTCGTAAAGCGTTTTCGAGGGCGTATAGTAGTCCTTAGAAAATCGTATTGCATTTTCGCAGGAAGACTATGCCGCATGTTCATTTCATTCGCGAATAGAATAGTATCATTGAACTGCGACAGCCCGCGGTTTACAATAAATGGCACATATTGCTTACACGGAGAATCGGCGCTTAACGCGACTTCGCTATCATCAGCTTTACAATCCTTTAGAAGGCTTGGGCTAGAAGTGTTGATACTCTTTAGAAAGTCAAATGGTGTTAGTTTGTCGGCCATAGTTTTTCAAAGTAATAGTGAACGAATGTCATAACAAACGAAATAAAAATACCGAACGCTGTAACGTGCCAATCACCAAACCAAATTCTGCCCATAAGCGAGCATAGTACAATCGACAATATGCGCCAAGCAATTATTTTTGTTGTTATTTCCATGTTGATGATGCCATGATTTCAGTTAAGCATGCAACGATATTCAATTCTCTGTCACTTACAAATGCTGCTTTATATTGATAGTCAGCGAGAATAATGATGATGCTTGGGATCGATTGGCCTTCAGCATAATCATATAACGAGTCATAGATCTTTCTAAATATGACAGCTGAATCAACATCTGAATTGTTCGTAACCCAATTTCGCATACTCTTAAAGTCTTTAGTCTTTAGGTGGGCAATAAGTTGAGCCACACTTTGATCAGACATACCAACTAGAATATCTGGAGTGATCTCTCCTGCAGACGAGTATCGCTGACATTCATTTAACACACGTCTCCAATCTGGAGCATAGCGCATGATGAGTTCAGCAATTACTTTATCGTTATACGTAATGCCTTCAGTCTTTAGAATATCTTGAAGTCGTTTCATAAACAGCGCAGCGAGACCAGCTAACTGTTTCTTATTCGTATTGAATTCAATTACAGAACAACGAGAATGAAGTGGTTCGATAATACGATTCTTGAAATTGCATGTAAGAATAAATCGGCAATTCGAACTAAACTCCTCGATGAAACCACGAAGTGCTGGTTGCGTCGACTGTGCGTTAAGATAATCAGCTTCGTCAAGAATAACTACTTTGTACTTTCCACCATGTAAAGACACAGACGAAGCAAACTGTTTGATCTTAGAACGAAGAACATCGATTCCACTTTCCTCAGATGAATTGATAAGTAAGTATTCGAGATCCAATTCATGACATAGCGCTCGTGCGACAGTTGTCTTACCTAACCCTGCAGTTCCTGACAACAACATATTATGCAGTTCGCCGTGCTTTACAATATCAGTAAATGTTGCCTTTAGTGATTCGGGAAGAATGCATTCGTCAATTGTTTTTGGACGGTGGCGCTCGCACCAGAGAAATTCGTTTTCATTTTTATTCATAATATATTATACCAAATGTGTGTAAGTAAGTAAAGCCTTTTGTACTACGCTAAAAGATCCCTCTGTCTCAATCACAGAGGGATCTTTGTATTAATAACCTATAGCGTATTATGCTTTAGCATCATCAGACTCAGCTGGTGCTTCTTCTTCTGGCTGAGGCGTATGGTATTGTACGAACGCATTCAGTCGATCGCGGACTGTACCAACCGAAGTTAGTTCCTCGCCCTTAAACGCTCCTCGTTGAGAAGCTACATCAATAATTTGTAGCATTGCTCGGAAGTCACCGATATTTACATCTGGTGCTGTAGGTTCATCTTGTGTTTCTGGGAGAACTTGCTCCTCTGTGGTTGTTTCTTCACTCATATATGATATTATTATTTGGTTGTGGATGTCTTTTCGAGAGCGATCCAATATTTCACTGAAGTGTTATTTATACACTCCCAGTTCGAAATTAGTTTAGAACTTACTGCTACTTTATAATCGCCTGGAATAAGCTTAAGGTTGGCAATAAGGAATTGATAATCGTATGCATCATCAGAACTAGCGCTACACACTTTATGCGAATAGACATTAGCTGATGAGTTGTTAGGATCCTTTACTTGTAGATATACGGCGTCGTCTCCATGTTCAGTTGTGATTGATACAACTGGATGATTCAGTGCACTACCTGCTCGACGGATTTGTGCGATGTCGTCTGCGGTGAGATTGACTTCGACATCTGTTGGTGGCATATTCACTTCCTTTTCTGGAGAAGTCAAAATGCTAGTGTCAGCATATCGATATGTGAGCGTTGCATTGTTTGATTTAATGCTAACGTCATTATCACCAAATTCAAAGTCAGGATCTTCGATCAATGAGAGCGCAGAGAGGAACTCATTCAAATCATAGATGCCAACCTTCTTTGGAAAAGATTCTGAAACAACTGCTGCTGCCATAATATTTTTAGCGTCAGCGATTGTTGATAGCTTGTTACCTTCAGAAATAACAAGATTAGGATTGATTGCCGAAAAATTCTTCAGCACTTCGAGGGTTTCTTTACTGATTTTCATAATATATATTATATCTTATTTTTGTTGTTTTGTAAATAACTAAATTCAAGCATGAACATCATACAACAAATAGCATGTGCTGAGTGATGAAGGCCTGTCTCATTGTCATGTGTTTCTCCTCTTTGAATAGCCCACATGTGTCGTTGAGCTGCAGCAAAATATCGTTCATTGAGATTCTCGAGTTCGAGCCAATTGTTTCTGTCATACTTTTGTGCTCCATATGTTAGTACACTCGCAACGTCGTCAAGAGCGTGTGGAGGTATTAGACTATAGTCTGGTTTGTTGTTGTCGTATTTTATTCCGTTCATGGTAGTGTATATTAAAAATGGTGCCTATCTCCTTCACCAACCAACCACGGAAAAAAAGGAGATAGGACTTTTTGTTATGACTTGCGGTCTCCACCGCAAATTCTTAAAATGGTGGTTCTTCTTCTGGTATAATTTCGCCCTCGATCACGATCTCTCCGTCTTCAGTGAGTTGGCTCTCGTCAATCTTGGTATAGAGATCTAAGAACGCTGTTCGTGTTTCGTCGTCGAAGCGGCTGATGCACTTGTTGATCGACTTCATACGATCCTCAAAGATTGAGTAGCATTTTGAGATATGGCATAAACGGCGGGTGGAAATTACTTCATCAACACCATCAGCCTCAAACGTTTTGCGAATTACATTCGACCACGCGATTAGCTTATCAGTGAATTCCTCGTCTTCGACACCGAATTTTGACATGTGAGCTGAGACAATCTTCTTCTCAATTGTTGGCTGAGGGAATGGCTGATCAACTACACACACGAATCGTTCGAGGAATGCATCATCAATAATAGATGCTGCAGTGAATCGACCATCGTCTGATCCACGACCTTTAGTATTCGCGGTTGCAATGACATTGAATCCATCAGCAGGTCGAACCACTTCTCCAGTTTTCTTAAGGAGAATTGGATTGCCTTCGAGCACACCTTGAAGACACATGATCTTGTTGGTGGAACGATCGATCTCGTCGATCAAGAGAATGCAACCTCGTTCCATTGCCTTTACGACTGGACCTTTTTGGAAAACGGTTTCTCCATCAATAAGACGGAAGCCACCAATTAAGTCGTCCTCATCGGTTTCTGGAGAGATTTGAACTCGTACGAATTCGCGTTTGGCTTTCGCACAGGCTTGTTCAACCATCATGGTTTTGCCATTGCCTGAGAGGCCTGAAATATATGTTGGAAAGAACATGCCAGACTTGATGATCTTCATGATGTCGTTATACTCTCCCCACTTGATGTAGGTAGGATCTACTGTAGGCACATACACCTCGTCACTTGAGACAGATGATACTCCGCGTAGAGCTACTTTATTCTCAATGATGCTGCTCGCGATTGGAGCTTGGATCGAAACTGGAGCTGCTGTGAATGAGTACACTCCTCTAGATATCTTGTGCATCTTACGAATGATCTTATACGCATCAGCGTGGTTTATACCATTCTCAGCTGCGGCGGTGAGAATGTCTTGATTTCGAAAGGAGGACTTACCAGTCTCCTTGAGCGTTTCTGTGAGTTTTTCTATTGTCATAATCTTATTGGTTGGTTATAGGTCTATTATACTATATTTGAGGTATATTGTAAATGGTTTTATGTTCTTGGCTATCAGTAACTTGTAAAATTTGATATAAAGGTTGCTAGAAAATTGTGAAATTAAGCAATTGTTTCAGCGAACTTTGTCATGATAATCCGATTTTGACGGTTTTTGACGTTGTGTTTCGCGAATTCACGAGCTAACTTGGATTGTTCACCGCGGGAGTCAGATAGAGATTTGTCAGTATTTGGCTTATAGGCGAACTCCTCATCTTTGATCTTGATATCTGAATTGAGAAGGAAGTACGAATCATAACCAAAGCAGTTCAGTGCATTAAAGAAGCCATCCTTATTATATTGCTTTATCCACTTTTTGGTGGTATCGCTATAGTGCAGTTCTTTTGCTGATGAGAATGCCATACCTCGAAGGTGTTTTACGGCTGCTGATTTACATGAGGGTAAGTACCATCCAATAGTTGTTGCTCCAGTGATATCGCCTAGCATCTTGGTTAATACTGGTGTTGTTGCAGTCCGTGGAAGACTGTATTGCTTTCCTCCAACAATTGTCATAAATGATGGTGCGCAATAACGAACATTAGCAGGGAAGCACGAGTGTGATTCGCCATCAGTGAGGAAAATCACATTTGTCTTTTGGACACTGTGCTTTTTGTTGAACTTCTTTACCACATGGTGTGCTGCCATCAATGCAGCGTTTAATGGTGTACCGCCGAGGTGTTCGAACGGTGATAGACCATGCTGAGAGAATCTGCCAGCATTTGAGAAGGAGATCTGATTGACCACTTGATCAAACGCTATTTTGTATTCTGCTTTTGACATATTACTCGAGAACAAGTTGGCAAGAACTAGATCCTTCATATCAAATTCATATTCAGACTGGCCAACATCGGAGCCGTCAAGAGAGTAGTTAGAAGTGAATGAATAAACTTCGAATGGAATACCAACCTTCTTGCAAAAGTGTACCAAATTGAGTGTATGCTCAAGGACGTCTCTGAGTACGTGACTCATTGAGCCAGAGTAGTCAATAAAGAAGATCATTCCGTGGCTTTTAGCATCTGCCAACTTCATCGTTGTTTGGAAGATTTGATCATCGTACTTGTATTTGTGTAAATTGTTGACATCCAAAGATCCACGACGAGATTCTTGTGCTCTTGAATATTGGTATGAAGCCTTACGACGTTCGAACTCGCGGACGAGAACTCCAACTTTCTTATTGAGATTCTTCTTAAATTCGATTGAGCGAGTAGCGACCAATTCTAAATACTTTTTATCATATGATTCAGGATCTCCGCTCGTGTTTGATCGTTGTGAAAGCACTGTCTTGTATGGGATGATGTGCTTTTCGATAGTGGTCTTTGTAGGCCATAGACAAATTGCTGGAGTACGATTGCGACCGTACATATCAGTTTCTTGTTCTTCAATCGCATTTTCATCAAAAGACTTCATAGTCTCAGATTGATTAGTGAGATCGATATCCTCACCGTTTGAGTCAGATTTCCCAGATGCACCTTCACTTGCTGATGGTGCTGCTGAATCTGGTTCTTGATTAGACCGTACTGTTTCAGTTTCTTCAGTAGAGCCATCGTCTTCTAATGCATCGTCAACCTCTTGAGTAAAAGATTCTTCGCCATCGTCTTCAACATTATCAGCACCAAAGTCGTCTGAGGGGTCAAAGAAGTCGGCCCACTCGTTTGGCGACTCGTTCATTGGAGTGTCTTCAGAAGTTTCGTCGCTATCACCTTTAGATTGTTCTTCTTCAGTTGATTGCTCGTCGTCTTGAGACTGTTCCTCTTTCTTCTGATCATTCATGAACTTCTTCACTTCGTGATAGAGCTTAACAACATCGTCAAAGGTTTCGGCCTGAAGGCAGCGATTGTAAATGTCTTCCTCGATAGGATTAAGAGGCACATCAATAAATGGTCCGACTTTAGCACGAAGATTCAAGCGATCTAAAAATGATAGCGCTGTAATATCTTTATTAGCTGTGTCAAAGAAGTCGGCTTCAACAAGTTCCTTATATGCACCGTTGAAAATACGAGGCATACCAGCATACTTCAGTTTGATTAGACGCTCGATACGAATGTCTTCGATGATATTGAGAATATCGAAATTGCCACGACCTTCTACAGCAATGAACTTTTCAAATTCTGCGTGGTCTGTATAAAGAGCATGTGAAACTTCGTGGCCTACAAGCATGTCATATACAACCTTACCTTTGTCTTTCCAAACTGGAAGGCCAAGCACACGATTCTTAACGTCAAAGTACGCGGTCGATAAGGACTTACTGTGAGTGACAGTAATGTTCTCTGTAGCCAATAGCTTGGCCAGAGAAGACTGGTTTTGAAGGTCGAGTATTTTTTCCATAACTTATTTAGTGGGTGGTTATGGATCTATTATACCCTATTTGAGCATCAATGTAAACCTTTGTATATCGTTATGTACCAATCACTTATGCACTTTTCTATATAGAATGTGAAAAACTCACAAAATTAGAGCCGTCTTTGCTTGAACTATGATCGAGTCGAAGCTTCCATATCGCATACTTAAGCCGTATTGAGCCTTAAATGCTGGTGCGAGAGTGTTCTTAAAATACGACTCAAAGATCTCACTATCGGTTTGGTTTGGATCTGCCTTCCCCCGGGCGCGGGCGAGCGCGATTATATTATTAGCGGTGTCGTTTCTGTAATTATCCATCTTTCTTAACTTGACTGAAGTTATTCACCTTCTCGAATTCAATCTTACGGGGGAACTTACCATCGAGTACATCCTTCTTATGAGATATGATAAAGACATTCGAATCTTTCTTAAGGCTATATAAAATCTTAAGGAGATTGTCTACTCCATCGACATCGAGAGACGAGTCGAATGTTTCATCAAGAATCAAGAGGTTTGTGTTAGTAGAATTCTTTAGTTTAGCGATATGTCGCCATGCAAAGAGTAATGCTAAATCAATCCTCGACTTTTCACCTTCTGAGAAAGAGGCATAACTAAACTCATCGCGGTGGCGAGATCGTATCGTTTCGTTAAATGACTCATCTAAATCAAACTTCACGAAGAAGTCTAGAATGTTGAGATACTTATTGATTAGATTATTCATTATCGGAAGATACTGACGAATGATCTTAGTCTTAATTCCAGTGTCTTTCAACAGTTCACCAATTGCATCATAATACGAACGAGTCTCTAACTGTTTGGACTTATTATCAAGCGTATCGTTATAGTGTGCTTTTCGCGAATCGAGTTCTAGAGTTGCTGCAGCAGTATCAGTAAGCTCGTCTGTTATATCGTTCTCCTTTTGAAGATCAGAAATCTGTGCTTGTAGATTGCCTATGAGTCTTTGATTCGAACTAATATCAGACTGTATACTTTGAACGTTAGCATGATTAGCTCGAATAACACTAAGCTTTTCTGAGGCATCTGTGATATTAACATCTAATTCCTTTAGTCCTTTACTTAGATCTTTCGCTGTGACAGCAGCTTCAGCGTGTTTATGCTCTTTTAGCTCTGATGATATATTCTGCTCGCAAGTTGGGCAAGAGTTGTTTGTTTCATAGAATTTTGCATGCTTTACCACATCACCAATCTTTGAATTGATTTGGATCTTATACTCAGTCATCTTATCTAATTTAGATTGCGCCTTTTCTAGTTTAGAAAGTAAAGGACTGAGTTGCTCTGTATAGCTATCATTCAACGATGCATTACGTTTTTCAAGTAGTTCGATCTCCGACTGGAGAGAATCGATCTTCTTCGACGCCTTTGTTGAACGTTGGATATCGATATTCTGAAGATCACTAATATGTTTAGATTGTAATGTGATCTGTTCTTTAATGATATTCAATTGATTATCAGTATCGAGAATATCACTCTTTAGTTTAGAGAAACGCTCTTTAGTGAGCATATTCATTTTTGTAAAGATGCCGATGTCCAATAGATCTTCAATCACGCTACGACGTTGGTATGATGGAAGCTGCATAAAGGGAATGAAGTTTCCCGATCCTAATACAACTACCTGGTGAAATGATCGATGGTTCAGTTTGAGAATGTTCATCTCTAGCACCTTCTGATAATCACGTGAGTGAGACTCTTGATTGAGCATCACGTCGTTATGATAGATCTCAAAGATGTTCGGCTTCATACCACGAATTACGCGATACCTGTTTGAACCAAGAGAGAACTTAACTTCTACTAGCAACTGCTTATTGTTAATGCTGTTGACTAACTGAGGTCGATTAATGTTTCGGTGTGGCTTTCCAAATAGTGCATACGAAATAGCATCAAGCATTGTAGATTTGCCAGCACCATTTGCACCTACTACAAGAGTGGCACTATCCTTATTCAACTCAATGACTGTTGGTTTGTCACCCGTCGATAAGAAGTTTTTGTATGATATAGATTCAAAGAGTAACATTATATAGATTCAAGCTGGTGTGCTTCGACGAATAATTCTTGTAGCATAGTTTTTAGTTTATCAGGGTCGAGATCTGTTTCTATAGAGTCAACATAGGTATTAAGTAATGTCGGTGTATCGGTTGTTGATATATCGTCATCGCTTACATTTTCACCAGTGTATTCTTCGAATGTTTCAACGATTTTTACTTCGAAGGGTTCATACGATTGAAGGCGATCAATAAACTTGTCAAACTCATATAGGTCTTTTTTAGATACTACTACAACTTTAACATAAGATCCTTTAATCTCATTTCGTGTAATAGTCTCTGTCTCTGTATCATTATACCTTATTCTGCGAAAAAGTAAATACTTATTTCTTACTGGAGTTAACTCGCGAGTTTCAGTGTCTAGGATGTGGAAGTATTTAGGATCACCAGCATCAGACCACGTCAATTCCATCTGTGTACCAAGGTAGTGTATGTTGCCCTGTGTCGATTTGGTGTGGTAGTGTCCAGATAATACCATCTCATAGCGAGAAAATAGACTTGAGTTTAATCCGTGAGATGCTACTGGCAATCCTTTACCCATTACAAATCCCTGTAGTTCTAAGTGTGAAAGAATGATAGGCGATTTTGAAGTCGCGATGAACTTTGTGCATTCATCATAGTTATCTTGTGTCATCCACGGCAAGAATCCTATACTTAGTCCATCGAAATCTTTATCGATTGGATTCATATGAATATGGACACGATCAGAATATTGACCAAGCACTTGTTCTAAAGAATTGAGTTCATTAGTGTTCTTATAGTATACGTCATGATTGCCACAAATAATATCCATTGTCATGTCATACTCATAGAGTTTCGAAATGAAGGCATCGAATGAATGCTGCATGACTTTATAATTGACGAACTTTCTATGATCAAAGTAGTCTCCAGCGTGCAGCACATGTTTGATATTGTGTTCTAGACAATATGGAAAGAATACTTCAGAAAAGAACTTACTTGAATAATCCAAGAAGATTTGTGAACCGTTCTTTACACCAAAATGCGTATCATTTAAGATTGCTAACTTACTCATAATATAAAATGCCTCTAAAAGAAGAGTTCGATTCCGCCAGATTTACCCTTTGTCTTTCGTTCTTTCTTCTTTAACTCTTTACCAAAATCCTTAATAGCATTATCTTTCTCTCTAATTCGCATAGACTTATTTCTAATAGAATCAACAACGTTGTCTGAGCTAGCAACACTAATATGAGAACCAAAGTCAGCAAATGCATCTGCACCAGCATAGGTGATATAACGCTCTTTGATATCTTGTTGTTTTTTCTCCTTTGCGATACGACGAAGGAATGCAAAATATGTGATTTGAGTGAAGTAAGCAAAGGCATTTGGCAATCCAGTACGAGTTGCCTTTTCGACATCATAATTCATAATAGCCTTCACACAATTCTCAGCTGCGTCCATTACCATCTCTTCGCGATATGTATAACCAATGAAGTTTGGTTTATGAGATAGCCCATTGCAGATCTTTAAGAAACATTCACCAATGTAGTTTGTTATCATTGGTTCCTTAGAACCAGCTTCGCGTGCTTCGTTAACACTACATACATAATCAACTACAGCTTGTGAGAATTCTTTATTGTTTACGTAATGCTCTTTGGCGCGCCGTACTCTCTTCGTCTTAGGATTCATTTTCATAATATATATTATACCATATAATCGCTGATAAGTAAATACTTAATGTTATATCAGTGAGTACAGCATTTAGGGGTTTACAAGTCTGCTGTTTGTTGTTATAATTGGATTTATCAAACACAAACAACCACAGAGATGTCTATTAATTATAGTCTAATCTATTCGGTTTTTCTAATTTACTAAAGAAACTATCTAATGAATCTAGATTATCAACTTGATCATTATTACTATTATAGCTTTCGTTATCTTCTTTAGCAAGTAAAGCTTTCATTATATTATTATACGCGATATACTTATAATAGTATTTAGACACCATTTCGGTTGTTTCACTTCTAGCTATAATGTTATTAGCGTTTAACTCAATTGCAACATCATCTTCTCCTACTATCCACGGAATTAGTTTAACACCTTCTGAACTTCTAATAAGTTCGAGCGGAGATATGACATAAATCACTCCTGCTTCTTCATTCATATCAACTTCTTCAGCGATGACATAACTGCCATCGACCAATCTGTAAGTAATTAGGAATTCATCATTGTTTATCATGGCATCGGTACCTCGTGTATGTTATAGTTGAACTTCTCTTTAGCGTATATTCTAACTCTATTTATAGCATGGTTGTGCGTATAGTTTTTATGTTTTTTCCAGCATATATCATCTGCTAAATCATAAACAATCGTTGATTGCCCACTATCCGACTTCCTTAATCCTCTACCAATCGACTGAAGAACTCTAATTTGTGATTTAGTAGGAGCAGCGAATATGATATTATGAAGATTCTTAATATTGATACCAGTACTGAATGTACCCATTGAAGCTACGATAATCGCACCATTCTCTTTTTCAGTTAACTCTCTGATTCGTTCTCGCTCCTCAGCATTCACAGCACCTGACACAAAAAATACATTTCTTTTAGTGGACTTATCCTTTATCATGTTATATAGAACTTTACCGTGTTTGTTCACCAAATTATATAAGACAAGAGTATTTCCGCTTTGATCGAGAGCCAGATTAGTAATAAACTTATTTCGATTCTCATAGCTTACAATACAATCAATCTCTTCATGGTATGTCGCTTTAGCCATTGCTTTTCGCATTCCATCTGGATACTTTAGCACTAAGCACTGAATATCTAGATCTGCTAATGTGTCTTCATCCATCAACTTCTTGGTGCTCGTCACTTTATATGTTGGACCAAAACTTCCTTCAAGAACCAACTCATTTACTTTACCTCCATCAAGAGTACCAGTCGTTCCTATACGAACATATGCTTTACTTAAGCGATCCATGATAGTAGTTAGACTCTTCGCTTTAAAGGTATGAGCTTCATCACCTACAATCATGCCATATGATTCAAACCATGAAAGAGGAAGTTTAATAGCACTCTGCCACGTAGTAATAACGATCGATGCGTTAATGTTAAACTTCTCTTTTCCTGAATAGATCTTATGTACCTCTTCGTCAACGTTATAATCAGGATCATTCGAGGAATAGTCAGCAAAATCCTTTGTCATCTGCTCTACGAGTGAAGTAGTTGGCACCACGATTAGAACCTTTCGATCCATCTCTTTCGAAAGAAAGTATCGAGCAAGCATATAGATCATGAGAGATTTACCAGATCCTGTAGGAGAGAGTAGTATCGTTCTCTGAGATGTAGCAGCTTCTTTAAATGCCGCAGTTTGATAATCACGAGCTTGAATAACATTCTCTTTCGATGATAGAGATAGCTCACTAATGAAAGTGTCTAGTTCTTCGTCAGTCGAACTAAGAGTAGGTTTAATATTCTCATCGATGTTAATTTCATAGTTACGATCTGTAGCGAATTCAACAATCTTACCTAAAAGACCAAATGCCATTGTCTGAGATCTCCTACAAAATAGTCGAATTTTTCCATCCCACATCTTATTGCGATAACTTGGAATGAACTTATAGCCTTCAGCGAAGAACGTAAAATATTCTTGTAGCTCCATCAATACACCACTATCATCGCTAGATATGTGTATTTTAGCTTCATTAACTTTACGAATATTGAGCATGTTCTAAATATTATTAAGTTACGCTCCAGATGTAAACTTTTTAAACTCTAAGATATTCTTAATGTTTGTGTGTCTCCATCTCAAGTTGTTCATAATCTCTTCTAGAACTTCTACCATCATTTTCTGATAATCGATTTTACCTGCTACTCGAATGATATCTTCATCAGAGTTATAATACATATCCATATCAGATTTGAGTGGTTTAGACATACCATTGAATGGATCATATTGCCAACCAAGCTTATCCATTTCTTCTTTAGTCATCTTACCACTAAAGTACAACCACTTATTCTTACGAAGCTTATTCATCTCCGTTTCATTTCTCTTTAGTTGTAGCTTAGCAAGTGTAAAGAGCTCTAAGTATTTTGAGTGAAGCTTAGCTGACTTCGTTGTTTCTTCGTCAAGATTAAGATCATCAATCTTAACATCTTCACTCCACATTTTTAAAATTTCATCAAGTATCATAATATAAAAGTATTTATACTACCTGATTAGTTCGAAATAGTCATACCTGAACGACACATTGCTCTGAAGATATTCGATATCACTTGCTTGAGTAGTGAACTCGACACCTCCGAGAGAAACTGGAATCGCATTAACAAACCTAATTTGTCGATTGAGATTGTTATGACTTGTAAGAATACTCAATATAATATCATTAGTAACTTGAGTATCGCTATCAGCAGTTTCCTTTATCCAATTGAATACTTCATTATAGTTATTCATATCTTCATCAACTGAGAATGTTACTTCAAGAGAATCGAAATTGACTTGATCTCCGCTCACAAATCCTTGTTGATTTTGAAAACTAGAACTTACTTCACTTAATGACATACTCGGAAGAGAAACTGTTGTAATGAAGTACTCTAGGTTATCGAATTTAGGTGATTCGATCGATAGCTTGAATCCTGTAGGAGATAAGAAGTTAAAATTATTAGTTAGGCTCATGTCTATATTTATACAAAAAAAGTGGAGATCCCGAAGGATCTCCACTTAAGATTTGAACTAGATCAATTATCCAGCAACATTGATGTTAGTTACCAAGAACCTACGGAAGTAAGAATTCGATGCATCAACACCAACACCGGTAGCTGTACCGACGAATGGATTTTGTTGCATACCGTAACGAGTCTTGAAAGCAACCTTCGGTTGGAATGTGCTTTCATCAACTGCACGAACCATAGTGAGTGGTACGTATGGGCAGTAGAAGAGACCAGCATCGTATGCGTTAGTGCCACGATAGCCAACTGTTACATAATCAGGACCTGCATAAGGATCAACATATACCTTCATGCGACCATTAAGAACACCTGCAAAGGTGTTACCAGTTGCGTCAACTTGAAGATTAGTTGCGAGAGCAGGAGCGTAATCCAAAACGCCGGCAGCTGCAAGAGCAGAAGCAACGTTAGAAGAGCAGATAATGAAGTTACCTTTACCACGACGAGTGGTAGTTGCAATCTTATTAGCTTCAACTTCGATTTGGAACATCAAGCTCTTGAACTTCTCAACAGCCCAACGGCCATCAGCATCGGCACTAAGGTCGAATGTGTCAGTTGTACCAGGAGTAACAGCACCGTTAAAGCCAACGATAGCTTTAGCATTGATTGTGTTGATAACTTCGCGATTGATTTCAGCAAGGATTTCAGTCGAGAGGATGTTAGCAAGCTCAGATTCAGCATCCAAGTTATGGATAGCCTTCAGATCTTGAGCAAGCTCCATTGTGTATTCAGCTTTAAGACCACGTGTCTTAGCTTCAACAACAGCTTTTTCGATTGTGAAACCCATGTCACCGAAAGCAGCACCAGTTGGTCCTCCAAGAGTTTCACCAGCTCCAGCAACACCGCCACCAGCAGTAGCACCATCATGAGGACCAGAGAAAGCTGTATCAGCTTCGTCGATACCGAGAGCTTCGGTATCAGCATCGGTGATAATGCCAGCAGGAGTGCTGTCATTGTAACGTGCCTTCATCGCGAAGATAAGACCAGTTGGACCGGACATTGGCTGAACACCTGCTACATCATAAGCGATGAGGTTAGGCATTGCACGACGTACAAGGGAGATAAGAACTGGATCGAAGTTAGAAACTGCACCAGTTGTTTGATTATTTTCGTTAAGTTCACCATACTGAGCGCGCTCTGCTTTAAGAGCTACTTCAGTGTTTTCGAGAAGCTTAGCGGTAACAGCCTTTTTGTAGCTGTCTGTGATAGGAGCGGCGTCAGCATGTTCTAGTACTGGAGCCCACTTTTTGATATCTTGTTCTGCGTTAAACATATTATTTATTTTCTATTTGTTGGTTTTTGGTGGTATGAATCACCGTTAATTTACTTGATTTGACTTGTGATTGCTGAGAGGTATGACTTCATGTCTGATGTCAATTCTGCTTGAGAATCAACTTCACCTTCAACAATGATTTCTGACTTTGAATTATTTTCTTCAAGGACGATTTCTTCTGACTTAGAATTAGAAGCGAACATCGAAGATTTGATTGTTGCAACTTTCTCAGCAAAAACTGCTTCAGATACAAACTCAACTTCTTCAGTGAGCGATTCGAGTTTTGCTACTTGAGTAGCTGCAAGATCTGAAGATTGTTCTGCAAGGATGTTCTTTCGTGCAAGATCTTCTACTCTTTCTTGAAGCTCTATATTAGTGCTTTCAGATAGTATAAGTGAATCTTTTACTTCTTGAACTTCTTCTGACAGTTCGTCGAATAGATCTACTTTGCATTCAGGAACTTCGATGTAATTCTCAACAAACAATTGCTTGAGAGAACCGATGAAACCTTCAGCAATATCTGTACGAAGCTTAGAGTCAACAGCGACTTGATTATCTTCTACCCACGACTCAACCACATAACTGAGGTAATCATCGATCTTGGTGATAAGACTTTCACGTACTTCTGTAACTTCTTCTACAAGGTCATTTGCATACTCTTCAGCAAGACGTTCCCTTTCGGCAACAACTTTTTGAGAGACAGCAGCTTCAAACAATGTTGATGCTTTAGCCTTGAAGTCTTCGGTTAGATTAGCTTCACTTTGGATAAGGATGGACAAATCTTCGTTTACTGCAGATTCTTCCATTTCTTCCTCTTCCTCTTCTTCTTCTACTTCCTCTTCTTCAGATTCTTCCTTTTTAGATTCATTCGTAGGTTTCTGTGATACAATAACACTTTCTTCTACTTCTTCTTCTTCTTCGGAATCTTCTTCATCAGATTCTTCTTTCTTGGATTTGGCGCTTTCTTCCATTTCTTCCTCTTCTTCAGATTCATCCTCTTCGGACTCTTCTTCATCAGATTCTGTTTTGGACTTCTTGCCTTCACCTAGGAGAATACCTTCGATTGTCTCAGAATAGCCTTGTTGTTCAGTAACTTCTTCGGCAGATGTATCCTGCACAAGCTCCTGATCTTCAAGCAAAGCTTCTTCTGTGATGTCTTCTATAATATCTTCGGACATAATTTGTAACTTTCTTTATTAGATTAGAGATTGGAGAGGAAATCTTGCCAAATACGTTCCTGAGCCTCACTTAGACGCCCGGAAGATACTCTTTTGATTTCTGTCTCATAACTTTCAATTTGCTGAGGCTTCAGAAGACCATTGTCCCATATCCATTCTACACCTTCCATAATACCTTCAACGAAGGCAGATGGTGCAGAGGGATCTTGAACAATATCAATTGTATTAAGGATAAAATCATCCTTAACATATGACTTATTTTCTCTTCTCTCAACAGTACCCATACCACGACTTGAAACACCTAACTTACACCCGCCTTCGACGAGACCTTTCACGATTTTACCCATTGGCGTGTCTAGTATCAGTGCTTTTCCAACAACATTATTACCGTTCCAATTAAGTTCAGTAATACGATGTGAAACTTTATCTAGGTTAATCTGTGGACCTTCAGGGTGATTCAATTCACCAACTGCTCTTCCAGTTTTAACCTGCTCCTTAACATACTTGGAAGTTGCTTCTGTCAGTATTGCTTTAGGATAAATTCTATTGTTGCGATTTTCTTGCTCCGCTTGCATGAATACACCTTCGATAAAGACGTTCTTTTCGCCCTTATCGTTTGCTTCTGTGATGTATTCGACTTGATCTAAATGCTCTGTAATTAATTTCATATTACGATCTTGATTGTTCGATTTGTTGACCTAATTGAAAGAGATGAAAATCAGCTGTTCCCTTCTTGTAGGTGTTCTTCTTCTTAGGATTATCTTCTCCGTCCTGATATGCTTTATTTCGAACAAGAGCTTTAGTTAAAGTACCGCTGTCGTATATCTTACCAAGCAAATCATCGACATCGCTATCTGAGATTTTAGAATCTCCACCTTTTAAAAAGTCTTTTGCGCTAAGCGCTTCATCGAGTTCAACCGATTCACTTACTTCTTGAGAATTGAATACTGTTGATGTAAGATTGACCTTACGAATATCGTATGCCTGTTGAATCTTTTCACCCATAGCATTATGAAATGCTTGTTGTACGCCTTCTGCATCGTTAGTGACTAGTGCGTTAAAAAGTTTTTCTGTTTGTTCCATAGTTCTATTTATACAATTTGTGTTTTTGAGTTGTGTTATTTATGTCATTTCTTCCTCAGTTGGAAAAAGATCTTCTCTGAATTCTTCTGGATCTACACCAAAAGATTCACATGCTTCGTTCAATGAGTCAAAGTATGTCCACCCATCGACTGGGTAATCATATGTGTCCTTTAGACTAATGTCCAAGGTAAAATTCTTATTCTCTAAACGAGTAGCAAAGATCAATACTGAGTGTTCTGTTCCGACTTCTAGTTTATAAAATCCGTTTTCTTCTTCCATAATTATAATGATATTGTCCACCCCTTATTGGTTGCTATAAGTTTATCAGCAGCTGTCAAATCAGCAGTGTAACTATTGTACCTAAGATCAATAGTAGCAGAATGAGTTATTGTGCATAAGTGATTAAAAATATTTAGTATTGCATCTCGATCCAAACGAATATAGCTCAGTATAACAGAATGTTTAAATCCTGTTTCATCGGTAGGTCCACCTGGAAAATCAATATACGCTAAGTTTCGACAAGCCTGGAACGCGTAGCTCAAATCGCCAGAATCATTAGTATAAGACCAATCTATACCGCTTATTTTTTGTAAATCATAACAATTTAAAAAACATCTAGTATATTCGCCATCGGTCGGACCTGCTGTCATTCCAACAATAGTAACTTCTCTTAACCGATAGCAATTTTGAAAGGTATAAGCTAAAGAAAACGATTGAGTTAAAGCTGATACGTGTATTGGTGGTAACTCTTCTAAATAGTAACACGAACTGAATGTTTGTCTTAATCGTGTGCAATTTGTAAAATCGAGATATGTGTATTGCGAACTAAACCGCCTTATACTTTTATGCTGAAATGTGGCGAATAAATCATAAACCTTACTAAATTGACCTATATATGGAAATACTGCTATGTTCGGGAAATAGGCGGCGTATTCCCCAAACGCAAGAGACATATCAAACAGCGTTGTTTCTGGCTGTTCTATATTTAAAAGAGACCAATCTTGAATACTATTGCAACCATTAAATGTACCATACAACCCATATAGAGCCTGACTGCCTCTAACCTTTGATATATTAAAGCCTTGCGGTATAGCTTTTAACCTTGAACATTGTAAAAACATTTCTCTTAGCCTTACTTCAGAAACAGTAGTGCTTATACCCATATACGGAATATGCTCTAGAATAAAACAGTTTCGAAACGTTCTATAAAAATCAGTACAGTTTGGAAGGTCACCAAATAAACCAGGCGGTAAATATCTCAAACTATGGCAACTTTGAAAAGTACCTTGCATGTTGGACGTGTTTTCATCAAACCAATTTTTGTCTGGATTTGCAAATTCATCTGGTATGGCCTCTAAGCTATGACAATGAATAAACGAGTTTGCGAGTGACTTATTATCTTCTCTCAAATACGGCACTTCTGGTATTGATTTCAAAGATCTTTTGTAGTAGTATAACGTAATGTAATCTGTTAATAGGCGATTATTTGGAGTGTTTCTAATAGCAATTTGTTCACATAACTGCTGAGGATACGTTGTACCCATTCTAATTCTAGTACAATTTGATGTACTAATAAACATATCTAATATCGCTGACCCCCAGTAAGTAGTAGCACTAGTAGCTGGCCCCACCTTATTAAAGTCAATCATAGACCCAAATTTATCTCCGACAGCTGTAGGTGTAAGCTCAAATCGTGCTTGTCGATATCCTCTAAATTCTGTATTGGCAGGTAGATCATTATAATCATAAACATGAGTAACATTCGAATTTGAATTCACTGTTTCGATATTGCCGTCACCCCAATCAATAGTCAATGCATTTGCACCACCAGTAACAGTGGTACATAAAAAAGATAACCAACTAATAGATTTTAGTTCATCAGGATAAACAGCTATCAAACCTATAATTTTTTCTGGTACACCTTCTGGTTTATTTAAATCTAACCATTCGCTTGGCCGTACCCACGGATCAACCATAGTATCAAGAACAAGATCACTTGGAGCTGAACGTGGTACATTACTAGGACCCGTTACTGGTAAAAAACTCATACTACATTACCTCCTAAAAATGCGTAATCAGATGATTTAAAAATAATCTGCGCTTGACCATATATTCCAGCTATACGATTTGCACCATTAAAGGAATTGAATCCAGATAACCCAACGCCCGAAGCGAATGCAACACTGTTAATAGTTTCAGCTATAAATGTTACTGTATATCCAGAAACTTGCGAAGGCACTGTAATGGTAATGGGTGTGGTGTTTTGTAATAGCACTGTTGCTCCGTTATGAGTTGAAGATAGAGTAAAGTCAGCCGTTTCTGTTACAAATGAATTCTGTGTTAATGTTATTTTTTCAAATGTTGCGGTACCAGTAAATTCTGGATTATCGGTTGTTGCACCTTCACCCTGCGGACCAGTTTCACCTTGAATGCCTTGCTCACCTTGAATGCCTTGAATGCCTTGAATACCTTGCTCACCTTGTGGACCAGTTTCACCTTGAATACCTTGCTCACCTTGAATACCTTGCTCACCTTGTGGACCAACTTCACCAGATAAAACTTCGGCACCTACCCACTTCTTTAATGCCGCATCGTACTGCAGAAATTTTCCGTCAACTTTAGCTGTTGAACTCTGAACATCATTTAAACGACTTAACCAGACTTCACCACCTCCTCCGATGGTTGAAAGCTGAGTATTCACAGCAGATTTCCAATTCTTAAAATCTCTATCAGTTTTTATTACATACGAATCTAATTCATCCTTTGCTTTAACAAAAAGAGGTTCGATAAGTTTATTAATATCTGGCAATTCTGCATCATTCCCAGAATCTCCTTTCTCACCTTGTAGACCAGTTTCGCCTTTTAATCCTTGCTCACCCTGTGGACCAGTATTGCCTTTCTCACCTTGTGGACCAGTATCGCCTTTCTCGCCTTGTAGACCAGTTTCGCCTTTTAATCCTTGCTCACCAGTTTCGCCTTTTAATCCTTGCTCACCAGTTTCACCTTTTAATCCTTGCTCGCCTGTATCGCCTTTTAATCCTTGCTCACCAGTTTCACCTTTTAATCCTTGCTGACCAGTGTCGCCTTTAACACCTTGCTGACCAGTGTCGCCTTTAACACCTTGCTGACCTTGTGGACCAGTTTCACCCTGATCTCCTTTGATCCCCTGATCACCCTTTAGACCAGTGTCTCCTTTAGGTCCTTGTATTCCAGTTTCACCCCTTAAACCCTGTTGACCAACATTTCCTCTATCACCTTTAATGCCTTTATCACCTCTAATTCCTGGTTTTCCTTTTGGGCCAGGAACAGCTTCAATCAGCTGCACATTTTCTTCTAACCCATCCAGTTTTTCTGAAAGAGGTATTATTTGTTTTTGAAGCTTTTTATATATTGCTACAGAAAACGCACTATTTGCATTATCTAATATTGATGACATAATACTATTTATTAATCATCCAGTATTTTGCTCATTGTATCAATCATTTTGATTTGAGCTTCGTGCAATTCCTCCGTACGATTATTGACTTCTTCATCAATTATAATATCTTCTTCAGATGCTTCTACCGATTCAAAACCCATATCATCATCCGCACCTTCTTCAGGTTTTTCTTCTGCGATTTCAGCATCGATTCTTTCAATATCTTCATCAGATTGCTTAAGTATGTTATTTCGAATCCATTTAGTAGAATAATACTTACCAACATTCTCGCCTAACAGATCAAGCATTTCAATTCTAGCTGTAAGAATTTCAGATTCTTTCAATTCAGCGAAGTAGTTATCTTCGATAAAGCTAACAGCTATATCGCTCGCAAGGTCTTCCCATTCATCTTTTCCAATAATTCCCTTCAAGATCAACTGAACCTTCAGCGCTTCCAGCAATATAGAAGAGAACTTTTTACGAATACGATCAACAAACTTCTGAAACTTTACTTCATCGCGAGTGATCTCAGAAGATCTACCAAGACTGAATGATGTTTCAGAATCTAATCGAGAAATTGGAACGTTGAGAGTCTTATACAACTTCCGTTGGAAGAAAACAATATCATCAATCTGTCCTAAGTTTTCTCCACCTGGAAGAGTAGTGATTTCAGTTCCTCTTCCGCCTTCACGACGAGGTAACCAAAAATCTTCAAGCATCGACATGTGTCGACGATCGTCTTTAATATCTCCTGTAGCTGCATCGTATACAAGCTTATTACGATACTTACTCATAATGCTTTGTACATATTCTTCAGCTTTACCCTTTGGCAAATTACCAACATCGATATAGAAGATACGTCTCTCAGGAGCACGAGCTACACGATACATAACCAACGAATCTTCCATCATTCGAAGTTGATTCACTGGCTTTAGAGCCTTGTGCAGATAAGAAACTACTCGTTGTTGTGATGCATCTAAAAGACCTGAAGTTACATTAATGATCGCATCCTTCGCAATCTTCACTCCAGATATCTCTTTTCCTCCAGCTTCAGATTGCGCATTAATCGTAACTCCAGTATTTGAATACTGTTCTGAGTAGATATAATACTCATTTACAACCTTCTGTATAGTAGCATTCGTCTTAGTATCTGTTTCAGTCTGTATTTCCTTTACCTTCTTCATAAAGGTAGATTCAATAGGACGTATTTCTAAAATTCCTCTTTTTGGGCTCTTTTCGTCGATGATGATATGAAAATATATTCTTCCATCGATATACCATTGCCGAAACATCTGTTCAGCATTCTTATTAAATTTATAAAGCGATAGTACGTTGTCGAATTCCTCGACAATCTTCTTTTTAATACTATCTGGTTGGTCGAGATCGTTTAGTGTAATCTCGGCCGGACTTCCTGTTGTTCTTGAAGCAATCGCTGCATCAACAATATCGCTCACAGCAGAGTCACACTCTGGCTGGCGAGCTGCTTCTCTATACTTAATGATCAAATCCTGATCATTGGATGAAGCTGAACCATCTAAATCAACGTATTGTCCGTAATACCCACCAGCTGCAACTGTAGAAGAAACTCCGTCTTCTTCAGGCTTTGGTGCAAAAGATTTGATGTCCTTTTCTTCGTCTCTCTTCGACGAAAGTTTTTTCGTAATTTGATAACCAAATAATTCCATAATGTTATTTATACAATAAATCCTGCTTAGGGATTGGACCTAAGCAGGAAGTATAGTGCTTATTAAGTTTTTAGCTTGTTGTACCAGATTCCCAGTATTGATAAGCCAATTCAACTGTGAACTCTTCGATAGCATCATTGCTGTCAAAGCTAAGATCAATCGCTGCGACATTCACTGGGAATGCACCTCGGATTGTATAACTCTTTGTGACATTATCTGCTTTGTCGAGTTGATCGATAATCATATCCGCCTGATAATCAGTTGGTGTAGAGATACCGACGTTTTCTGTATGTTCATTCATGCCGTTCATCCAACGCTCGAATGCATTTCTTACATCCATTACAGCGTCGTTAAGAACAGTGATTGTCCAGTTTTCGAATGTACGATCGCCCGCAATCTTAAGTTGGCGACCACGATAGGGAACATCAATCTGTGCAATTGTGCTACCTGGTAATTGTGCACCTTTCACTAGGAAGGATGCGAGTTCAGTGTTACCTCCTGCATATGCAGGAAAGTTAACTGTTACTCTAAAGAGATTGGGCCTTGCCCCTCCTCCGATTAGTTTTGCTTTAAAATCATCTACGTTAGCCATAATAGTTTTCCTTTCTTTATTTAATTATTTTCCAACGATCTCTGAGAATTCAACACCAGTACGAGTGGCGATGAAGTTCAGTGTAATGAAGTTAATCGATCTTGCGGGCTTAATATAGATATCAGCTACGAATCGATTAGTGTCAATCACTTCTCCAGTGTTATTTGTTTCATCACAAACAACCAAGAAGTCAGTAACACCACGACGACCTTTAATGTCCCGAAGGAAAGGCTCTGTCATGTTTCTAAACATTGCACGTGTGAATTGATCATTGAGTTCGAACAACTGATACTTAGCAGCAGTTGCGATCGCTTTCTCGAGAACGATAAACAATCTACGAACATTGATTCTATCAAAGGCAGATGGTTTAGCTTGCGCTGTCTTATCACCGAAAAGGATTGTACCTTGTCCAGGGAAAGAAACGATTGGATTAATACGAGCCTTATAGAGTTCATCTCTTTCGGCTTGTTTTGGATTGTAAGCTAGTTTTGTAATACCTAGAAGTTGTCCACGATTATATCCAGCAGGTGAGAACCAAGGTTCTGCAACATCATCTGTGTTAGCGCAAAGACCAGCAACATGTCCACAAGCTGGGATCCAAATATACTTATCAGCATACTTATTGTATGTGTAAATAGCAGTTGAATCTAATACAGCGTATGATGTTGAAGTAATGGTATTGCACCAAGTCTTCACGTCAGCAAGAGGTGAATTACCAGTGCTATCCTCGATAGGAGGCGAGCAGAAAGCTACAACATCTTTACGATTATTTGCTCGTAGAATGAGGTGTTCTGCGATTTCCTTAGAACCGTTAACATCATTTGATGCGAAGATAAGATTGACATCAACTGTTTCTACGTCAGCAAAAAGGTCGATACCGCTTTTAATATCTCCAGCAACGATTGTTGTTTGATCAGCACCTAGAGTGAAGCTGTGTGTTCCAGCTGCAACACCAGAACCAATATAGAAGTAATTAGAATTCTGATTAATTACGTCAACATAATAGTTGTTCGAACCATCTTCCTTCTTATCACCGTCAGTAGTACCAAGAAATGCCCACGTTTCGAGAACTGAACCAGCTGTTCCAGTGAGTTCACCGTCTACATCTGTTACGATGATGTGATATTCATCTGCCGAAGGTGCAGTATCAAAGTACTGTGTCAAAGGATTGGTCAATTCACCAGCAACAAGTACTTGGCCTGCGGTGAATGCTGCTGCGTCAAAGATATCAACTTGAATAGAGTTACCTAAAACACCAGCATATCGAGCATAAAGCGCACCTCGTAGAGTGATTCCACTCTCAAAGTGAGTTTCGTTCTTAATTAAAAGACCTTCAGCAATAGTTGAAACAACTTCTTCGAATGTATATACTGCAGGAGCAGCAACGCCATTAACTGAAATTTCAGTATTAGGTAAATCGTAATCAGCACCAGAAGTATCAACTACTACTGATGTTGCCGCGAAAGTAAAATCAAGAGTAAGATCGTTTACGTCTCCGCCCGAAGTAGTAATACCAGAAACACTTGCTGGTACGTTAGCAAAGGAATCAACAGAAGTAACAGAGAGTGTAATTACATTATCTCCTGCATTCGCACCGTTATCTATTGAATAAGTAACTGTAACAGCAACAGTGGTGCCATCAGTGACATCAAATGTTCCTTCTTGATTAGCTTCAGAAACAGCAGAAACATTTGTATCAATTGTAATAACTCCTGCTGCTGAACTAAACTCTAGAGTTTGACCATCAATAGTAGCAGTATAATCCCCATCGCTAAGTGCAGTTGCTGGAGTTAGAGAAGCTACTTCATATGTAGGAACTAAACCTAAATCAACTGAATCAACTGTGATATCGACAACTTCACCGCCAATATCTGCAGTAATAACATCGCCTTGATTAATTGCACCTGATTCAAAGTCAGAACCTTGTGTATTGATTGATACACTGTCAATTGTGTATCCTGCGGTGAGTGTTGCGCCTGCACCATCTCCACCAGCTACTGTAAGAGCAACATTAGATACAAGACCAGATGCGAGAGAACCATTAACGTTAACTGCAGAAATTCCGCCAGTATTAACACTAACTTCACCACTTACAGCATTTTTAAGTTGATCACTTGTTGTACGAACAGCCTTTAGTGCATTTCCGTATTTAAGAAATGAAGATGCTGTGAAGAATGATTCTGCGAGAAAAGCACTTGGCTTACCAAGTACTGAAGCGAGCTCTTTTTCAGAACTCACTAGTTGTATCTCTTCGACTGGACCCCAGCGAAAAGGACCAGCATATCCACCAATAGATGTGGATACTGCCGGTATGACATTTGTTAAGTCGATTTCTTTAACCTCGACTCCAGGCGATACTTGAAAACCCATATTGTTCCTTTCAGTTGTTTATAGTTGTATAATAAGAATCATAATAAGATAAATGTAATTCATTTCGATTAGGTTTGTATTTATATGTTTTATCTTTTAGACATATTATAGACTATTCCATTTAGCCATATCATTTATCATATCTTCGTATACAACTGTAGTACTATCAGTAGGTCTATCATTGATTATACCGAAAGGCACTACATCATCTTCCATTTCTCTTACTCGATCTTGATATAACATCGACTTTAAATCAGTATCGCTCATATCACCGAATGCATCAGAAGACACAAACCATGCGAACATAACCAAATTCATAACTAAGTCATCGTGATTCCCGATCGATGCAGAATAACTTCCTCCCTTTACTTCGAATGTTGATAGCTCACTAATAGTATCGGCATCTACAATATGAAGTTTATTTAATTCAACAATATCCTTTAGGTTCGAACACCCGATTCTCTTTACTCTCTTTGTCATCATTACGCCAATACCATTTGACTTCACTGATGACGAAACAAACATGTTCTCGTATTCATAATCATAATACACATGATTGCATACAACTTGACCAGCATCGTTATTCTCAATTACGACCATCGCATTATTATAGAGAGTAGCTACTTTAACAATTATATCAGGAAATAACATAGGAGACACTAGATTATTTCTATATGTACATACCTGTGAGAAGCCAAGATCATCGATCCGTATAACATTAAATGTCGAGTAGTCTTGTCCTCTTCCTTTCGAAACGTCAACTGTCATTATATATCGAACACCTTCTTTAGGCTTCTCATAGTATGACACGTCATTTCGAAATTCAACTGGTTTAGCAGCCTTCAAACTGAGAAGTGTATTAGAAGATACTAAAGTGTTTGATGTACCGTGAAAGGAGTTACCAAACTCTTGTTCAAATTGACGTTCTGAAGTATTTGATATCGTTTGTCTTTTCCATTCTTCATCTCGACCAGGAACATCCCACCAATCTACACGAAATGCTTTAAACTCATTTGTATTCTGTACAGCTCCTTCGTATATACGATGAAAAACATTACCGACACCATTCGCGGTCGAAGTAATAATCACCTTTGTCTCTTTACCTGCTGATACAACTGGATATGTTGATGTGTAAAACTGTGCAGCATTCTCAACGAAAGCAAACTCGTCAAGGAAAAGAAGATTCACTGATAAACCACGAATAGAAGAACCAGAAGTCGCTGCTGCAACAATCTTAGTATTATTTCCAAATGTGATATTCCCTTTATTGAGTGCCTTACACCCAGGTTGTAAAAAGAATGGGAGATTCTCAAGTGCTAGTGTGACGCGGGATAACATCTCTCTCGCTGTTGCACCCTTATTCGCAAGGATCGCAATTGTCTTTTCAGGATGAAAGACTGCATACCACAGAATGTAAATAACTGTACTAATACTTTTACCAGACTGCCGACATGCTAACACAATAGAGAATCGATTCTCATTGAAGTGTTTAAACATTCTTTCCTGATATTCGTACGGCTTAAACGAGACTAATCCGCTGTCGAGCGAAATCACTTTAATATACTTCTCAGCGAAATATATCGGGTCTTTCATACACTTTACGTATTCAGCAACTTCTTCTTGTGTGAAGTTTTGCTGAACTCCATCCCTCTTCACGAGTGGATTTCCTAAATATCCCGCTTCTCCATTAACTATCGTCATTGTTCTTTAGGAATTTTTGCAATTCAGTAGTAGAACCAACGAAGATAGCGTTATTTGTGGTGCTTCCTGAAGCATTTTGTTTTTGCTCTTCAGATTGTGTCAATTCTTTTCTCTTCTTCTGTAGAGTAATAAGTTGATCCATCATATCAGTAGTAGTCTTAAACATACCAGCAAGAACTTCGAATGCTCGAGGATGTTCTGTCTCACTTGCAAGTGCCATCATATTATCAATAGCTTCTTCAGATCTCTCAATTAATGATTTGATCTTCTCTCGTGAGTAAGCATAATCTTCTTCAGTATCAACAACAATCTCTGATTGCGCTACTTCAGTTTTGATCTTCTGCAATTCCTGAGGTATGTGTGTTTGTAGAGCACTCAGTATATCTTCTTTTGACTTAATCATAATATAGCATATTGTTACTATGGACTATCGTCAAACCCGAAGGTAGTAATAGCAGTAAAATTATCTGGTGTATCATCATCTGAGCTCAGCACAGTTTTAACTCTATCAATCGGTTCAGATGCAGATGCAGATGTAGAGTTATTATAAAGATCTATATCAACTATGCGAATAACTGCATTCGGTGAAACACGTCCTGTGAACCTAACTTTAACAACAAAATCAAGAGTATAGATGAGTGTTCTTCTCGTAGTAAAATCACCTTCGTACGAATCTTCAAAGCTTGTGTTGTTTAAAATAATAGGAACATCGACAGAATTGCCTGGACCTTCCATATCTTTTATCGCAACAGTATATTCAGGAACGAATGTTGGAACAATCTGCTCGAAGATTTGGAGAGCATCATCTTGGTTTTTAGCAATGATATTGAGTTGCATACCAATATCATATGGTACAGATTGCTTTAAAACATTCTTACTAAGTTCAGTTCCAGCAACATCAAACAATTTCACATTTGATTTGTTCAATGCATTGCTAGTGTTCCTATCAATAGAAGTAATTTCGAAACTCATTCTTGGCAATTTGATCGCCAATTTCTGGTCTTCTAAACTACTATCTTGTTCAATCCTTGCAAGAAACTTACTCTTTGGACCATATGCTAAAGGCACACGCGTTTCACCAACGCCCTTTCTAACAATTTTGAGATTATTAAAAACAGTTCCAAAGACTGCGACAGTCTTCTTTAGAGTTTGATTGTAATAGTGTGTTCCGTCTAACATATTAAGTTACGTCAATTTCTCCGAAAGGATTCATCTCAGAGAAATCTATAAAGTTGTTTCCTGTTATTTCGAAGTCAATGTTCTGTGCATTAGGATCGTTATTGTCCATTGCATTAAACGAATCTTTCAGCGTGATAGCATAAGATGCTTCAGAGTCGACTCCAATTAAATTACCCACATTCACTCCAGTAACTTCGAACGATGTATTAGTATCATCACTCGCCGCAATTCCTACAACATCAACTTCTCCGTCTCGTACTTCAGCAATCTCACCGTTAATAGTAATATTAGGAGAACCAATAATTGTTTGAGTTATATCTTCACCTACTTGGTATGTACCTATTCCATCACCAAGAGTAAGAGTTGTGCGAGATGCAAAGTTTGTCTCAAAGGAATCAACTTCCTCAACTCCAGTATCAAGAGCTTCATTACCATATTCAAACAACTCACATGTGAGTTTGTATGTTGGCATATTCTGCAATTGATAGAATGGTGTATCACCATCTACATAACGAATTTCAAATAACCCTTTTACTAAAGGCAGATAAATTAAATCACCTTCATTAGGTCTAATAGATGATGTTGCTTCGCCAAATCTACCGATCAACTGGTCCCATCTACGTCTAGATAGTACAAAACTAATTTGACTTCTAACTTCTAATCCGAACTTACTTAATAGATTGCCATCTCCTTCGAAGCCATCAACGCTATCAACATACATTTCAATTTGATAAGCTTCACCAAATTTACTTAAAGCATCTTCATTAAAGATTTCATTAGTATCGACTATACTCCGCGGAATATAATACGCTTCATGACCGTATATGCGAAGGCTCTCTATAATAATATCTTCATAGAGTGTCTGCTCGCTTGACGTACCGTGCGAAAAGTATACATTTCTTGGCATAATATATTATCCAACAAAGAAGTCTGTTGGAGCTTCATACGTTAACTGCATTGTTTCTTCGATCTTCTCAATATCAGTAATAGCATCATCATATATCTGACGGCCGTTCAGCGTAACACCACCTGGCATTTGCATACCTTCAAACTTAATAAGATTCGCTCCCCACTGTCTTTTAATCAAAGCAACAAGATACTTTTTAAGAAGCATATCATTATAGATATCAGTATATGTTTCAGGATCGAGGACTTCATGACCTTCGACAATGATGTAAATACCTTCTTCCAAATCATCTCCTTCAACATACAATCGATTCTGATGACGAGAGAAAGATGATCTCTGTGACATACCATTAACCTTTAAGTCAATCATTGCCATATACTGCTTAGTCATTTCGTAATCAATCAAACCACCTGGGTTTCTTAGATTGTACATGTCATTAAAGTGCATCTGATAATCAACTGAAAACATTCCGCTCTGTGAAGTTGATGCACCAATAGGAAAGATATTGTTTACAAATATCATCGAATCAGGAATTGTGACATATCCATTAGTTACATCTTCAGCAGTGACCAAATGCTTACGATAGTTGCGAACGATCGAATCAGAATGATACTCTTGATAAAATTGCATCGCCTCATCTACGCGGTCTTCAACTTGATCTTCATCAACGTTGATCTCAATCACAGGAGCGCCGATAGCTCTTAGAGCATAGTCGATTAAGGTTTGTCTGGAATTTGGTTTAGCCATACTTCTATTTATACATTCCAAACACTAGAATCTCATTTGGCAGTGTTCCAGAGTTTCAGGTTGACGGCAATTGATAATACCATTGCCACTAGGGAGAAAAACTGTTGCAGAAATGAGGTTGTTACCCTCCATTTTCTTTTCGTCGTAAATTGCTTGTGCCGCTTCTGCGTCTGCTGCGGCTGC
>Ga0209532_1000586_pt1 | contig 31220 bp, 30 predicted proteins | sample COG_02_FD_184746 | JGI IMG/M metagenome (GOLD analysis project Ga0209532, IMG submission 184746) | Pelagic Microbial community sample from North Sea - COGITO 998_met_02 (SPAdes) (version 2) | ecosystem: Environmental > Aquatic > Marine > Neritic zone/Coastal water | place: Helgoland, sampling... | reverse complement strand
CATTTTTGATGGGCGTAATCAATACATAGCTTACGATCTGGAGAATAAAGGTTTTGAATATTACAGGATAGGAAAAAAATAAAATAGACTACCGGTGGTAGTCGAGAAAAATATTAATCAGTTGATAACAAAAAGCACTAAAATATATATCGCAGGTCACCGAGGAATGGTTGGCTCCGCTGTTTGGAGAGCATTAGAGAATAAAGGGTATCAAAACCTAATAGGAAAAACTAGTGGCGAACTCGATTTAAGAAATCAACAAGCAGTGCTGAACTTTTATGCAACTGAAAAACCTGAAGTGGTTATTGATGCTGCAGCAAGAGTAGGTGGAATTCTTGCGAATAGTGATTTTCCATATCAATTTTTGATGGAAAACATGCAAATTCAGAACAACTTAATTGACGGAGCTTTGCAATCTGGAATTGAGAAATTTATTTTTTTGGGAAGTTCTTGTATCTATCCAAAAATGGCACCACAACCGCTAAAGGAAGAATATTTACTAACGGATTCTTTGGAACCTACCAATGAATGGTATGCTATTGCAAAGATAACAGGCGTAAAAACCTGTCAAGCGATTCGGAAACAATTCAATAAAGATTATGTAAGTTTAATGCCTACAAACTTGTATGGGTATTTTGATAATTTTGATTTACAAACGTCTCATGTTTTACCCGCAATGCTGCGCAAGTTTCATGAAGCAAAATTAAATAATAATACAGAGGTTACATTATGGGGTAATGGAACACCTATGAGAGAGTTTTTATTTGTAGATGATATGGCAGAAGCAGTTGTTCATGCTTTAGAACATAAATTGCCAGAATATTTATATAATATAGGTTCGGGGAAAGACATTACGATCAAAGAACTTGCAGAAACCATTCAAAAAGTAACAGGACATCAAGGTGAAATTATTTGGGACTCCTCAAAACCAGATGGAACTCCAAGGAAATTGTTGGATGTTTCTAAAATGAAAGAAATGGGTTGGGAATATAATACAGGATTACAGCAAGGAATTGAAAAAACTTATGCTTGGTTTTTAGAGAATATAGAAAATATAAAAGAAGTTAAATTAAAAAACTTCAAATTAAAAAGTAAAAGATGAAAGTAGCCTTAATCACTGGAATTACAGGACAAGATGGTTCTTATTTAGCAGAATTATTGTTAGAGAAAGGATATATGGTTCATGGTATCAAAAGAAGATCATCGTTGTTTAATACAGATAGAATCGATCATTTGTACCAAGATCCACATCATCCAGATCAAAGACTAAAATTGCATTATGGAGATTTATCCGATGCAATGAATTTGACGCGTATTATTCAAGAAACACAACCAGATGAGATTTATAATCTAGGAGCGATGTCACATGTTGCTGTTTCTTTTGATACTCCAGAATATGTAGGAAATATAGATGGTTTGGGGACTTTACGTATTTTAGAATCAGTTCGTTTGCTTGGCTTAGAAAAGAAAACAAGAATTTACCAAGCTTCTACTTCTGAATTGTATGGAGGTATGCCAGAAAATAAAAACGTAAGAGGATTTTATGATGAATCTTCGCCGTTTTATCCACGCTCTCCTTATGGAGTTGCGAAAATTTACGGTTTTTGGATTACTAAAAATTATCGTGAAGCGTATAATATGTTTGCGTGTAATGGTATTTTGTTCAATCATGAATCACCAAGAAGAGGGGAGACTTTTGTGACTCGTAAAATAACACGTGCGGTATCAAAAATAGCATTAGGTCTGCAAGATAAATTCTATTTAGGTAATTTAGAAGCTAAACGTGATTGGGGCCATGCAAAAGACTATGTGAGAATGATGTGGATGATTTTGCAAGCGGACCAACCTGAAGATTGGGTAATTGCCACAGGGGTAACTACAACAGTCCGTGATTTTGTGCGCCTAGCTTTTGGAGAAGTTGGAATAGAATTAGAATTCAAAGGAGAAGGAGTAGATGAGAAAGCATATGTTACATCATGCAATCATAAAGATTTTCAATTAGAGATAGGTAAAGAAGTGTTGTCTGTTGATCCGTCTTATTTCCGTCCAACAGAAGTAGATTTATTGATTGGAGATCCTTCAAAAGCGAAGAATAAATTAGGTTGGGTGCCAGAACACAATTTGGCTTCTTTAGTAAAAGATATGATGGAAGGTGATGTTTCATTAATGAAAAAAGATGTTGTTTTGCTAAAAGCCGGACATGATATTTTGAAACAGGTTGAATAATATCTGGAAATTAGAAGCGAAACTAATTTTTTTAAAAAAAGAGTACAAAAAGAAGCGACATATACCTCCTTCAATTATTTTGAACAGATATATAAAGAGTTAAACAATTTCTTAGAATAAGGAGCCAATTAAAGATAAATGATAGAAAAAAGTAAAATTGCCATAATCGGTTTGGGCTATGTTGGTTTGCCTTTAGCTCACGCTTTTGCGAACAAGGGACTAAATGTTGTAGGGTTTGATATAAATCAACCCAGAATTGACGAACTAATTTCTGGGTATGATAGAACATTAGAATTGAATAAAATACAATTAACTGAAGTTAAAAGGACACTTAGTTTCTCATCTGACGTTTCTGAAATTAAAGATTGTAATATTTTTATTGTTACTGTTCCTACCCCTATAGATTCTAGTAATAGACCTGATCTAACACCACTTGTTAATTCTTCTCAAATGATAGGAAAGGTGTTAAAAGTGGGTGATATTGTAATTTATGAATCAACTGTTTATCCAGGTGTGACAGAAGAAATATGTGTTCCTGAGCTTGAAAAAATATCTGATTTAAAATTTAATAAAGATTTTTTTTGTGGTTATAGTCCTGAAAGAATTAATCCTGGAGATAAAACCCATACAGTTACCAAAATTTTAAAAGTTACTTCTGGTTCAACTCCAGAAATTGCAGATGTTGTAGATAATTTATACAGGATTATTATAACAGCAGGTACTCATAAAGCCTCAAGTATTAAAGTTGCGGAAGCAAGTAAGGTCATCGAGAATACTCAAAGAGATGTTAATATTGCATTAATAAATGAATTGGCTCTTATTTTTGAAACTATGGGTATTGATACAAACGAAGTAATTGAAGCGGCTGCAACCAAATGGAATTTTATAAAGTTAACACCAGGTTTAGTAGGGGGGCATTGTATCGGTATCGACCCTTATTATTTAACTTATAAAGCTGAGGAATTAGGGTACAAACCAAATTTAATACTTGGCGCCAGACAAATAAACAATGGTATGGGGAAATACATTGCCAATCAGACTATTAAGGAGATGATTGAGAATGATAAAAAAATAAAAAATTCGAGTGTACTAATATTAGGAGTTACTTTCAAAGAAGATTGTCCTGATATGAGAAATACGAAGGTAGTAGATATTATACAAGAACTAAAATCGTTTGGAATTAATGTTGATATTTATGACCCGTGGGTAGATCCAGATGAAAAGAAGAGCAAATATGAACATGGAATTATTGAAAACCCATTTAATAATAATAAAAAGTATGATTCAATAATTGTTGCCGTAGCACATAAAGAATTTAAGGAATTAACAGAAAATGATTATAAGAGTATTTCAAAAGATATACCTATAATTATGGATATTAAAGGAATCGTAAAAAAACCAACTTGGAGATTATAATATGAAAAATTTCGCATTAATTGGTGCAGCAGGATATATTGCACCACGACATATGAGGGCAATTAAAGAAACAGGAAACAGCCTCGTTGCTGCACTTGATCCTTATGATGGAATTGGGATTATGGACAGTAATTTCCCTGAAGCAAATTTCTTTACAGAATTTGAGAGATTTGATAGATTTGTTGATAAATGGCATCGAGATGGGGGTAAAAAAATTGATTATATTTCTATATGTTCACCAAATTATTTACATGATTCACACATTAGATTTGCTTTGAAAAATGGTGCTAATGCAATATCTGAAAAGCCATTAGTATTAAATCCATGGAATATTGATCAATTAAAAGTGATTGAAAATGAAACAGGGAAAAGAGTATATAACATTCTTCAACTAAGGCTTCATCCATCAATAATAGCTTTAAAAGAAAAAGTAACAAAAGAATTAGAAAAAGACCCCAATAAATTATATGATATTGATTTAACATATTTAACCTCTAGAGGTAAATGGTACTTTACTTCTTGGAAAGGTAATGAATCAAAATCAGGTGGAATTGCCTCCAATATTGGCGTTCATTTCTATGATATGCTTTGTTGGATATTTGGTGATGTTGAAGAAAATATTGTTCATGTAAAAACTGCTGACACGAATGCGGGTTATTTAAAATTAAAAAATGCCAATGTAAGTTGGTTCTTATCAGTAAATTTCAACCACATACCAGAAGATGTTAAAGCGACAGGACTAAGAACTTACAGATCAATTATCGTAAATGGTGAGGAAATTGAATTTAGTGGAGGGTTTACAGATTTACATACAAGGAGTTACGAAGAAATTTTTAAAGGTAATGGTTTTGGTTTAGATGAAACTTATAGTTCTATAAATACGGTATCAAACATCAGAAATTTGGACCCAATTGGTTTGAAAGGAGATTATCATCCATTTTGCAAGAAAGTTGTTAAATAATTTAGAAATGAAGTATATTAACATTCAAATGGTAGATCTTAAAGGTACATTACCTGTACATACAGATTATAATGAAGAAATTTTAAGATATATTTCACACGAGGTAATTAATTTTTTAAAAACATGAAAAAAATAATCAACTACTTTGCACATGAAACAGCTGTAATTGATAACGACTGTAGTATTGGGAATGGTACAAAAATATGGCATTTTTCCCATATTATGACCAACTGCTTTATTGGAGAAAAATGTAACATTGGTCAAAACGTAGTGATTTCACCAAAAGTGATTTTGGGAAATAATGTAAAGGTTCAAAATAACGTATCTATCTATGAGGGGGTAATTTGTGAAGATGATGTTTTTTTAGGGCCTTCTATGGTTTTTACCAATATTATAAATCCAAGAAGTGCTATAACTAGGAAAGGGCAATATGTTAAAACAAAAGTAGGAAAAGGAGCAAGTATTGGTGCCAATGCTACTATTGTTTGTGGTTATGACATCGGTAACTATGCTTTTATTGGTGCAGGTGCTGTTGTTACTAAACAGGTACTTCCATACGCCCTTGTAGTTGGTAACCCTGCTAAACAAATTGGATGGATAAGTGAGTATGGTCACCGATTAGAATTTAATGCTGAAGGTTTTGCTATTTGTGAGGAAAGTAATGAATATTATAAAATAGAGGAAAATAGCGTATATAAAATGACCTAATATTAAAAGTCACTAATACACTGTTTTTCAAATAAAAATATTTCATTTAAAAGAAATTATATTAAAATGGGATAAAAGTAATTCATGATTAGGGGATTAGTTTAGTTAAAAATAAAAAATAGTCGTAAAGCTTTTAAGTTAATTTTTTCTAATTAATAGAGAAAACCATAATATCACGTAAAGCAAGTATTAATAACTGAAAGATTTGTTTTGCAAAAAAATAATGAAAAAAAATCAAAATAAAATCAAAAACCTTATAATCTTTGGAACTAGGCCTGAAGCTATAAAGATGGCCCCATTAGTAAATCTCTTTTTAAAGGATATCAGGTTTGAAACTAAAGTTTGTGTAACAGGTCAGCATAGAGAAATGCTAGATCAAGTGTTAGACTTTTTTGACATTACGCCAGATTATGATTTAAGTTTAATGAAACCAAATCAAAATCTCTATAATTTAACGGGTGAAGTAATATCTGGATTAAAGCCAATACTTGAGTCTTTTAAACCCGATTTTGTTTATGTTCATGGAGACACAACTACTACTATGGCTGCAAGCATTGCAGGGTTTTATTCGGGAGCGAAAGTATGTCATGTAGAAGCAGGTTTAAGAACTAACAATATGTTATCTCCTTTTCCGGAAGAAATGAATAGACAAGTAGCTAGTAGAATTGCTACCTATCATTTTGCTCCCACGATTAAATCTCAAGAAAATTTATTAAAGGAGAATGTATCAAAAGATAATGTCTTAGTTACGGGTAACACTGTAATAGACGCATTATTAGAAAGTTCAAGTAGAGTAGAAAAATTAGAGAACAAAGAGGTTGCTGAACTTAAAAATAAAGTAGATTTTAATAAAAAAATACTTTTAGTTACTGGGCACAGAAGAGAGAATCACGGTCAAGGTTTTATTAATATATGTGCAGCACTTAAAGTAATAGCTGTTCAGAATCCTAATGTAGAAATTGTATATCCCGTGCATTTAAATCCAAATGTTTTAAAACCTGTAAATGAATTATTAGGGGATATAAGTAATATTCATTTAGTGAAACCATTATCTTATCCATCATTTGTATGGTTAATGAATCAGTCTTATTTAATTATTACTGATAGTGGCGGTGTTCAAGAAGAAGCACCTAGTTTAGGGAAACCGGTCTTAGTTATGAGAGATACAACAGAAAGACCAGAGGCTGTGGAAGCAGGGACCGTTATTTTAGTCGGTACAGAAAGAAATAGAATTATAAAGGAAGCTCAAGAATTATTAAATAATATAGATAAATATAAATCAATGAGTTCTCTACATAATCCTTATGGAGATGGGTTAGCATGTGAAAGAATTATTGAATTTATTTCAAAAGTATAATTAATAGAATGAATAAAGTAAAAGTAGTAACCATAGGTTTAGGGTATATTGGTTTACCAACATCGGCATTAATAGCACAAAATGGAATTCATGTTCATGGAGTAGATATTAATCAAAATATTGTAGACACCATTAATAACGGTAAAATTCATATAGTTGAGCCAAGTTTAGATATTGCCGTAGAAGAAGCTGTAAAAAATGGTTTTTTAAAAGCGGATATCACACCTGTTGAAGCGGATACCTATTTAATAGTAGTGCCTACCCCTTTTAAAGGAGATCATGAGCCAGATATTTCTTATGTTGATGCTGCTACAAGAAGCATTGTGCCACTTTTAAAAGAAGAAGATCTATATATTATAGAGTCTACATCGCCAATTGGTACTACAGAGAAAATGATGAGTCTTATATATGGTCTAAGACCAGAATTAGTTGATAAACTTAATATTGCATATTGTCCAGAAAGAGTGTTGCCAGGTAATGTAATGCATGAATTGGTTTACAACGATAGAGTGATTGGTGGTATTAATGAAAAATCTACGAATAAAGCAATTGACTTTTATAAACAATTTGTAAAAGGGGAGTTACATGCTACAAATGCTAGAACGGCAGAAATGTGTAAATTAACAGAAAATTCATCGAGAGATGTGCAAATAGCATTTGCAAACGAATTATCATTAATTTGTGACAAAGCAGATATAAATGTTTGGGAATTGATTGCTTTAGCTAATAAGCACCCTAGAGTTAAAATATTACAACCTGGTTGTGGCGTTGGAGGTCATTGTATTGCAGTTGACCCTTATTTTATAGTTTCAGACTACCCAATGGAATCTAAAATTATAGGTACGGCTAGAGAAGTAAATAATTACAAATCATTTTGGTGTGCTGAAAAAATTCAAACAGAAAAAATGAAGTTTGAGTTAGAGCATTGTAGAAAACCAAAAATTGCTTTAATGGGATTAGCATTTAAACCTAATATTGATGATTTAAGAGAGTCCCCTGCTAAATATATTGTAAATAAAGTTTTACAAAATGATAATAATGATGAATACTTTATTGTTGAGCCTAACATTTCAGATCATAATATTTTTAAATTAACAAACTATAAAGAAGCTATAGAAAAATCGGATATTATTGTTTTTCTAGTTGCTCACAAAGAGTTTACTGACTTAAAATTAAGTAAAGACAAAGTCTTGTTGGATTTTTGTGGAATAAAAAAGAAATAGAATTAATTGCTATGAAAAACATAATCAAAAAGATGAATAAATTTAGCCTAGAGTTAATATAGAAGTGTTTTAATGCAAAAAAACAATACTATACAGGCATTTTGGGTAGCATTAAGCACTTTTAGCTCATTGGCTTTATCAATAGTAAGTGTAGCAATATTATCGCGGCATCTTTCTAAAGTTGATTACGGATCCTACAGGCAAATAGTTTATGTTTATTCCACATTATTAGTCATTTTTTCAGCAGGTTTGCCATCTGTTTTTTCTTATTTTTTACCAAGATATACAATACAGGAGGGAAAGGATATTGTCTTGAAGGTTACAAAGATTCTTTTTATTGGTGGAGTTTTTTTTTCAATATTCTTATTTAGTTTTTCAGGTCTTATTGCTCAAGTTTTAAAAAATCCAGAATTAAGCCTAGGTTTAAAGATTTTTGCGCCTATCCCAATGTTATTATTACCTACACTAGGAATAGAGGGTATTTTTGCTACCTACAAAAAAACGATTTATATTACCATATTTACAGTATCTACAAGAATAGTTACTCTTATTTGTATATTGGTTCCCGTTTTGTTGTTTGACAAATCATACATATATGCTTTATATGGTTGGAATATAGCATCGTTATTATCATTGATTCTGGCTATTTACTTAAAAAGAATTCCTTTTGCTGAATTCAAGGCTGAAAAATCGAATTTAAAGTTAAAAGAAATATTTAGTTACAGTTTACCTTTGCTGACTGCAAGCCTCTGGGGAACAGCAATAAAAGCTGCAGACCAATTTTACATTAGTCGGTATTTTGGTGCAGAAATTTTTGCTGAATTTTCTAATGGATTTATAGAAATACCCTTCGTGATTATGATCACAGGTGCTACGGCAACAATATTATTACCCATTTTTTCTAAAATGTTTCATGAAAATATAGATATTGAAGAATTTGTTTTAACATGGAAAAATGTACTTAATAAATCTGCGATGATAATTTATCCGATGGTAATTTTTTTCTTATTCTATTCAAAAGATATTATAACAATCCTCTATTCCAATAAGTATTCCAACTCGGTTAAATATTTTCAAATTAACATATTTCAAAATTTTTTCAATATCATAATATTTGCTCCTCTTCTTTTTGCTATGGGAAAAACCAAGTTTTATTCGAAATTACACATGTACATTGCACTTGCAGCATGGGGATTAGGATATTTAACTGTAACGATTTTTAATTCTCCATTCTCAATAGCCATACTTTCAGTATCACTTAATATTTTGAAAATTGGTGTCGCTTTTATATTTATATCCAGAATATTCCAGATCCAGATTACTAAGCTAATACCCTTTAAAAAAATAGGATTATATATTATACATTCCTTATTCGTCATTGTAATTGTTCGCATAATTTCACTAGCACTGCTACCTCCGTTAAATCCATTCATATACTTAACTTTTTCTTTGCTAAGTTTTATAATTATTTTATTGTCAAGTGCTTTACCATTAAAAATAGATTATATGGCTATCATAAAACCTATTTTTGAAAAATTCACAAAATGATTTTAATCAGTTTTATTAAAAGAACAGGGAAAATATTAATACAAAAGAATATTGTTGGTTAGACACAAAATCAATAATACTTCCTGGAGTTTAATTAGGTGATAACGTTATTGTAGAAGTGTAGTAACAAACTTATTTAGAAATAATGTAACAATAGAGGTGTAAATGCTAAAATAATTATTTACTAGAAAGTTTAATTAATCTACTTAAATTTATTATGAAGAAACTATTAATGATTTCATATCAATTCCCACCAGATACTGGTAGTATACAGCGTATATTAAATTTTATAAAATATTTACCAGGGCATGGTTGGTCTCCGATAATTTTGACTCATAAAACAGAAAAACTTGAATCTGACAGCATAGATATAGAATTTCTAAATAAAGGAATTGATGTATACAGAACTGGTAAAGTCTTCAATTTTTCAAAAAAAATAGTAAAAAAAATTGATAACACTAGTTTAAAGTACACTAAAACATCCAAGATTAATGTTTTTAAGCATTTTTTATTAAAAAAAATAAAAAAGGTTTTAAAAATAATAAGTAATTTCTTAATATGGCCTGATACTTTCGCTTGGTGGATTCCATTTGCTTTAATGAAAGCTATCAAAATTATTAAAAAAGAAAAAATCACCACTGTATATATTGTAACTCCACCTCACAGTGCTTCGATTATTGGTTATTTTTTAAAGAAATTATTCAATATTAAGCTAGTTATTGATTTTAGAGATCCATGGGCAAATGATGTAGATATAGTTATGCCAACAGCATTCCACAGCAGTTGCCATCGTTTTGCTGAAAAACTTGTCTCTAAATCAAGTAATTCGATAATAACTACCACTGATTTCCATAGTAAATATTTTAATGAAAAGGTTTTGTATAATTCTTTGACTAAAGCTCACACAATTACGAATGGAATTGATTTACAAAATTTTAAACCTAAATATTCAAACCAATTAAATGATTTCACAATTATTCATGCTGGAAATTTTGATTTAACAAGAAATCCAACTGCTTTTTTTAAGGCTATTTCAAATATAAATTACAAATATCCCGAAATATTTAAGCACCATTCTATTAAGTTTTTTGGAAATTTTAATCCAATTGTAGAAGAAAAAATAAAGATTTTAGGACTTTCTGGAATAATTCATCAATATGGATTATTAAATTATGAAAAAGTTATTGACGAAATATCAAATGCCAGTTTACTTCTATTAGTTGTTCATAACGACGCAAATACACCTAAGTTTTGTATTCCTGCTAAACTTTTTGAATATATGGCTACTGGAAGATCAATTTTATCAATATCCCCACCTGGAGCCGCTTCAGAAATAATAGAAAAACACCACTTGGGAGAGACTTTTGAACACAGTAATATAAAAGGAATAGAGCAATCAATTATAAAATCCTACAATTTATTTAAAATTGGAAAGTTAAAAGTAAAACTACCAAATCCGGAAATACTAAATAAATACGACAGAAAAGAACTTACAAAAGAACTTGCATCTATTTTAAATGATTGTACAAATTTAGCTGACACAAAATGATATCAAAAAAAATTGTTTGTATTGAAAATATAAAAGATTTACAAAATTCGTGGAACTCAATAATAAAAGAAAGTAAAGCTAATAATGTTTTTCTTACTCACGAATGGTTGACATGCTGGCTTGATGCATATGCTCCTGGTGTTAAACAGTTTATTATTTGTGTTAAAGAAAATGAATCTATTATCGCATTAGCCCCATTAATTATAATCCCTCACGAAGAAGTTACCATTCCACTAAAAAGATTACAGTTTATAGGTAGTGGAAGTTGTGACTACATGGATTTTATAATACTTAAAGATAACGAAGAATGCATCAATTTAATATTTAATTATATTCAAGATCATAAGTTGTTATGGGATTATTGTGATTTACGTCATATTTCAGGAGAATCTGAAAATTTTAGTTTATTAAATAATTTCAAGAATAGTAAAAATGGCTCGTTTACAGCTTTTAAGGAAAGTGTTTGTCCATATGTAAAATTAGAGACTAATATTGACGCTTTTTTAAAAGGTAAAAAGGCAGGGTTAAGATATGATCTCAAAAAAGGAGAACGAGAAATTAATAAATTGGGTTCTGTCTCCTATTCCAATATTACAAATCAAAGTGAAGCACTAAAAGAGCTTCCTATTTTTTTTGAGATGTTAGAAACACGAGAGAAACAAGTAAATAGATTTAATGATGGTAAAAGCAAAGAAGATCGTGATAATATATTTAAGTCATATATTGAAAATAGTAATATGTGGTCACATATAAATTTTTGTAAAATCAGCATTGATAATAAACCGATTGCTTACCATTTTGGATTTGAATATAACAGAAAATTATATTGGTATAAACCAACATTCGATATCAACTATTTAAAATTCTCTCCAGGAAAATTAATAATAAAAAAATCAATTGAATATGCAATTGCTAATAACTATGATGAATTAGACTTTTTATTAGGTGATGAACCCTATAAATTCCAATGGACAAAGGATGTAAGAGAGAGTTATGGGTTTTTTATCTCAAACGATAAGACTAAGTCAAAACTTGTCTCTTTTTGGTTTTTGAATTTCAAACCGAAACTTAAAGCTTTAAGAAATTTTCTATCAAAAAAGATAAACACATTTAAAAAATGATCGCTGTATTAAAAAAATTATTATCGTACTTATTACTTTATTTTATAAATATTTTTGGAAAAAGTGGAATTGTCATATTGGAATATCACAGAATTTCAAAAAGTATTAGTCCTGAAGATGTTCACTCAATTTATCCTGAAGAATTCCATTCTCAGATTGAATATTTAATTAATAATGGATACAAAATAGTAAGTTTACCTGAGGTAGTTAATTTATTATCTATGGGGTATAATAAAAATGAAAAAATTATAGCTTTAACTTTTGATGACGGCCACAAGGATAATATCAAATATGCATATCCAATATTGAAGAAATTTAATGTTCAAGCTACAATGTTTGTATTATCTGATTACGTTGGTGAAAAAGGATGGTTAGATAAAATAGGTAATTTGAACATTAAAAAAGTTAAAGACGGGCAATGGTGGGATTTACTTTCATGGGATGAGCTATTAGAAATAAAAGATCACTTTTGGATAGAAGCTCATGGTAAATCGCACAGGTACATGAGTACTTTGTCTAAAGAAAAAATACGTGAAGAATTATTAGATCCAATAGCTGTTATTGAGGAAAAATTAAATATTAGATCAACAGTTTTCTGTTATCCCTTTGGAGATTATAATGATGATGTAATCAAAGAAACTAAATCATTGGGTTATGCAGGTGCTTGTAGCACTATTAAAGGAGTAAATGAAGCATTTAAAACTGATTTATGGAAACTAAAAAGAAATGAAGTTGGACGGGGAATTACAAAAGTACAATTCAAACTTTTATTGAACGGCAGCATAGTTGTTTACGACAATATATCTTTGTTTTTTAATAGAATAAAAAGCATACTTAAAATAAACTAATTTTTTTAAAATGAAAATTACTATAAAGCAAATATTCATTTTTGGTCTTCTAATAGCTGCTCCATTGCCTTTGATTATAAAAATTGGTGGAACGTCAGGACTTTATCCATATGAATTTTTGACAATTTTTTGCTTTTTTTTTATTTTTAGTAAAAGATTGTTTTCTAAAGCAAAAAATCAATTAGTAAATACAAGTAGTTTAAAGTCAATTACTAAGTTTGGTGTTCTTTTTATTATTTCAGTGTTTATAGGATTGGTTATAAATTTCTTTGAAAACTCTTTTGAAGGAAAAATAAATATAAACGTTCAGTTAAAAATGATTACCCATGTAATAATAACAATATTTGTATTACTTGGTTCATTTTTAAGTGGTTTTACTTTGTTTAACGGCAAGCATGATTTACTTCGTGTTTCAAAGATTTTTTTTATTGCCTTATTGTTAACCTCAATAGAAACTTTAATTGTCTGGATATATACTACCGGTGGTGTTATTAGTAGATACAATTATGAACCACCAACAGGTTTGGGACAAGGTGATACTGCTAAAATGTTAATTTTGGGCTTTTTTTTCGCATTGCTAACTTTGTCATATAACCATAACCGCGGTATAATTAAGAAAAGTCTAATCGTTATTTCATTAATCATTTTTGGAATTTCTATAATTAGTATACAAAGTCGTTCTGGATACCTGGTGTTTTTTGTACAACTCCTTATTTATGGATTTTTAAATAATAAAATAAGAAAGAAAAGACAACACTTATTTTTCTTTAAGGTTTTATCAGTGGGAGTCTTTTTGTATCTGATTTCTGATTTTGCTTTAAACTCACAAATATTCACTAGTATAAATGAGGATCTGATAAATAGTGAATCAGTCCAAACATTAAATAAATTATCTGTAATCCAAGATGGAATAAATATGTTTTCAAACAATCCATTTTTTGGAGTTGGTTGGGGACAATTTGGTTTACATACAACTGCAGAAATGTTTGTTAGTGGTATTGGGCAAACTGTGGCTTCTCCCCATAATGGAATAATTCAATTAATGTCTGAAACTGGTTTTTTAGGTGCTTTTTCAGCTATAATGTTATGTATAGTAATTTTTAAAAATATTTATTATCAATTTAAATTCCAAAAAGATTTAGAAATTAAATTTTTTTTGTTTGTTATACTAATAATAATATCATCAATAATTTTGATTCAGATTATACAATCATCCCATTTATTTCCGCCACCAACACAAAGAAGTTCTATAAAATTGCCTTTTTATTATTGGTTTTTAGTTGGTTACGCTCTGTCTTTTATGAAAAAAAATATTGAAAATAAATTAAGATAATATTTAAAAGTATTAATTAAAAAAATCACAATTGCACATACTCGTTTTACCTTCTTTTTACCCTGATATTGATAATGAAAATTTAGGAATTTTCTTCAAGGAACAGATACATGCTTTAGCGGAAAATAATAATAAAGTTGGCGTTGTATACGTTCAAAAGAAAAGTTTAAGAAAGTTTAGGTTTAATAAAATTTTTACTTCTTTTTTTCAATTTCAAATTAATATTGAAAATCAATGGACAGAATACAGGATTAAGGGATGGAAAATTCCTTTTTTTATAGGGGATCATATTTGGTTATACTTGACAAGAAAACTAATCAATAAGTACATTAGTTTAAATGGTAAACCAGATGTCATTCATGCTCATAATACATTTTTTGCAGGGATTGCAGCTTATGATTTTTTTGTAAAAAAAAACATAAAATATGTAATTACAGAGCATGATTCAGATTTTTTAAATGGAAATTTTACTGAAAAGCAAAAAGTAAAAATATCAAAAGTATATTCTGAATCATTACAAGTGATTTCTGTGAGTAAAGCTTTAAAAATAGCGATGTCCTCAATAACACCAAATATAAATGTAAAAGTAATTCCTAATATTGTTAATACTGATTATTTCGTACCTAAAAGAGAAAATTCTATACCTACGGTAATAAATTTTTTAGCAATCGGTAATCTTACAGAGAATAAAAATCATAAACTAATTATTAACGCATTCTTTGAAATATCAAAGTTAAATGATAACATAAAATTAGTGATATGTGGTGATGGTCCTGAAAAATCCAATTTAATTAGTTTAGTAAAAAAATATAGTTTGGAGAATAAAGTTGATATCAAAGGTTTTTTGAGCAAGGAAAAAATTTTGAATGAGCTTCAAAATGCAACTTGTCTAGTTCACGCTAGTAATTATGAGACTTTTGGTGTTGTTCTAATTGAAGCTTTATCGTGCGGTTTACCTTTTATTTCAACTAAGTCAGGTGGACCAGACGATATTTTTGAAAAAGGAATGGGTTATCTAATAAGTAAAAATAATTTAAAGGAATTAGTTAATACGTTATTACATTTTATTGACAATAAAAGTAGTTTCAATAAATTAGTCTTACGAGACATAGCTGTTAATAATTATAGTCGTCTAGAGGTTTATAAACAGTTACATCTTTGTTATATTGAAGCAAAATAGTTCAATAAAAGATTATAATTTATAATAATTCTTTATGGAGTTAAATAAGTTACTCTCTATTTTCTAAATTTGTAATCAAATACATTTTTTAACCGTCTTTAGATTTAGTTTTATTAAAAATACATTTTAATGAATATATTAATGATTTGTGATTTTTTTCATGAAAAGCAACAGTATCAAGAAAATTTACTGGTAAAATATTATTTAAAACTTGGACATGATGTTACGATAGTAACATCAACAATCACATCTGTTTTTGATTATTATTCGGGTAACTACGATAAAAACATTAAATCTCATGAGTATTGTTTAAATGGTTTTACCCTAATACGTCTACCTTTTTCAATAAATGTTTTAAACAAACTCAGAAAGCTAAGTAAACTTAAAAAAGTTATTAATAAAATTGAGCCAGATTTAATTTATGTTCACACAGCACCACTAAATATCTCTCCAGCATTATCATATAAAAATAAAAATAAAAATTGTAGAGTAATTTTTGATTCGCATGCCGACTTCAGTAACTCTGCCAACAATTGGATGTCCTTGCATTTACTACATAAAATATTTTATAGAATTATATTGAATTTTCTGTACAAACGAATTGATAAGATTTATTATGTTACTCCGAATGGTGGTGAATTTTTAAATAAGTTATATAATATACCTCACAATAAAATGGAGTTGCTTCCTTTGGGTGCAGATATTGATTATATAAATGAAATTAATGAGAAAAACACAGGTAATATTATTCGAAAAGACTTAAATATTGGTTTAAGCGATTTTGTTATTTTTAGTGGTGGAAAACTAACTAGAGCAAAGAAAATAGAACTTGTAATAAAGGCCTTTTTATTATTAAATGAGAAAAATACTCATTTAATAATTATAGGTGATACGAAAGATAAAATATATAGGGAAGAAATTTTGACACTAATAAACTCACACCCAAGAATCCATTTTATAGGTTGGGTAGATGGACAAAAAGCATATGACTACATGTCAGCTTGTGATATAGCAGTATTTCCAGCTAGTCAATCGGTATTATGGCAGCAAGCTATTGGATCAGGTCTACCTTTAATAATTGGTCAAATAGAAGGGCAAGATGTTTCTTATTTAAATAAAAACGAGAATATATTCATGCTTGAAAAAGACGCAATACATGAAATTGAAATTTGCAACTTGATTAGCTTACTTTATGAAGATGTTAATATTTTGCTATCAATGAAGAAGAATGCTATCAAAACAACGAATGAATTTCTTTCTTATGATTTAATATCTAAAGCTTCAATAGAATGAATTTTGTAAAAGAAGTAATTATATATGATTATTATATGTCTAATACAACTCCAAAACATATGGTTAACGGTTTTATTGAAGAAATAAATTACTCTACAAAAACATTCAAATTAATAAAAAAATATGTCTAAAATTCTAAAATTAAATACCATAGTAGAAAATAGGGGTTCTCTTACTGTAATTGAAAAGATATTACCCTTTAGTATAAAAAGAGTTTATTATATATATAACTTAGATGATTCAATAAGAGGGAATCATAGGCATAAAAAAACAATTCAGGCAGCTGTTTGTGTAAGTGGTAGTTGCACTATTTCATGTCAAAGCGCCAAAGGTGAGGAGATTCTAGAGTATATATTATCTTCTCGTTCAGATTGTTTATTAATAAACCCAGAAGATTATCATACAATGTACAATTTTAGTAAAGATGCAGTATTAATGGTTTTAGCCTCAGAGGAATACGACCCTAAAGATTATATATATGAACAATATTAAACCAATATTTTACGAAAATTTAAAGGAATTAAATAAAGAGTTTTTTCCTGAGTTTAAAGAAAAATTTGAAGATTTTTTAAACTCAGGATGGTATATTTTAGGAGAAACTGTTAAAACTTTTGAGGAAAATTTTTCTACCTTCAATAATTCAAACTTTACTGTTGGCTTGGCATCAGGACTAGATGCACTACATTTAGCCATTAACTCACTGAATTTGGATAAAGGAAGTGAAATTATTGTTCCCTCAAATACTTATATAGCAACAATTTTAGCAATAATTAACAACGGACATATTCCTGTAATGGTAGAGCCAGATATTAAGACATATAATATTGATCCTGATTTGATTGATGCGAAAATAACAAATAAAACCAAAGCAATAATTGTTGTACATCTATATGGGAAATCATGTGAGATGGATAAAATTTGTGCAATTGCAAATAAATATTCAATACCAATAATTGAAGATTGTGCTCAAGCCCATGGTTCGAGCTTTAAGGGTGAAAATGTGGGTAATTTTGGTGATTTTGGGGCATTTAGCTTCTACCCAACTAAAAACCTTGGTGCTCTTGGTGATGCAGGAGCCTTAACTATGAAATTGGAATCTAATTACCAACAAATTAGAACTTTGCGAAACTATGGTAGCAAGACTAAATATTATAATGATTTAAAGGGATTTAATTCTAGACTAGATGAGGTACAAGCCATGTTTTTAGATATTAAATTAAAAAAAATAAATAAGATTACAGAACACAAGAGATTACTTGCAGACTTATATTTAAAAAACATTTCAAATAATTTCATTAAGCCTATTGTGCATGATGATTACTTTGATGTGTATCATATTTTCAATATTCGTCATGAAAAAAGAGATTTACTAAAAAAATACTTATATGATAATGGTATTTCAACTGAAATTCATTATCCTGTACCACCAAATAAACAAAAAGCACTAGAAGGATATTTTAATAATAATTATCCAATTTCTGAGGAAATTCATAAGACGACCCTAAGTTTGCCTATTTCTTATGCAACTAAAGTTGAAGACATCGAAAGAGTTTGTGCTGTTTTAAATAATTTTTAAAATATGAATCGAACTTATTGTACTTTATTTGATAAAAATTATTTACCTCATTTTTTATCTCTTCACGATTCACTAAAATCGAATGTGCCGTATTTTGTTATTTATGCTTTTTGCATGGATGATGAAAGTTATAATTTTTTATTAAAATCTGAGAGTAAAAATATTATTCCAATTTCTTATATTGAATTAGAAAACCACTTTACTGACCTAAAAATTGCAAAATCAAACAGAACAATAATTGAGTATTATTTTACTTGTACTTCTGCGATTTGTAGCTTTGTTTTTGATAATTATTCTGAGACTGGTCTTCTTACCTATCTTGATGCAGATTTATATTTCTTTTCTTCACCTGAACCAATTTATAAAGAATTAAAAGGTGCCTCTGTAGGAATAATTGAGCACAAATTTAATTTTTTCGGAAAACTATTATATGAGAAATATGGAAAATATAATGTTGGATGGACATCCTTTAATAATGATAAAGTAGGTCGAAAATGTCTTGAAGAGTGGAGGATTAATTGTCTAAATTGGTGTTATGATCGTTTAGAAAATGGACAATTTGCTGATCAGAAATATTTAGATTATTGGGTCGAAAAATATTTCGGTGTCCAGATTATTAAAAATATAGGTGCTAATCTTGCCCCTTGGAATGTTGGAAAGTATAAAATCAAAATTGATTCAAAAACTAAAGCAGTTAAAGTCGATAAACAAAATTTGATATTTTACCATTTTGCAAGTTTTAAGCAGTTAGATGTTTCTGAATACAAAACGAATATTAGTTTATATTTTACATACTTATCAACAAAAATAAAGCAGATTATTTATTTACCATATCTAGCTAGTCTTAGAAAGTACAATAAAGAAATTGGAGTAGAATTTAATATTAAGAATAGAACAGACAACAGACATAAGGGGTTTAGTAAAAAAATGAAGGAATTAAGTTATCTGTTAAGGCGATTTATTTTTAATGATAATATAAAAATTAAATAGAACATGAAAGGAATAATATTAGCTGGTGGCTCTGGTAGCAGGTTACATCCACTGACATTAGCAATTAGTAAGCAATTAATGCCCGTATATGATAAACCGATGATTTATTATCCCCTATCAGTGCTAATGATGGCGAACATAAAAGAGATTTTAATTATATCAACCCCACATGATTTGCCAAATTTTAAAAAAATATTTGGAGATGGAAAAAAACTAGGTTGTGAATTTAGTTATGCAGAACAGAAAGAGCCTAATGGACTGGCTCAAGCCTTTGTTATAGGAGAAGATTTTATTGGGCAAGATGATGTCGCATTAATATTAGGAGATAATATTTTTTTTGGAGCCAATTTGCAAGAGTTGTTGCTATCTAGCACCAAACCAAAGGGAGGAGTTGTATTTGCATATCATGTTTCTGATCCAGAAAGATATGGTGTAGTGGCATTTGATGATCAATTCAAAGCTATTTCTATTGAAGAAAAACCAACAAAACCCAAATCTAATTATGCTGTTCCAGGATTGTATTTTTATAATAATAGCGTTGTAGAAATAGCTAAAAGCATCAAGCCAAGTATGAGAGGTGAGTATGAAATAACTGATATTAATAGAGTTTATTTGGAAAGAGATAATCTTGAGGTTAGAGTTTTTGGAAGAGGTACGGCCTGGTTAGATACCGGTACTTTTGATAGTCTAATGCAAGCAGGTCAATTTGTTCAAGTTTTGGAAGAAAGGCAAGGTTTAAAAGTTGGTTGTATTGAAGAAATTGCATGGAGAAAGAGTTTAATTAGTAATGAAGAACTGAAACAACTAGCTATTCCTCTTCAAAAATCAGGTTATGGTAGGTATTTATTAAATTTATTGTCAGAAAATTCATAAAATGAAATATATATTAGTTACAGGTGGAGCCGGTTTTATAGGTTCTCATCTCGTTAGATTATTGGTCAATAAATATCCAAATTACCATATTGTCAATATGGATGTGCTTACCTATGCTGGGAATTTGGAGAACTTGAAAGATATTGAGAGCATGGAGAATTACACCTTTGTAAAATGTGATATTTGTGATATTGAAAAGGTAAAACAGGTTTTTGTAGATTATAAAATTGATTCGGTTATTCACTTAGCGGCAGAATCACATGTAGATCGTTCTATTGAAGACCCATTTTCTTTTGCGCAGACAAATGTGATGGGAACAATTAGTTTATTACAAGCAGCAAAAGCATATTGGAATGGAAACCTTAAAAATAAATTATTTTTTCATGTATCTACGGATGAAGTTTATGGTTCATTAGGTGAAGAAGGGTATTTTACAGAAACTACAAAATACGATCCACACTCTCCTTATTCTGCATCTAAAGCATCTTCAGACCATTTTGTAAGAGCTTTTGCAGACACTTATGGATTGCCTGTAGTGATCTCTAACTGTTCAAATAATTATGGTTCTTATCAGTTTCCAGAGAAACTAATTCCTTTATTTATCAATAATATTGTCAACAACAAACCCCTGCCTGTTTACGGACAAGGAGAAAATGTTCGAGATTGGTTGTTTGTAAACGATCACGTAAGAGCTATTGATGTTATTTTTCATGACGGAAAATTAGGTGAAACCTATAATATTGGCGGATTCAATGAATGGAAAAATATTGACTTGATAAAAGTAATGATTAAAACAGTAGACCGCTTACTCGGAAGAGAAGAAGGAACTTCTGATAAACTAATAACCTACGTTACCGATAGAGCAGGCCATGATTTACGCTATGCAATTGATTCTTCGAAGTTAAAGGAGGAATTAGGCTGGTTGCCCTCTTTACAATTTGAAGAAGGAATTGAAAAAACGGTTGCTTGGTATTTAGATAATAAAGAATGGATGGAACGTGTAACTTCGGGGAAGTATCAAGAGTATTATAAAAAAATGTATAATAACTAAATTTTCTAAAAACTAGAACGAAGAAGTTAATTTATATTTAAAATGAATTAAAACAATAATTTTCACTTGAAAAAAATATTATTAATCTCAGCCCTTTTCCCGCCAGAGCCAGTAGTTTCGGCCAAATTATCTGAGGATATTGCAAATGCTTTATCGATAGAACATCATGTTTCTGTTATTGCTCCTTTCCCAACTAGACCCTTTGGTTTTAAACAATCTAAAAATAAAGAAATTAAAGCATATAATCTTGTAAATTTAAACTCATATACATGTCCTGAATCTAATGTTTTTGGTCGTTTTATGGAAAGTTATAGCTTTGGTTTAGCTTGTTCTAAATACATCAAAGAAAGCAAAAATGATATTGATATAATTTACATGAACTCTTGGCCAATTTTTGCTCAATATTTAACTGTTAAAGTTGCTTATAAATATAATATCCCAATTATTACTCACGTCCAAGATATATACCCTGAATCACTGTTAACTAAAATGCCATTACTAGGTGTTTTGTTTAATTTGATTTTTATAAGTATAGATAAAATAATACTAAGGAAATCAACAAAGGTGATAGCCATTTCTGAAAAAATGAAAAAGTATCTTGCAAATTCAAGACAAATATCTTTAAATAAAATTAAAGTAGTCAAAAACTGGCAAAATGAAGAAGCATTTATTGTCTATGATGAAATAAAGAAAAATATAAGTAATAAAGAGAAATTATTTACCTTTATGTATATGGGTAACATTGGACCAGTAGCAGGGATTGATTTATTAATAGAATCTTTTCATAATGCCAACTTACAAAAATGTCAACTGGTAATTGCTGGTTCTGGTTCTAAAAAAGAAGAGTTAGAAAATTTGGTGTCTTTAAGAAAAATAGAGCGCGTTAACTTTGTTGATGTTCCAGACGGTATGGTTCCTGAAATTCAAGGATCTGCCGATATCATGTTACTGCCAATTAAAAAAGGTGCAGCTTCAAGTTCAATACCATCAAAACTCCCAGCTTATATGTTTTCCAAAAAACCTATCATAGCATCAGTAGATATCGATAGTGATTCTGCAAGAGTAATAAATGAAGCGAAGGCAGGTTGGGTCATAGAACCTGAGAATATAAATACTTTGATAGATGCAATGAGAGAGGCTTCTTTAACTAAAAAATCAGAATTAGAATTAAAAGGTGAAAATGGATATAATTTTGCAATTAAGAATTTATCAAAGAAAAATAATTTAAAACAATTAGTTAAGGCTATTTTAGAATAAATATGATAAGTTATAGAAAATCAAAGGTTTCAGACTCTAATCAAATTGCCAAAATTCATCAAAAATCTTTTCCAAATTTTTTCCTAACAACTTTGGGATATTCGTTTCTTAAAACCTACTACAGAAGCTGTGCGAAAAGTAAAGAAGCTATTTCAATATGTGCCATCGACCAAGTTGATAAAAGGTTGTTAGGATTTGCCGTTGGATGTTTTAATTCAAAAGGGTTTAATAAAAGGTTAATTTTCTCAAATTCATTGGAATATTCTTTTCGAGCTTTACTTTTACTGTTTACTAAACCAATAGCTTTGATTAGATTATATAAAAATTTAGCAAAAAATAATGATAAAGATGATAAAGGTAATTATGCAGAATTGCTTTCAATTGGTGTTTCACCAGATCAAAATGGTTTTGGAATTGGACAAAGTTTATTAGTTAAATTTGAAAATCAAGTTAGAGAAAAAGGTATTAATACCATCACATTAACAACGGACGCTGATTCTAACGATAGTGTTTTAAGATTTTATAAAAAATCTGGATATACTGTTTATTATGATTTTGAAACTTTCCCTAATAGACAAATGTTGAAATTAATTAAAGAATTATAAATCAAACTAATAAAATGAAAATACCATTTTGCCTTCCATTAATTGATAAAGATGTGAATCAAGAAGTTCTCTCATGTTTAAATGAAACAGGCTGGCTTACAACGGGTCCTAAAGTAAAATTATTAGAGGATGAAATAACCGAACTTTGCCAAACGAGTTCAACAATATGTGTAAATTCATGGACTTCTGGGATGCTTCTTCTAATAAGGTGGTTAGAACTAGACGAAGAAGATGAAATTATTGTTCCTACGTATACTTATGCAGCTTCAGCATTTTCGGTAATTAATTCTCGTGTTAAATGCGTTTTTGTTGATGTTAACAGTGATTTTACAATTAATATTGATGAAGTCGAAAAAGCCATTACTGAAAAGACAAAAGCAATTATGCCTGTTGATTTAGGAGGACTTCCTATTGATTATATTGCACTTAATACACTTCTAAATAAAGAAAGTATTAAAAGTAAATTTAATCCAAATACAGATTTTCATAGAAAAATAGGAAGACCCATTGTCATTTCAGATGCAGCACATTCAATTGGATCTTTAATTGATGGAGTTCCAACGCCATTATTTTCAGATTTTAGCGTTTTTTCTTTTCATTCAGTTAAAAATATTACTACTGGTGAAGGTGGTGCGATTACCTTTAAAATCTTCGATGAAGTTCAAGATGGATTAATACTTAAAGAATTAAAATTATTATCCTTAAATGGTCAAAATAAAACTGCCTTCGAAAAAAATTCCATAGGAGGCTGGAAATATGATATTACAACCAATGGATTAAAAGTAAATATGCCTGATATAAATGCTGCAATTGGATTGGCTCAAATTAAAAAATATAAAAGTGTTTTATTGCCAGAAAGAGAGCAAATATTTTTAAAATACAGTTCAATTTTATCTCAATATTCATGGGCAATATTACCAACCTTTACAATTAATAATAGAAAATCATCATGTCATTTATATCAATTACGAATTGAAGGTTTTGAAGAACAACATAGAGATGAATTGATAAGTAGGCTGGCGTCTATAGATATAGGTGTTAATGTTCATTATATTCCACTTCCAATGCTATCGTATTTTAAGAGTATTGGATTAGATATAAAAGATTTCCCATCATCTTATAACCTTTATAAGAATGAGATTTCTTTACCAATATATAATGATCTCTCCACCGAAAGCGTTGAATACGTTTGTGAAAAATTAATTGAAATTGTTAATGAAATAATCAAATAAATGAATATAAGTAATTTACTTTCTGCGAGGGTTCGTAATATTAAAATAAATCCTTTTTTAGAAGATTTAATATCACAAAAGAATTTTTTACATTCTCAAATTAAGGATAAAAAAATTCTTGTAATTGGAGGTGCTGGAACCATTGGGTCTAGTTACATTCAACAAATTTTAAAATATAAACCATCAAAAATTACCGTAGTAGATATTAATGAGAATGGTTTAACCGAATTAACAAGAGATTTGAGAAGCTCAAATTTAATGGATTATATTCCAGAATACATTACCTATCCAGTAAATTTATTGAGCAATACCTTTGATAAAATATTTAATTCTGATACTTGGGATGTTGTTTCAAATTTTTCAGCTCACAAACATGTGCGTTCAGAGAAAGATAAAATTTCTGTTGAAGCTCTAATTAAAAATAATGTTTTTGGAGCTATCAAACTTTTAAACCTTTGCGAACAAAATCCTCCAAATTATTTTTTTAGTGTTTCTACTGATAAAGCTGCCAATCCAGTAAACATTATGGGAGCCTCAAAAAGCTTAATGGAAAAATTGATTCTTTCTAAGAAGAACAACTTTAGAGTTTCAACTGCCCGATTTGCCAATGTTGCTTTTTCGAATGGAAGTTTATTAGACGGATTCATTTATAGACTAAATAAAAAACAACCATTGAGTTGTCCATCAGATATCAAACGTTTTTTTGTGACTCCAGAACAGTCAGGTCAAATTTGTTTATTGGCCACATTTTTAGGTGACTCAGGAAATATTTTCTTCCCTAAATTAGATTTTCATAAAGATCAAATCTATTTTAAGGATATCGCTTTAGACTACTTAAAAGAGGAAGGGTTCGAGCCAATATATATGAATTCAGAAAAAGAAGCGAAAGAGTATGATATTGAAAATAATTCGGAACAGTATCCTATTTACTTTTTCAAAACAGATACCTCTGGAGAAAAAACATATGAGGAATTCTATACAGAAGAGGAAGATTATAATATAAAAAAGTATGATTCACTGGGATTTATTAACACTCCAGAAGTTAAAATATCATTTCAACAGGTTGAGGCTGATTTTGAAACTGTCTTTAGTAATTCAAATTCAGTAAAATTAGATATCGTAAAAATTATTAATAAATATGTTCCAGATTTTATGCACATAGAAACTGGTAAACATTTAGATCAAAAAATGTAAGTTATGCCAAGAATTATTGATGTTTTATTATCACTTTTAGCACTTTTAATATTATTGCCGCTCTTTATACCAATAGTTGTTGTACTACTTTTGACAGGGGAGCATAAGGTGTTTTATTTGCAAACTAGAGTAGGTTATAAGAATAAGGATTTTAAAATAATAAAATTTGCAACCATGCTCTCAAATAGTGCAAATATGGGGTCTGGGAGTTTAACCTTGAAAAATGACCCAAGAGTTTTACCCTTTGGGACCTTTTTGAGAAAGACAAAAATAAATGAATTACCACAAATATTAAATATCATAATTGGAGATTTATCTATAGTTGGTCCAAGACCTCAGATGCAGATTGATTTTGAGAAGTATTCAGATGAAGTTCAAAAAAAAATATATAGTGTTAGGCCAGGTTTAACAGGTATAGGATCTATTATTTTTAGAGATGAAGAGTCATTAATCTCAGTTGCATCTGAAAATGAAAATCCACATGATTTTTATAAGAGAGTAATTGCTCCATTTAAAGGAGAATTAGAGATGTGGTATCAAGAAAAACGTTCTTTAGCTATAGATATTCAATTAATTTTTATGACAGCTTGGGTCATAGTTTTCCCAAAAACTAGACTTTATGAAAAGTGGTTTAAAAATTTACCCAAACGTAATTTTTAATAAAAACAAATAATTTAATTAAAAACAATAAAAATGCAAGAAACAAATTCAAATAGTTTAACTGATTTAATTGATTTCAATTTAACTAATCCAATAGATATTCCTCTTGGTAATTTCATATTAAACTTAGGTCTTACAATATTACTAACTGTAGCAATTTCATTTTTGTACTCCAAATATGGAAATTCTATTTCTAATAGAAAAAGCTTTGGTGATAATTATCCATTAATTGGTATTGCAACTTTTTTAATAATCACAATCATTAAATCGTCTTTAGCATTATCTTTAGGATTGGTAGGAGCGCTATCGATTGTTCGTTTCAGATCTGCCATTAAAGAACCAGAGGAGCTTTCCTACATCTTTTTTACAATTGCTATTGCATTAGGGTTTGGAGCTAATCAAATATATGTTACCATTTTAGGTTTCTCTATTTTTTCAATTTTTATAATATTTAAAAAAAATAGAACTAAAAATAGTAGACAAGATTTAGTTAAGTTTATTATTGTCGAAACTCAAGATGATGTTGACGTTGTTACAAGTATTATAGAACCACATGCTAGCCAGCTTACATTGAAAAGATTAGAAACAAATAAAGGTAATAATGAATATATATTTAATGCTGAGATTAAATCTTTCGATTCAATAACAATACTAAGGAAAGAAATAATTACATCTGATAATAGTGCTAAAATTATATTAATGGATCAATCTGGATTAAATAACATATGATAATTATTAAAAATAAACCTCGAATTTATAATAGTATTTGGAAGTTTTTACGTCTGAGTTTTTTTGTATCTACGTTAATAAGTTCTGTAACATTTATTTCAGGTTATATCCTTTTTCGTTTAATGTATAAGTTTGGATTTATTTCAACAATATATAATTATTTTCAATCTTTTTAAAATGGAGAATATTATTTTAAAACATTTCCGAAATAAACTCAAATCTATTCTTTTTTTGGTTGTAATATTTATTTTAGGTTTTATTTTTGGAGTTTATGATTTGAAAAATGAAGGTCCAGTATTTTATTTCTTACCAAATTTAAAATTTATAAATAACACAGGCTTTACCTTTTTAGAGAATGCTATTCAATCTAATTCAGATGATATTAAAACTCTTTACATCGATGTTAAATATAAAAAATGGCGAAAATTAGTTAATCAAAGAAACTCAGTTTATAACTATAATAATATATTTCAAGAAAATTTTTTTGCTTGGAATGACACAATTGAAAAAGTTGAAATTCCAGCCAAACTTAATTATGAAAATAAAACAGATAAAATTAAAATTAAATTATTAGGATTAAACACAGATCATTATGCTGATCCAAAAAAATGGTCTTTTAGAGTCACATTAAAAGGAGATAAAACTCTACATGGACAAAAAAAGTTCAATTTACTAGTTCCAAGGTCAAGATATTTTATTAATGATTTTATTGGTCAACAATTTCTTAAAGAATTAAATATGATACCATTAAGAGTTAGTCCTGTTAAACTAATTCTTAATGGTGAAGACCTCGGACTATATTACAAAGAAGAGTTTTATGACAAAAGATTAATTGAATTCAATAATTGTAGAGAATCTCCAATTGTTAGGTTACACGATTTTGATATAGATATATCAAATTCTACCTTATTAAAGTACAATGATATAATTAGTAAGTTTCAAATAAAGTTACAATTATTTAAGAAAAAAAAATGTAGTATATTGGATATATTCGATCTTGAAAAGTTAGCGGATAGAATTGCTCTCAGTATTTTGTTTGGAGATAATCATTCTTTAGTAAGTTTTAATCAAAGATTTTATTTAAATCCATTTACTGCAAAATTAGAGCCTTTAGGAAGAGAATTTCATTTTAGCAAGTACAATGATCTATCTAGTGTTTATGATAAAATAAGTCTAATAAAGAAGTCAGATAATACTCTCTATAAATATTTATTTAATAACAACCATTTTATTGAAAAATTAAATAAAAGTATACTTAGAGTTTCTTCAAATGAATTTTTAAAAAAATTTGAAAATAAATATTCGACTGATATATTAAAGATGAAGAATAATTTTCATACTGAATTTATTTTTTTTGATTCACCACTTAATTTATTAAAACACAATGCAGCCTTACTGCGTTTGAATAAAATTTTGTTACCATCAAAGGAGATAAAATTAAATAGAAAAAAATTAAATAATCTTTTAGAATTTGCTGAAATTTCTAATGATACAATTAAAATAAACAAAACTTTTTCTTTGAATAAAAAAATATTCATTCCATCTGGTTATAAGGTTGTAGTTTCACCAGGAGTGAATATTCTTTTTGAAGATAATGGTCAAATTCTTAGTGAATCGCCTTTTTTAGCAATTGGAAACATTAATGATTCGATTTACTTTAAGGCAAAAAGTAATTTTAATTTAAATAAGGGTATTCTATTTCGGAATGTGAAAAATATTTCAAAATTTAAATACGTAAAATTCCAGAATCTAAATAATTATAGTGATAAATTTATTACTGTTCCAGGCTCTATAACTTTTTATGAATCAAATGTTAATTTTTCTAATACAACTTTTGATACTAGCTATGGGGGTGATGATTTATTAAATATTGTAAGATCAAAATTCTCTATATCTAACTCAAAATTTTCAAACTCAAAAGCAGACGCTCTCGATTCAGATTTTTCTGAAGGCAATATTATAAATTCTATTTTTAAGAATAGCGGTAATGATGCTATTGATGTCTCTGGAACTTCACTAGCTCTTTCAAATATAACTATTATAGATACACAAGATAAAGCAATAAGTGCTGGAGAAAACTCTACTATTAATGGAAATAATATCATTATTAACAATGCGAGTTTAGCACTTACTAGTAAGGATTTGTCAAAATTAATTTTGGATAAAGTTCAAATTGATAATTGTGATGTTGTTTTTACAGTTTTTCAAAAAAAGCCTGAATATGGCCCAGCATCCTTAAATTGTAAAAATGTTAACTATACTAATTTTAAGAAAGATCATATGGTTCAGTTTAATAATTCTTTAATTGTTAATTCTCAGCCAATTGTTCCAACATTTCTTGATGTAGAATCTAAACTATATGGAATCGAATATGGAAAAAGTAGTAAATAATAATTATAGATTTGAGCGAAAAATTGTAGTAGATTCAATAAAATATGAGGATTTAATTTATATGTTTAAATCTCAGGGATTTAATGAGTTATTCCCGGAAAGGGATATTTGTAACGTATATCTTGATGACTTAAATTATCACTCTTTAAAAGATAACATTTTAGGTAATACTAAAAGATTAAAACACAGAATTAGATGGTATGGTAATTTATTTGGTAGTATTGAAAAGAGTGTTCTTGAACAGAAAATTAAAGTAGGGAATGTTGGATTTAAGAATAATTTTAAAATAAGTAAAAAATTCACTTTCTTAGATTCATTAAGCTTTAGCGAACTAACTAATTTAGTTAGAAATATATTAGAGGATCTAAAAGAAAATATATTTATTGATTTTCTATACCCTGCTTCAATCAATACTTACACTAGATGTTATTTCAGTGATATCTTTAATAGGTTCAGAATTACTATTGATAAAGATATTAAATATTATTCATTTCAAAATGAAATTAAAATTGCGAAGAGTGATCCTAGAGTAATTATTGAAATTAAATATAAAAATGAAGATGATATTTATGTGTCTAATATTTTAAATTTCATTTACCTTAGATTATCCAAGAATTCTAAATATGTTAACGGCATAGAAAGCATTAAACTTTGATTTAATAATCAGGTATAAAATTTCTAATTTATTACACATTAAATTATTTAAAAACATACAATGCAAAAATATTTAAACTCACGTCTTACTCTAATAATACTTTTTTTATTTGTCTCAAAGATGAATAGTCAAATATTACAAGAATTTGATCTTTCGCCTAAATTAAATGAAATTTCTGGTTTAGAAATATTAGCCGAAAACATATTAGCACATCCAGATTCTAACAATTCTAGCACTATATTCTTACTTAATACTAAAGGCGAAATAATAAAAGAAAAAAAATTTGAAAATTTGATTAATAATGATTGGGAAGATATTACAATTGATAAAGGTTTCTTTTATATTGCAGATGCTGGAAATAATTATGACACTAGGAAAAACCTTAGAATTTTAAAATTTTCGATTAAGGATTTAAAATTTCAGGGAGAAATAAAATTTAGTTACCCAGAACAAACAAGTTTTGAATTTAATGAAAAATCTCAATTTGATTCAGAAGGACTTATTAGTGTAGATAATAAGTTAATTATTTTCACTAAGAATAGATTAAAAAAGAATACTCAAGTTTATGAATTACCAAATTATCCTGGAAGTTTTTCTGCTAAAAAATTAGGAGAAATTGAAACAAATGCGATAATTACTGGTGCGGATTTTCATGAAGACTCAAAAACATTAGCCTTAACTGGGACTAAAGATTTTAAGAATTATTCTTTACTAATAATTGAAAATTTTTCAATTTCTCCTATAAGTTTCAAACAAATAAAAAGACATCCTATTTTAATAGATCCTTCACAGGTCGAGGGCGTGAAAATTATTAAACCTAATCTTTATTGGGTTTCTTCAGAAAATGAGGATAATTCCAGCAGTGCAAAGCTTATTAAAATAAAAACCCAGTAACAATAAATCATATATAACTTTTTTTATTTGTAAAAGTTAAAATATCTATTTTTAAGATTCAAATTGATTTATTTTAAAAGACTACGGACTGTAGTCTCAATTAATTCACAACTAATTGATATTCAGTTGTTAATTTTTTTAAAATACTTAAATTGCCATGAAACGGCCATGAGACTTTGAATTTTACAGATTCTTAATGATCACAAACTCGAAAAATTATGAAGTATCAAGAAATAAAAAAAGAGATCGAATCTTTTGGATTCAACGTAGTTTCTCATGATTTTGAAAGACCCTGGGGAGGATTTTTAGTGATTGATGAAAGTCAAGCACAAGATTTTTCTAATAAATTC
>Ga0209532_1000582_pt1 | contig 31373 bp, 29 predicted proteins | sample COG_02_FD_184746 | JGI IMG/M metagenome (GOLD analysis project Ga0209532, IMG submission 184746) | Pelagic Microbial community sample from North Sea - COGITO 998_met_02 (SPAdes) (version 2) | ecosystem: Environmental > Aquatic > Marine > Neritic zone/Coastal water | place: Helgoland, sampling... | reverse complement strand
CTTCTGTAGTATCATAATACTCAGAATCTGGATAGTTTTGAGCTGTTAATTTTATTGCTTTTCTGTCTTTGGCTGTAAAAGCTCTTAAAGCATGTTGAATTTTTAAACCCAATTGCCCCAATACTTCTTCAGGAACATCAGTTGGGTTTTGTGTTACAAAATATAAGCCTACACCTTTACTTCGTATTAGTTTTACGATACTTTCAATTTGATTTAAAAGTGCTTTTGACGCTTCTTTGAATATTAAATGTGCTTCATCAATAAATATGATGAGTTCTGGTCTGTCACTATCACCTTGCTCAGGAAATGTAGAATAGATTTCAGCCAATAAACTGAGCATAAATGTTGAAAAAAGCTTTGGTCGGTCTTGAATATCGGTTAGTCTAAGAATATTAATATAACCACGACCATTTTCATCAATCCTTAATAAATCATTCACTTCAAAGGACGTTTCTCCAAAAAACAATTCAGCACCTTGCTGCTCTAATTCTATAATTTTACGTAAAATAGATCCCGTTGATGCCTTAGAAATTCTACCATAGGCTGCATTAAACTCTGCTTTACCTTCTTGGGTAGCGTATTGTAATATTTTTTTAAAATCTTTTAAATCAAGAATAGGCATTTTGTTATCATCACAATATTGGAAAATAACCGCAACCACACCAGATTGTGTTTCAGATAAATCTAAAATTCGTGATAAAAGTACAGGGCCAAACTCACTAACGGTTGCTCTTAAACGCACACCATCTTGTTCAGATAAGGTTAAAATTTCAACGGGAAATGGTTTCGCTTCAAAAGGAAGTCCAATTTTTTCGTGGCGCTCATCAATTTTAGCATGTCCAGGACTTGGTTGCGCTAAGCCACTTAAGTCGCCTTTAATATCCATAAGAAGTACAGGAATACCTTTGTCGCTTAAATTTTCTGCTAAAACTTGTAGTGACTTGGTTTTACCCGTTCCGGTAGCTCCAGCAATTAAACCATGTCTATTCATGGTTTTTAAAGGTATTTTTACATGCGCTCCAGTGATGGTTTCACCATCTAACATGGCGGCGCCAACAGTTATGGCTTCGCCTTTAGTAGTATTTCCTTTTGTGATGTATTTAAAAAAAACCTCTTTAATGTTCATCCTTATTATTTTCCGTAAAAATACAGGAAAATTGAGGAAGGAAAAAATAAGATTTATTTAAGAATTTATTTAATTCTTTCAATGTAAATGTTAGAAGTACCAGCGCTTCTAAAGGTTGCAGCAGCACTATTACCTTCTCTTCTAGTCTTTAAACTAATATTTTGTCCTGCTGTAATATTAAAAACTTCAGTAATGTGCAATGAAGCTTCATTATGCCCTCCTGTTCGTCTTATATAACCTGTACTCCCAAAAGTACCAGTTGGAATGTCGTTAATAGCTAATTGCATCTCTACAGCTACACGTGTATGAGAATTGTTCCCAGCATTTTCTACTCCGTAAGAGATGTTTGCCGTAATTCTATATCTTCCTGTAGCATTTATTGTTATTACATTACCAGACCGGTTATATAGAGTACTATCATCATTCCAATCTTGAGATCCAAAAATAGGCGCATTAGCAAAAGTTGATGTGTTTATATTAGTTGAAGTGTTGGTGTTACTATATTTCACCGACATGTTATGTGAAATTTTACTCCAATCGGGAAGTAGTTTACTGCCGCAATTGAATTGAAATTCATTCAAGTCTGAATTAAAAACTAAAAGACCTGAAGCTGGATTTGAAATCGTACTTATTTGATTATTACTTAAACGAGGAACTAATACACCTTTATTGGCAGATTCTATATCTAAAATTGAGGATTCGTCTGGAGAGGTAGTTCCAATACCAACTTGAGAAAAGCAATTACTATGCAAGCATAGTAGAGCTATTAGGCAATACGTTATTTTATTCATTCTTGAGAGAGCTTAAGAGCAATTTTTATCTTTGTAACACTGCCAAAATTAAATAAAAATAATCAAGTATCCAAAAACCGTCTAACTGTTATTAAAAAACATTAAACGGTTCTTAATAAACTGTCAGTCGTCTTTCTTTTAAATATATGTACATTTGCACCCAAAATTATTTTGGATGATTCAAGAGGTAATAAAATTGGTTGAAAAAGGAGAGATGTTGCCTTTAATGGAGGAGTTTTACACCATACAAGGCGAAGGATTTCATAAAGGAACTGCGGCGTATTTTATTAGAATTGGAGGGTGCGATGTTGGGTGCCATTGGTGTGATGTAAAAGAAAGTTGGAATGCCGAATTACACCCACCAACAGAAATAACCAAAATAGTTGAAAATGCTAAAAAATATAGCGATACCATTGTTGTAACAGGGGGCGAACCTTTAATGTGGGATATGACTGCTTTAACGACGCAATTAAAAGCAGAAGGTTTACAAGTGCATATTGAAACCTCTGGAGCTTATAAATTAACAGGCGTTTGGGATTGGATTTGTTTATCGCCTAAAAAAATGAAATTGCCAACTAAAGAAGTTTATGAAGAGGCTCACGAGCTCAAAGTCATTGTATATAATAAAGACGATTTCCGTTTTGCGGAAGAGCAGGCAGCAAAAGTTAATAAAGATTGTATTTTATATTTACAACCAGAATGGAGCAAGCGCGATAAAGTAGTTCCAGAAATTGTAGATTATGTGATGGCCAACCCGAAGTGGAAAGTATCTCTGCAAACCCATAAGTATTTGAATATACCATAAAACACTGCAAGTAGTCATATTGTTAAGTTGACTCATATTTAAAAATAGAAATCGGGTTTTTTCAATTGTAAAAATCGTATATTTCCTACTTTTATTATATGAAGGTTACTCTCTCAATTATTTTTTTCTTATGTGCATGGCAAATAACTGCCCAAGATGCAGACATAAAATCTAAGATAGACTTTTTCAATTCAAAAATTGTAAAAACTGAAAGAGGCGAGCGTCTTGCGTGGCTAGATAGCTTAACAAGAATCACCATACGTAATTCGGATTTAAAATACGATTCCATTGTTCGTCAAACAATTTCTTTTGCTATTTCATTAGACTCTTTAAGTCTAGCTACTAAAAAATTAGCTGATTTAATTGGCTTTGAAAATAATTATAAAAGTAGACCAGAGGAAGGTCTCAAACTATTTAAGACTTATGAAGAGGTCTTAAATAAAGGTACAGATTTTGGGTCAATTGGCTGGATGTATTTAAATGCGGCTGATAGTTACTATTTTACAGATGATATTGATAAGTCGTTAGAGCTTTATGAAATAACGAAGACATTTGCTCTCAAGGCAAAAAGCAAAGGGCTATTCGCTTATGCTGAACTTTACACAGGTTATAATCAGTCTCATTTGGGGAAATTCTCTGAATCTTCAATAAGTTTAAAAATAGCTATGAATGCATTTTCAAAGCTAAAAGACACTTTTAATATTCTAAGTGCTAAAAACGCATTGTCTATACTTTACAGTAAAAATGCTTTTTACAAAGAAGCCGAAAAAGAACGAAATGAGGCAATTGAACTTGCTGAAAAAACAAATAATAATACAAGTTTAGTAAACTTATACTTTAATGCGGCTCAGGATTATAAAAAAACTAATGATAATGTAAAGCAAATAATCAATTTAAAAAAATCATTGCTTGCAAATAGTAATTCTGATTTTGTACTTGCGGTCAAGCCAGTACTAATTTCTTCCCTAGTAAAGGCCTACGCTGAAAATGATAGTTTATCCCTCGCCAAAACTAATTTTAAAGAATTTGAAAAACTTTATAGAAAGAATACAACAGAAAAAAACAGAAACCTTTATGTTGATGCAAAAAAAACATTATTATTTTTTAATAAAGATTATCAGAATGCACTAATATATGGTAAAGAGTTTTTAAAACTTGAAAAGCAAAAAGAAGGATATGAAAATATAATGAATGCTGAAATTTTTTTATCAAAAGTTTATGAGGCCTTAGGTGATAACTATAACAGTAATATTCATTTATTAAATCATTATGCAATTAAAGATTCCATTACTAATGTTCAAAACGTAAAATCTTTAGTCTATTACCAAACACTCTACGAAACAGAAAAACGAGATCACCAAATTGAAAACCAACAAGCAAGCATTGGGTTATTAAATCTTGAGAATAAAAATAAAAGGCAGTTTATAATTTTTGGCTCCATCGGGTTGGTTATTTTCTTTAGCTTGGTTATTGTATTACGATCAAGAAAAAATTTAAAAGAAAGACAAGCTGTACAAGAAGCATTTTCACAGAATTTGATATCCGCGCGAGAAGAAGAGCGCACCACAGTAGCTAGAGATTTGCATGATAGTGTAGGTCAAAAATTGATGTTATTAACTAAAATAACTAGGACCAATAAAAATAATGAATTAGAAACCTTATCATCAAGTAGTTTAGAAGAGTTACGTACCGTGTTGCGCGGTTTGCATCCGCCAGCAATTAAAGATTTGGGAATAACAAAAGCCATTGAGGCCTTAGTTAACGAGGTAGATTCTCATACCGATATTTTTTTCACAAACGATATTGAAAATATAGACAATATATTGAGTAATGATAATGCACTCCATTTATACCGTATTATTCAAGAGTCTTTAAACAATATTGTAAAGCATGCCAATGCTAAAGCCACTTTTGTAAATATTGAGAAGGTTAAAAAACAGATTCTTGTAGAAATTAAAGATAATGGCAATGGTTTCGATTTTTCAAAAAACACAAAACATGGTGCACATTTTGGAATGAAAACATTAAAAGAACGCGCAAAAATAATTAGATCTAAGTTAGATATCGTATCGCAACATAATCAAGGCACCGTTATAAAACTTGTAATCCCAATATAAATGCTAAATAAAGACTTCACTATTGTAATAGCAGACGATCATCCAATGCTTTTAAACGGGCTGTACGATGCTCTTGTGTCCAACGAGTATAATGTTATTGGCAAAGCCCAAAACGGTACGGAAGCTTTACAGTTAATTTTAGAGCTAAAACCAACACTGGCTATTTTAGATATAGAAATGCCTTTTAAGACAGGTTTTGAGGTCATAAAATATATTAAAGAAAAAAACATACCAACAAAATTTATAATCCAAACACTTCATAAAAATTTGGAATATATCACACTGGCTTTGTCATTAAAAATTGAAGGCTATCTTTTAAAAGAAGATCCATTTACCGCCATTGAGACGTGCATGGAAAAAGTGCTTAATAATGAAAGCTATTTTAGCGACTCTATAGATAGTAATGGCCTTTTAAATGCGACTAACGAATTTAAAAATCTAAAATTACTAACACCTTCAGAATTGGTGATTTTAAAATTAATTTCAAAGCAAGCTTCTACAAATGTTATTGCAGAATCTTTATTTGTGTCTAAAAGAACCATAGAAAAGCACCGTAGCAATATCATTGATAAACTAGGCTTAGGAGGAGCAGAACAAAATTCTCTAAGCTATTGGGCTATTGCTCATGTTAAGGTTATTTCGACTTTTTAGTGCGAGTACATGCTACATTATTTTTCAAACACTATGTCTTAGCTTGAATTAAGGAGATCTGCGTAATAACCCAATCGTGTTTGTGGACGGGAAAAACATTGCAGAATTAGTAAAAATAGCTGTTGCTGCGGAAGTAAGTTACATTGCACAAGACGATTTTGTATTGGTTGATTGACAAGTAATTGAAACTCAAATTAAAAAATTTATTTAAACAAATAACGCCTTGACATGTCAAGGCGTTATTTTATACTCTAAAAATAAGTGTGATTTATTTTGTAAAAGGTACAGCCACTCGAGTTGTTCCCCAACCTAAATGCATATGTACGCCATCATCAGATTTCTTAAAAGCTATAGAAAACGCTTCAAGAGATTCTTCTCCAGTTGAAACAGGAACAGATAAACGCGCCACATCATTAGCTTCTTTATAGAAATAAGATCCCCAAACATTTAAGTCTGAGCTAATAATAGCCGTCCATGTTGTATCGCCAGGAATCACATAAAACGTATAGGTTCCAGCCTTAACATTGGTGTCACCTAACTTCATGTCGGTATACAGTGTAAGTTCTGCAGCTTCATTTGCACCCGTTCTCCATACCTTTCCATTAGGAGCAAGTTTACTTACCGCGCGATCTTTTAGTTGAGGTCTACTATAAACTATTTTTATTAGTTTATTGGATTCTTTATAGCTTGTTGGAAATGCCGCAGCATCCATTGGGCTTTTGTCCATTTTTGCAAATTCTTGTGCATTTGTATTGAACGATAGTAGCATGATAAATGCAAAGGCAATTGCTGAAATACATGTTGATTTTTTCATAATAGGTTTGTGATTTTAAAATTTCAATAAAGTTAAATGTAAATTTTCTTAAAGTTTTTATAAAAGTCGATATGGAGTGTTAAAGTTTAGCTTTTTAAGGTGAGTAGGTAATTTCTATTTGGATGCCGCTGCAATTCATAATGCTTAGAATCAATTAATCACATGATCCTCATACTTAATTTGTATATACATGTCTAAACCAATACAATAGAGACCTATTTTGATAAAAACAAGTAGCTATGAGTTATACACTCACTTGGTGGTTCGTTTTAATTTACTCTTGCTCTGATTTTTTTCCTTGAAAAGCATAAATCAGAAAACCTCCAAATACCATACTGAACAGACCAATTAGGGTATTAAAGGGCCTAAGATTAGGAATAACAGAGTTAATAAAGTGTTGAAAATTTTCTTGCCCCATGAAAATTAAAAGGCTAGCAGCTGCTAAAAACAGATAGCCTAAAAATTTAATTACGGTAGGGTATTTTGATGCTTTGGCAGCTACTATAAATATAATACCAAGTACTAATCTAACCACTATTGCAAAAATATAGAGAGAGGTGCTTTCCATATTATTTTCCATAAAACCGAAAATAATACCGGGCTTTACAATCAATACGATACCTGAAAAGAGCATGAGTATTCCAAACGACGTGACAACTAATTTCATAATTATAATTTTTAAAATTGGCTTATTTTTTTAACACGCTGTTGTGCTTAGTACCTTTCCAATAATTTACTTACAAAGTCTTTAACTGTGTCCCAAACGCCGTTACTTTATCCCAATTGGTATATTCAATTTCGGCGCTAGTATTCGTTGGTCCCTTTGTGATCCACATAATAAATTGAATCATAATTCTATCAAAAAACGGGTATTTTTTATAGTCTAGTTTACCTGCAAACACTTCAACAATAGTAGGTGCCCAATCGATAGTTTTAAAAAATTTTATGACATACGGGTTTGTTTCCGGGGTGCTTTTTTCAGGTTTTCTTGCAACCAGATTCACAGAAAAGAAAGCTGTTTTTATGGAATCTAGTTGTTTTTTATTCGTGTTTATAAAATCAATTATCTTTTTATTATGCACGCCATATCTAATACTTGCGCCTATAATAAGCCTATCATAATGGATTACATCTTTAGTAAAATCATCAATAGAGATAAGCTCCGCTTTTTCGTTGTTTTGTTGGTATATTTCTCTAAGTTTATTACAGATTTTTAGAGTTTGTCCATCTACCGAAGAATATAGTATTACAGTTTTAACTTTCATCTACTTATCAAGTAATAATTATTAAAGATTAATATTTAGGTTAAATGATACACAGCAGGTTCGTGTGTCGTATTGATTAGGTCTAAATTAGTAAAAGAAAACGAATCAAAGAAAAATTCGTAAGGTTTTTCGAGTACTTAGAGAACAAGTAATTAATTATACGCGGCTTAAGTTTGTTTTTATTTTATGTCGTAATTATCAAGTATAGTCTTAATGCCTTCTTGATAAGAAGTTACTTTAAAATCTGGAAATCTATTCTTAAATTTAGAGGAATCAAATATATTGTCGATAGCATAACGAGGAAGTAATTCTTGAGTTTCTTGAATATTTTTATTAAAAAATGAAGCTATTTTTAATATAAACGAATTTAATACGTCATACTTTATTGTTCTGCCTAATTGCTTTGAGATTTCTTCCATGAGTCCTTTGTAAGTTAGTCGGTTATCATCGCAAGGAAGATGCCAAGTTTGTCCATATGCTTCTGGTGTATTTCCAATCAAGGCCATAGCTTTACTGGCATCAGGAGTGTAAATTAAAGTTCTTAATACATCATCTTTTAGGAATATTTTTGGTTTTTTATTTTTTTTCAGCTTCTCAAAAACAAGGGTATTTGTAATACCTTGAGTTTTGCCCGGACCATAAAACTCGGGTGCTCTGCATATAACAGCGTTGAGGTCTTTTTCTTTAATGGCCTTCAATAAGATTTCAGAAGCTATTTTTTTAGCTCGCCCTTTCTTTCCTTCCGATTTTAAAGGGGTGTTTTCTTTTTGAATTTTACAGTCTTGAGGGTATGCATACGTATTGTCAAAGTAAACAAGTTTACAGGTATTGGTTTTACATGCCGATATTACATTTTGCATAATTTTAGGCCAATCTTTTAACCAAACGTCCGATCTATAAGGAAGTCCAACGGTTAAGTATGCAATTTCAGCATTTTTTAAAGCATTATTGACATCTTCAGAATGGAGTAAGTCGCCTTTGAATACAATATCGTTGGTATTAACTTTTTTAGGATGCCTTCCAACTAAGGTTATGTCATTCGTATAATGGGCTCTTAATTCTTTTGCCAATTCTTCTCCAATTATTCCATTGGCTCCTAAAATTACCTGCATATTGTTTTTTTTAAAAGACGCTATCGTTATTGTATAAAATTCGTTTCGCGTTTTAAGGGTCTAATTTAGTGCATACAAACTGAACTTGCCTGCCGGTAGGCTTTGAAAGTAGACACCAAACTGAAAATTATTTTGCAATTTATGGAGTAGGCGAGAATAAGTAATGACTTATACCCCTTGTGGGCACTGGTTTTTAGTCAATAACTTATATTAATACGTACTAATTTTATCTATTACAAATAGTCTAGATGCTTCACCATCTTTTAGTTTGTATTGTATTTGGCGCATACCGCCCGTTGGGTTGTTATTTGTGTCTCCATTTTTGTAAATTGGAAATCGTCGCGCTAAACTAGTTTCTATAATAGCAAATTCATCGTGGCCCATGTAACCAATATTGGCTTCTTTGTTATCCGACAGTTCTGGAAAGTAAATCTGACTTATGGACTTTCCATTATTTACGGAATAGCCAATGACGTTCCCATAGCTGCCGCTTCCTAAAGACCTCGTGTAAATCAAAATTTCGGGAGATCCATCTGAATTTAAATCTTCAATTTCTGCATTAACTACTTGCCCATCTATTTTAAGTGTCATGTTTTGATTGTCTATTTCTAACCCTTTTGGTTGAATTGAAAGTTGTCTAATAGAACCTTCTCCAGTTGTTTTTATATCAAACGATATGTTTTGTAATGTCAATGTTTTTTGAAAAATAATCTTTTGTTCTTTTTGAATAGTATTCTCTTTATTTGAAGTCTGCTCAATATTACTTTTTTCTGTGTTGGGTTTATTCTTTTCGTTTTTACATGCAACTATCGTCAAGGCAATTAAAAGAATATTTATGGTTTTTTTTAAGTGTTTCATATTAACTATTATTTAATTGTTGTAAACGTATTTTTAATTGCTTTGCCTGTGTCCTAGTCATCAATAACTATCAATTAAATATACAACTAGTTAATTAGCCTTTCCTTATTCTAGTTGTTTTTATCCTGGTCCTGGATACGGTTCAGCTCTTCGTCGAGCCCACTTTTAACATTCTTACTTTTGGCTTTTGGACCACCAAAGTTGTACGTAAGGCCTAGTCCAAAGCGTCGGTTATCAGCAATATAGGTACCATCTAAGTCAATGCCACCATAATCGGAAGTATATGGGTATTCACTCTCGGTACGCAGAATATCACTTCCTGTGATGCGCAGTTGGAGTTTCCTGTCAAAAAAGTCTTTACGGATGCCAAAACTGAGGCCTTGTGTGCCTTGAATAAATACAGAACCTCTCCAGATCCATCTACTACGTTGGGTAAATGTGATGTCTAACAACCAGGTTGAGTTTATTTTTATATTGTTTTGTATGCGGTAATTCCATAGCGTATTATCAATATCGATAACGGTGCTTTCTACATTACCTTTAAAGGTTTCTTTAGATAAGTTTCCCAAGACTTGAAGCCCCCAATATTTAGTAAGTGCTACAGGGAAACTTACCGAAAGTCCTAAAGTGGTAGCTTTCTCCATATTTCTTGGAATAATCTGTGTGGATTCGTCACCCGTAATTTCTACAATCCTTGAAAAGAAATCGGTGGTTTCACTATAGGATGCCGTTAGAATATATTTCTGTTGAAACGCGTACGAGGTTTGGTAATTCATGATGTAATTTGGATTGAGAAAAGGGTTTCCTTTCCAAACAACTAACTGACTTGTTGGACTTTCAAACGGATTTAAATCTTGGTAATTAGGACGTGTAATACGTCGTCCGATACCCAAGCTAAAACTGTGTTTATCTTGATCGTCATAAGACAGGCCAATATTAGGGAAATAATCGGTGTAGTTCCGTGAGACGTCATTATTATCAGTGTCTACTTCAGAAAATAACTGTCCGCGAGAATCGGTATTTTCTATTCGTAATCCAGTATTTAAGGACCATTTATCACTTAATATAAAATTAAGATTGGAGTAGAATGCTGTGACATTCTCAGTATAATCAAATGCGTTACTTTTTGTTGGATCAAAAACAGGGGTTTGATTATCGATATTAAAAAACGTAAAGTTATTTTTAGTTTTTACCTGTGCGTATTTAAAACCGGTAGTCAAGCTAAGTTTATTCCAACTTTTTTCGTAGTCTACTTTGGCAGACCATAGATTAATTTGTGTGTCCGAATTAAATTGGGCGTCGTCTATGTCTATAACCGTTGAACCATCTGCCTCAAAATAGGTATTGGGTTGCATGGTGTTTTGATCACTATCATAAACACCTAAACTTAAATTAGTGATGATAGAACTATCATCGTTTAAGGTCCATAAATGAAAACCATTAACTAAATAATTGGTCGAAGTTCCATCTGCAAAGGATTGTGAGCGTAAGATTTCAGACAGTTCTGGAGGTTGCACCGTGAAAATATCAGTAATACTATTTAATCTGTTATCGACAGTATTAAAAATACCACGGCCATTAAGGCCCACATAGTGCTTGTCGTTTAATTGAGTTTCTAGTGCTAATCCAACATTATACCCATCTCTAATCTGGTTGTCTTTGGAGTCGAGCAACAGTGCCACATTGTTTTGTTGTTTGCGATCGTCAAAACCGACGAAATTGTTATTATACGACTGGGTGATGTCAAAGCTCGTTTGAAGTTTTTCAAGTCCGAGATTTAAGGATACATTGTTGCTGTAGCGGTATTCTTCGCCTTTAGTAAAACTAGAAGCAGCGGTTCCATTGAGTCCCGTGGCTACTGCTTTTTTAAGTCGGATATTAATGATGCCTCCTGTTCCCTCAGCTTCATATTGCGCACCAGGATTGGAAATGATTTCAATAGATTCTATAGTGTCAGACGTGAGACTCTGCAAAAAGGTGGTTAAATCATTTCCAGACAAACGGGATTGCACGCCATTAAGATACACCTGAACATTACTTTTTCCTAATAGAGAAATCGAATTATCTAAATCTAAAGTTACCCCAGGAGCTGCTTTCAAAAGATCTAAGCCATTGGTTCCTGAAGCACTTGGACTGCTCGCTACATTAAAAATGATCTTATCGGCTTTGACCTCAATCATTTGTTTTTTCTTAGTGATGACCACTTCATCTAAAGTGTTATTTTCTTCCTTTAGTATAATAGGAGGTAAGTTGACGCTTTGAGATGTGGATATATTAAATACTTCGGAAACGTACGTGGTATAACCCATATAGTCTATCCGGATGGTATAGCTGCCTGATTCTATATTTTTAAGACTAAACCGACCTCGAGCATCAGTGATCGTGCTTTTTACAAAACTTGTATTGGCTATAAACAAGGCTACCGAAGCGAATTCTAAGGTATTAGCCTCGTCAAGCTTTACAACCCCATTAATCGTGTTGGTTGTGTTTTGCGCGATAAGTGAACAAGGGATTAGAAAGCACCATAGTAGTGCCAGAAAGGAATATGTAATAAAACGCATATTGGATTTATGGTTGTTGTTAGACCGAAAAGGTTTGCTTGTTCCGTTAATTAACCGTCAAATATAATTAATTAATTGATTTTACGATTTGTTTTTTAGGGGCTGAGGCTATTAATCGGTCACAAATCCATCCCAGCGTTTCATATAAGTGACAAACTTTTCGCCTAAACCTTCATTTCGAAGATACCCTTCGGAAACAGGTAATGCAGTGGGTTCAAAGTTTGTATGAGCCAATACTTGCTTTGGAAAATCATGATGTAAAATAGCCGATCGTCCTATAGATACAAAATCTACACCAGCGTCTAAGACTGTACGCACATCTTGTCCAGAATTAATCTTTCCAGCGACGGTCCATTTCACATGTTTATAGTCCAACTCGGCAAAATGCTGCAATAGGCTTTTGTCTTGGAACTCGAGCTCTTCAGGTTGCTTAAACACATCCCACAGTGAGATGTCTAAAAAATCAATATGGGAGTCATGGATTAATTGCTGACAAATGGTTTTCGCCTCTTGTAATTTCATGCCAAAACGTTCAGGAGATAATCGCACACCTAACAAGAATTCTGGTCCGCAAGTCTCACGAATTCCATCTACAATTTCAAAAAGCAGACGTGCGCGATTTTCTAAACTGCCACCATAATTGTCTGTACGTTTGTTAATGTCCGCACTTAAAAATTGAGTAAGTATATAGCCATGAGCTCCATGGACTTCCACGCCATCATAACCCGCTTTTTGTGAACGTACGGCGGCTGTGATAAAGTCGTTACGAAGTTTTATAACTTCCTTTAAACTTAAGCCACGTGCGTTGTGTTTTTCTGTAGCTGACGGACAAACAGGTTGTTCACCAATTAAGTCTTCAGGAGTGCGCATTCCAGCATGATGCAGCTGAATCACCGCTAAACTATTATGGGACTTAATACCAGCAGCTAGACGGCGGTGACCTTCAATATGTGTGTCGTTATAAATACCCAATTGTCCTGGAAACCCTTTACCAATAAATTGCACATGCGAAGCGCAGGTCATTATGAGTCCAAAACCACCTTTTGCGCGCATTGTTAACCACTGGTATTCGTCTTTAGAAAGTGTGCCATCCTCGTGACTTTGGGTATTAGTCATTGGTGCTAGCATGAACGGTTTAACATTACAGCACCACATTGAAAAGTTACAGGAGTATTTGGTTTGGTATTCATAATTGATAATATTAATCAGCAATCAAAGGTAATTAGCTACTTTTAAATACCAGATGTCTAAGGTCATTTAAATCAACGAGAAATAATATAAGTTAGAATATCTCGGGATGATGTATTGAAACTATTTGAAACTTTGCATAATACTTGTCAAGGCTACTACCAGATTTAAAACTCCTTACTTAAGTTAAGGTTTTAAACACCACTCATCTATACATTTTAGTATTTAGACTACTCCGGTCTTGTGTATGGTTAGTTGCGTGTTTAAGCAACTAATTTAGCAAACAAAAACATGCCAGATAAAATTCCGAAGGAATTTTCCAAATAAGCAATGACCAAAGCAATTAATTATACACGTTGTTGTGATTAACGATCCATTGAATAGCATCTATTTTATATTCGTTAGGTAGGATATGTCCAGAATCGAAATATTTTAATTTTTTTTCATTTGTAGGGACTTTTTCGAAAAAACTAGAAACTTCTTCCTCTGTAGAGAAGTAGTCCTTTTTACCCATCAATAATAGGATAGGTGCAGACTGTAATTCTGCATATTTCATAGGTGTTATATCTTTCTGACCTTGAATTACCTCTTCAGACCAATTAAACATCTCTAACCCTCTTGCCGGCAGATTAATAGGTGGGACACAAGCGACAACACTTGAAATACGATTGTCAAATGCACTTAGTAAAATAGCAAAATTCCCACCCATACTATACCCAATAACACTAAAAGATTGGCCTGGAATTGTATTGCGAAGTTGAATATAATCCATAATAATCCTTAAATCCTTTACTGTTGAAGTCATTAAGGTTTCAAAGAGCTTACTATCATTTACGTTTCGTGATATTACAGGCGGCAATGATTCGGGTGGTTTAAATCCTAATTCATAACTTCTCTCACCATGAAATTTGGCATCTGGGATAATTAAGCTATAACCGAGTGTTAAAAGAGAGTCCTTTATTGAAGCTATATTTCTACTCCAATCAAGGTAAGGCTCTGAAGGGTATACCCAATCTTCCTTGTCGTCTCCTAAACCATGAAGTAAGAATACATATTTTTTTTCTTCATTTCTTTTATTCATGTAATGATAAAAAGGTATTTTGGAATCAAAGCCATCTAAAACGACTTTCTCAAAAATTGTAACAGAATCTATTTCTTGCATCTGAGCCACAACTCCAGATTTTTCTATTTCCTTGTTATATTCAAATAAATTTGTTTTAGACTGACAGAATGCTTGGTTCAGACATAGAAGAGTCAAAAATAAAGTAATATAATATCTCATAGTTAAATTCAATTAAACACAACGTTGTTGTATATGGTTTGTTGCGTGTTTTAAGAACCTAATTTAGCAAATACAAACCAAATAGAAAATCCGCGAGGATTTTCGTATGTAGGCTAGAACCAGCAATAAATTATATACATTGTTGGCAGTAGTGTTTATTTTACTTAAAGTAAAGTTTATTTGTCATTTAGATTTGTTTGTTTTACATTTGACAAAACTTTAATATTTTCAACTATGAAATTGAATTATCTGTTTCCTAACAAGTACAAAAAAATTGGTTGGTTAATAGTCATTCCTTCCGCAATCATTGGTTTGACAACTCTTATTTTTGAGTTCGAACCTAATTCTTTAGATTTTAATATCCCTGCTATTTTTATTGACGAGCTTTTTGGTGATAAGCATTTCATCGGAATAGTTAACAACAATATTTTAAATGAAATTTTGGGTGTTCTTATTATATTGAGTTCATTATTAGTTGCTTTTTCTAAAGAAGAGTCAGAAGATGAATATATTTCCAAAATTAGGTTGGAGTCTTTGGTTTGGGCTGTTTATTTAAACTACGCTATTCTTTTAATATCATTTTTATTCATATTCGATATGTCTTTTTTATGGGTTATGATATTTAATATGTTTACAATTTTACTATTTTTTATTATTCGGTTTAATTGGCAAATTTCTAAACTTAAAAAATCTGCTCGTTATGAAGAATAGTATTAAAGTTGAGAGAGCAAAAAAAAATATTACTCAAGCAGATTTAGCTATACTAGCAAAAGTCAGTAGACAAACAATTAATGCTATGGAATTGGGGAAATATGTTCCATCAACAGTTTTGTCTTTGAGGTTAGCTCAAATTTTTGAAGTTGAGATAAGCGAAATCTTTACTTTAGAAGATTCCGATTGGGTTTAGGACATATTACTGCCAACGTGTTTGTGTATGATTAGTGGCGTTTTTAAGCACCTAATTTAGCAAATAAACACCAAATAGAAAATCCGCGAGGATTTTCGTAGGTAGGCTTTTACTAGCAATTTTTTTTACACGGTGTTCTCTGTAGTTTTCTATCAAAAACAATCAAATATTTCATTAAATGATTTTAATTAGACTTTAAAATTTTAAATACCTGATTACCTAATTTCAAGTAGTATATATTAGGCGATAAATTTGATAAATCAATCTCTTGATTATTTGTTTTAATTGTTCCAATAATCAATAGCTTTCCTAAAGAAGAAAACAACTCATAATTCAATTCCCTAGAAAAATTTAATGACAAATTTATCTTTGAATTGGTTGGATTTGGATAGATGTTCACTTGTATATTATCAAATTCAGGGACAGACAATATTCCATTAATATCAAATTTCGAGAAAAAATGCCAAATTTCCATTGAAGCATTAATATCTTGGTTTGTTCCTGGTAATGTGATAGCTGAGCTTGGCCAAGTATGACCGCCTCCAATAATTTTCATGTGCTCTGTAGTTACGCCATTATCACCACCTGAGTAAATAATATGTTCGACAGTGCTTCCGTCTGAATGATTTATATCTGTTAGAGCAGTAGTAGTTGGACTTGTTTCACAATTATTATAATTTACCCAGTAAGATATGACATCTTCAATGGATCGTGTCCAAGTATCACCATTATATAGCACATTGCTGTCACCTGTGCCATGAATTTGCAGAATTGGTGTTGGCTGCTGGGCGTTACATGCATCATAAGTATCTGGAGTCATGGAGCCTGTAACAGAGGCCACAGCTGCAATTTTTTCACTCAATTGACAAGCCAACAAAAAACTCATAAAACCACCATTAGACATTCCTGTTGCGTATACTCTGTCTAAATTTATGGTGTATAAATTTGCTAATTCATCGATTAATGCTTCTGTAAAACCAACATCATCTGTCGTGTTTCCATTTCCCAGAAATCCTACATTCCACTGTTGGTCTCCATTTTTTATAGTTCCTTGAGGATGAACCAAAAGAAATCCTTCTGTATCAGCTATATCTCGAAAATCGCCGTAAAACATTTGTTCGTTTGCATTACTCCCATATCCATGAAAATTTAGAACTAAAGGCACATCTGTGCTGCCATCGTAAATCGCCGGAATATATAATATATAGTCTCTTTGAATTCCATTGTGTATCATAGATCCATTGATGGTTTGTTGGGCCGAAATCGGGAAAGAAAATCCTATAAGAACAAGTAAAATAGTTGTGTGTTTCAAAATTAAAATAATTTAAATAATGATATTCTATAATAATAAGAGTTTGATTTAATCTACAATTACAGAGAACGGTCTTGTGTATGGTTAGTTGCGTGTGTAAGTAACTAAATTAGCAAAAGAAAACGAACCAGAGAAAATTCCGAAGGAATTTCCGAGTACACACATTACAAGCAATTGATTATACACATTGTTGTAGTGCGTTTTTTATAACATAGTTTTCTTTAAAGGCTTCTGTTTCTTTTTATGATTTGACTATAATGATAAATATCATTGTATTATAGGATATTTAGTTGTAACCTAATTATTAAAACAATATAACTATGAAAACAAGGCTAATTATTTTGATTTTTTGTTTAGGGTTTTTTAACAATTCCCTGGGACAAGTTTTAACAGAGGAAAAAGATCAATCTCCTCAAGAACTATATGATTTTCATATTAGTAAAAAGAAAGCAAACAATACTGCTGCATGGATAACTTTAAGTGGAGGAATAGCCATGATTGTTGGAGGAATTGGAATTAATGTGGCCGAAGACTTGGATAATATTTTTAGCGATGACAATACAAATAATAACAAAGGTCTTTGGTTGTCTTATTTAGGAGGAGCCACTACTCTAATTAGTATTCCGCTGTTTATTGCAAAAGGTAAACACAAAGAAAAGGCCAAAATTCAATTAGAAAATGGGGCAGTTGGATTTGATAATAAGGTAAACTATACAGGTATTTCTATAGTGTTTTCATTTTAGACTTCGGTTTATTTAAATGCACTACAACGTGTTTGTATATGGTTTGTTGCGAATTTTCATACGTTTTTTATAAGTTAAGCTTCTCCAAACCCATTCAAGGGGTCCAAATTGATAGTTTTTCAACCAAATATTACTCAAAATTATTTGTATCACGACAATAATTACAGCAATAATGAACGTTGGGATTAACCCTATTTTCCCAAACAGACTAAATCCGAAATTGTAAAAAATGACAATCATTAAAACTGTTTGTATAATGTAATTAGTCAGGGCCGTTCTTCCCAAAGGTATCAAATATTTCAATACTCTTTTACCAATTAAAGTCGGGGCAATTTTGATTATTACCATGATATAAGAAATACTCATCAGCAGTTGACCAACCATTGATAAGAATTTATAACGAATGTTTTGAAGAGTAGGCACCTCATATGCATTACCCCCTAAAAGTTTTGAAGAAATAGTAATTATTATCCCACTGATTAAAATAGTTAATATCAGTTTTGTAGATTTTGGTGTTTTTTTAAAGAAGTCTACTGAGGCTAAATAGTAACCCAAAAGAAAAATACCAAGGAATTTAAAATAGCCTCCCGATGGTATGTAGCTTAATTGCTTCCATATAAAATTATGAATATTTAACTTGAATATTTCACTAACAGAACCCTTTCTAAAAATATTAATAACATCTACATTTAACATATCCGGATAGGAAGTGCGAGCAATTGGTGTTTGATTTGTGTTTGCAGGATTAAGAGCCAGCAAGGCTTCAGTAAATGGTAAAAGAGCAAAATCTAATAAAAGTGGTACAAACAGAAAAAAGAGTGACCATCGAAGAAGTTTTTTTGGTTTTACATTACGAAATAAAATAAGAATAAAACCATAAATAGAATATGTAAGTAATATATCTCCATACCAAAATAAAGTATGTAGAATCCCAATGATAAATAAAATGAACAATCTTCTCCGATACGTTCTTAAAAAATCAACAGTTCTATCTCTGTTTTTGTTGATTTGTATATAAAAACCAACAGCAAATAAAATTGAAAATATAGTGTAAAATTTACCTGTGACTGTAATTTCTAATAAATTATATAATTTATTATCTAACCCAAAGTTCGATATCTGTTTCAGCTCTTCAAAGGGCATAAACATGTAACCGCTGAAAAAACTCATATTCATAAAAATAATTCCGAGTAGTGCAAATCCACGAAGAATATCTATAATTTCGATTCTTTTATTTGGTTCAATAGGCTTGCTAATTGACATAGGTATATCTTTTTTTAATCAAATTATACTTTTCATATGTGGCCAAAATGAAAGGTAACGGTAAGTATATATATAGTAGTGAGGTACGAGCTATGATTTCATATACATTGTTAGCTGCTTTTTTTATTCTTTTCGATGTTATATTCCTTGTATTAAATCAAGCCCCATTCCTAAAATTATTGCCACAAGAAAAAAAGTTATCATACCAAGCAGGTAAGATAAAAAACCTTTCAAATAGTTTGCTTTTTTGTTTTTGTCAAAGAATCGTCCAATTGCCCATGAAGTATATACTAGTGCAATCATTCCTCCTATTTGCAATATTGCTATTTTGATTGTGCTTTCTATGATTCCGAAAACTGTATAAATCAACATACCAATTCCCATTACGAAACAAAGTAAGATTAGAATTTCAAAAAAATTATATTCATATTTCCTAAAAAACACTTTAATCCAACCTGCAATAAAAATTGCCATCAAGATGTTCGCATAACCGTAATTACTCTGAATCCATCCGAAAATTTTCGTAGTTGCTGACTCCTCAAACCCTCCGGCATTTACATAACCATCTTCAAAGTGAAAAAATTGTTGAGCCAAAGTATAAATCAATGAAGTAATAATGATAAAGATTATCGGTTTTACAAGCCTACCTCTATCTTCAAGAATGAATTTTTGAATATTCTTTCCAGGTCTTAGTAATAATTCCCTTATCGTGTATAAAATCCCTTTATCGAAGTTTAATACGCTGCTAATTTCCTTTAGAATATATTGTCCATCTATTCTTTTCAATGCAATAGGAGTTCCACAATTAGGACAGTAATTTTGCATAACTTGAGATTTACAATTTTCACATAATTCTCCTATCATTTATTTAAGATTTCGTTCTTTTAAAACCTCTTTCAAATCTTTATCATTTTTAGAATTATTGACCATTAAATAAATGAAAAACAAAGGAATTAGTGTAAGAAATCCCCAAGTATTTTTCGCAACACTCCAAATTATTATTCCAATACAAAATCCAATTAATAAAGCATTAATAATGGAATCTGATTTTAGCTTTTTTGCTTTCTTCAAAAGTTCGTCGTCCGATGATTCTAATAACTCTTTTTTATTCATTAATTTTTTTGTTCGGTTGTTTTAATTGCAGCTAACGTGTTTGTATATGGTTTGTTGTGTGTTTCGAGCAACTAATTTAGTAAATAATAACGGACAAAGAAAGTCCGAGAGGACTTTCGCTAGCAGGTAAGAAGCCAGCAATAAATTATATGTGGTGTTGCCAACCGTTATTTATTTCAACTCAAGTTTGTTAATTCTATTTCCGACTGTAAATTCTTTCATTTCCTTTTCGAGATTATTAAAATCTACTTGTTTTACTTTCTTTATGATTTCTCCGTTTTTCATTAAATGAATTTCATCACAAGTATTCGCTAAAGTTGAAAATATGTGAGAAGAAATAATTACTATTTTTTCTAATTCTTTAAACCTTTTTATAATTTCAGTTATTATTAAATTACTTTGTATGTCAACGCCATTAAAAGGTTCGTCCAGAATAAAAACATCGTTTTGTTGCAAAAGAATAGCAGTTAAAGCCAATTTCTTTTTCATTCCTGTGGAATAAGTAGAAGCGTACTGATTTAACGGCAAATCAAATATGTTTTTGTTCTCAATATTGGATAATTCTATTTGTCTTGTGTTGGCAAGAAGTTGTATATATTCTTTTCCAGTAATTTTAGAGAAAAAGAACGGCTCTGTTAATAAAAGTCCTAAATGGTCTTTTAATTTAGTATTGTCATATGAGATATTTCCTTTATAATTTTCAAGTCCTGAAATACATCTAAATAGTGTTGTTTTTCCTGCTCCGTTTTCTCCAACAATGCCATATATTTTTCCTTTTTCAAATTCTAAATCTATTGAATTTAGAACTTGATTTTTACCATAAAACTTTGATAATTTTTTAATTTTAATCATTTAAAATGGTATTTAATTTTTTAATAGATTGAGAATAAAAAAGAGGAATAAATATTAAAAGTATTGGCGGAAACATAAAACTTAATCCAATTAAAATTACTTTTGACATATTCATTTCATTGGGGAAAGACGAATATTTAGCAAAAATTATTGTCGTGAGATAAGCATAACATAAAAAAATAAAAACAATTAAAATATCTATTTGATTAAAAAATGAAATCCCTAATGTAATTATAATTGGTAAACTTAAAATTGAAAAATAGGTTAAGCACGTTTTCATTTTTTCTAATAAAAATTCTTTTGAGGATAAATTGTAATTCCAAACAAAATATTCGTTTTCTGTTTTTGAATAATAGGAAAAGCAAGTAATTCCAATTAATAGCATAGAAAAAACACCAAGGTTAAAATTTCCAACTGTGACTGAAATATAAGTTAAGAAATAAGCTATTGGAAAAACATAAAATGTCTTTCTAAAGCCAACAGTAAATTCAAAAGGATTTTTACTGAATGGTGTTGGAATTGTTACATTTAGATTTGTACTAAAGTTGAACAACATTATAATAGTGACACATAAATTTAATATTACAGAGAAGAGAAATTGTTTTTGATAAATTAAAAAAAGAGTAAAAGGCAAGCAATAAATAATATTTTCTAATATTCTCAATTTTTTGTAATTGTATTTATTAAATATAGATTTTAAAAAATCATTTCTTTTTGGTTCACTTAATTTTGAAACGAAACTTACTGCAAGTAATCCGTAAATATAATTAGCAAATTCTGTTTTTTCAAATAAGTAATTAGATAATAAAACAAATACAAATGGTAAAAGTGTATATCCAATCAAAAGAGGAAGTCCGAAATCAATCATTTTCCTGTTTAGCATTTTAAATCGAAGTAGGAAATATACTTTCATTCGCAATTTTCATCTAATGATTGGCAACGGTCTTGTGTATGGTTAGTTGCGTGTTTCAGCAACTAATTTAGTAAACAAAAACGAACGCGAGAAAATTCCGAAGGAATTTTCCAAATAAGCAACGACCAAAGCAATTAATTATACACGTTGTTGGCAGTAGTTATTATAAATAGCTAAGCCATTTTTTCTCCTTATGATTTAGCTTATAGGCACTAAACTTTTTACACAGAGGATAAAGCAAAAGTACTACCCCTATCCATATTATATATACATAAACCAAATTTAGTCCGTACCCTTTGAGTTCAGATGATTCGGTAACCCATCCTGTTATAATCATTTTTTGCCATCCAAAATTGGTGAACCATGCCAATAGTAAAGCCAAAGTATGAATGATATATAAATGAAGTATATAGTAGAAAAAGGGAACCTTTCCATATACACCAATAAATTTTGCGATTTTTCCTTTGGTATTTTCAGTATATGCCAAAAAAAGAAGTATTGGTCCTAGTGTCATGAGTAAATAAGTCAAAGATGGAGGATACTTTGCCGGATTTAAAAATGAAAAGATTGTTTTTAATACAGTATCATAGCTTTTCCAATAATTAAGGTTTCCATAGGAGTTAATTAGACGTATAGCTAAAAATGCAACAACAGAAATTAAACCCATCAGCTTGAACATTTTTTGTCGCTTCAACGGTTCAATATTTGAATTATAGAATGAACCGAAATAATAGCCTAGTGACATTACTCCAATCCACGGAATGATTGGATAACCGACAACTAAAATTTTACCATTCTCTAAAGTAAAGAAGCCGAATTCATGAATAATCGACCATAAAATTCCTTTTTCAACAGGGAAATTATCAAGTAAGTTGTGTCCAAAAATCATTAATAAACTAAAAATTAGCACATATTTTAACTTTAGGTGGATGAGTCCAGCAAGAAATACCATACTAATTCCTAAAGACCAGATTACAAGTAGGCTTATTGTACTAAAATGAACATCGAAATACCAAGAAAAATTAACTACAACTAATTCGATAAAGACTAACCAAATACCTCTCTTTAGTAGAAACGCAGATAACTCTGATTTTGATTTTTTTCTTCCTACCAGAAATGCCGATATGCCTGCTAAAAAACTAAATGCAGGAGCACAATAATGCGTTATCCATCGTGTAAAATAGAGGGTAATATTTGTGTTGTCTGGATCAGTTGGGTCAAAGAAAAAAGCATCATAATGAAAATAATCTCGCACATGGTCTAGCGCCATAATAATCATAATTAAACCTTTCAATAAGTCAAGTGATTCAATTCTCTTTGATTTATTTTGATTCATATTGTCTCTAAAATTATTGCCAACGGTCTTGTGTATGGTTAGTTGCGTGTTTCAGCAACTAATTTAGTAAACAAAAACGAACGAGAGAAAATTCCGAAGGAATTTTCCAAATAGTCACTAGCCAAAGCAATTAATTATACACGGTGTTACCTGTTGTATTCTTAAATGATAATTATCATAGTTTATGTTTCTTTAATTTTTTAATTTAAAAGATTCGAATAAATTTAAAGAGTTATGGAATCAATAAAAAAAATTAAGAAGGAAACAGTTGTAACTAACCTTCAAGAAGGATTAACAGATAAATTTAAAAAGAAAGTCTACATTATACAACCAACATTCCATAAAATGGATGGGAAGCTGGTTAAAGGGTTTTCTCTAGGGAGCTGTCCTTTAGAACTACCTCAAATAGCAGGAGCTATTCCAAAAGACTGGCAGAAAACATGTAGTCATGAATATTTTGAAGATATTAATTATGAGTCTGATGCTTCTGTGGTTTTCATAACTTCTCCTTCAAACGATATTTTACATGCGAAAGATGTTGCTGCAAAATTTAAAGAAAAAGGTAAAAAAGTTATATTTGGAGGACACGAGGATGCTTTCAGTGAAACTATTATCAAAGAGGCTTCAGATTCTTTTTATCGCGGTATTCCAGATAAAAAGGATATGAAGACAATGTTGAATGATGCTATTCAAAACAAATTGAAGCACCATTATGACTTTGGGCATAATTTTAATTACCATTATGATTATTCTGTCTACGAGGGAAAGAAAGTAAATTACATACATGTTCAAGGTAGTGCTGGTTGCTTATTTAAATGTGAGTTTTGTCGTCATCCTTCGGCTTCAAATGGAGGGAAGTTTAAACTCCGTGATATTGATTGTATTATAGGCGACCTGAAATCAATAAAGAAGTTAACTAAATATGTAGCATTTAAAGATCCTAATTTTTTCAATAATAGAGCACATTTAATTAAATTATGTGAGCGATTAATTAAAGAGAAATTAGGAATTATATGGGGTGCACAGATGCCAATTTATGTAGGCAAGGATAAAGAAGTATTGCAATTAATGCGAAAAGCTGGATGTAGAATTATTTATATAGGTTTCGAAACTTTGAATCAAAAAAATCTTGATAGTGTTAATAAGCCATTTAAGGTAAGGGATTATTTGCCAATGGTTAAAAAAATACAAAAATCAGGTATTAGAGTTGTAGGGTATTTTATGTTTGGTTTTGATTATGATACTAAAGAATCTTTTGATCAGGTGTATGACTTTGTGAGTGAATCGAAAATTGCTTATCCAATAGTTAATATTTTAACACCTGTTCCAGGAACTCCAGTGTTTGATAGGATGAAAAAAGAGAGAAGATTAGATCTTCCAGATGCGGAAACTTTTAAAAAAGTAAATCCTTTGTATAGTATTCCATGTAATCATGCCTATTTTGAGCCAAAATTGATGTCAAGAAAGGAATTGGAAGATAGTTTCATGAATTTGTCAGAACGCCTTTCAAGTTTCAAAAATGTATTTAAAAGGGCCTTTTATAATTTTAATATACTTTCATTTATTTTGTTAAAAATGAATTTGGAGTTTAGAAAAGACCATCAAAGAATGGAGGTTCTTTATAACAGCCAACGTGTTTGTATATAAAATGTAGCATGTTAATAAACGCTAACTATTTGGATTATGCACGAATTTTTAAATACACAAAAACCTTTGTAAAAGCTGGTAATAGCTATGTTTTATATACGATGTTAGCAAATGTATGTTTATCATTAAGGAAGTTTTTCTAAACTTAATTTTCTGGTTTTATGAAATCTCCTTTTTGTAATTATTCAATTTAGATATGTGTAAACGACAAAATAATTGTATCATTAAGTATAAATCAGCACTCCGCTTAGGCAAAGCAGAATATGTGCCCCAAAATATTTAACTACTTATTCTTAATTATATTCCATCTGTATCCGAAATTCAAAATCGCTTTTGATCCAAATGATAATGATGTATCGGAATTAAGTGGGTTAAATTCAATAGAGGTAATCCAATAACCTTTTTTCCCTTTCGTAAAACTAGATTGCAAGTACAGATTAAATGGGAATGGTCTTATTCCGACGATTACTTTAGTATTATTAAACTTTTTACCTATTCCCAATTTACCAGTAACAAGTGAAGGAAGCGCAAATCCTGCTTCATATTCCAAAATTAAATTATTTTCATTGATATATGTTCTCCCCCAAAGAACTGAAGTTCCGGGGAAAACGAAAGAATCGTCAATATAGGCAACGCCAAAATTCCATTCTACAAAAGAATTTTTTGATTTTCCTGTAGATATTTCTTGGGCTTCACTGTTGCAAAAGAAAAAAAATGATAAAAGAGAAATCAAAAGTAGTTTTTTCATAGTATTTATTTTTTGGAGAGGTTTAAATTAAGAATGTTGTTTTATATAGTGATTTCTGTTTGCAGGTTATTTCAATTTTATATTCTCCAAGAATTAAGACAAAAGATTAATTCAAAAGGACTTCTGTTATTTCTACTCACCGTTAGAAAACGTTTTTTGTTAATTCTAGTTTGTAGGTGTGTTGCTATGATTACCTCTGTACATATTTAACGAATTTCTTATGCCGGTGTATCTAGCTCTAGTTCACTTCGAGCTTATTGAACCAAATATTCTTTCCTTTTTTATCGGCACCAAAGAATATAAAATTGCCATCAGAGGTTTGAACGAATGGATATTTATTATCTAAAAAATACGTTTTATTACCTGGAATAAATTCTTCCATCGTTGCTTTCTCAAGGTCTATTTTAATAATTCTAGGATATAGTAAGTACTTATATTTCCAAACGAATGAACCACTATAAGAGTAGCTTCCTGATGATTTAGTGCTGCTACCTTGCGTTGTTAAGCTCGATTTTATTCCCGCATTTTCTTCCAACATCCAGTACATGTACTTTCCAGACTGATCATTGATAATGGTGTTAGTCATTGGTACATTTTGGTAGTTATTCTCATAAGGTTTAATGGCATAAATCTTTTTAACTCCACCATCTTTATCAAAATGAATGGTAACGGCTTCATTGTAATTTGATTTTACGCCAAGCGAATCCTTTGATCCGTAGTTCGTTCCATAAAGCATGAAGTCTCCATTAGACATGTAATTCACTCCCATAGTCTCAAATTTTCTGGCTTTGTAAATTCGTTTTTTGGAGACTCCTTTTAGGTTATAGGTTTTATCAGCCATTTCGTCTAAAGATTCGTTTGTAACATAAGCAACATCGTTTTCTTTGACTTTCATTATTTGAAGCATTGAATATTTTTTTTCTCCACCAATGCTTGTTGTAGAAGTCGACTGCATTGTTAGATTTTTGTAATATTTCATTACACCTTTTTTGTTCACGCTTTTGTTAGCTGGGCCATAAACATATAGTTCATCACTACTTTCATTATAAACTATATCGCTAATATCCCATTTACTTGAAGGCACTTTGAAGTCAACATTTTTAGAGATATTACCATCAGTGTCAATAAACAAGAATACCCACTCATCAGCAGGTTTTGTAGTTACTTTCTTCAAGAAAACTGGAGCAAGTACTAGCGCCACACCTTTTAGTTTCGGCATCGATGCAATGTCGCTCTTCTCATAAATTGCTTTCTGGAAAACTATGTCATGCATTTGTTCTAAATCCAATTTAGATTCATTAGTAACAGTCATATTCTTGTCCATTTTTATGAAGCGAAGCTTTTTATACTGCTTGTATCGATCAACGCCCTTACCAAACATTTTGTCTCTAAGAGTCGCAACAAAAAGCCCACCTCCATTGTGTAAATCTTCTACACCAAGGTAGCCTATGTATCCGGCTGCATCATCAGGTATAAGACCTTTACGGCTTACTTCTTCCGTAGAGATTTCATAATCGTTGATGGCCCAATTGTAGTTGAAGGTTGTTTTTGTAGAAATCACAGCCATTTCCATTTTGGCAGATATGTTATAGCCTAGTTTTACTCCATCTATAGAATAACTCTCCCCCTTATAATTACTGTTTCCGACCTCTTCTGAAAGATCGGTAATCTGACCTTTCTTCAGGGAATTGTCAATTTGCTCAAATTGAGCATCGTATTTAAAAGTTTCGTAAACTGCTTCTCCATTAATAGTAGTGTTGTACATATAGTTCAACTCAATTTCACCAGTATCAGGGTCGTAGACCATGTTGGTAATGTTTCCCTTTTTTGATTTTGCAGATATTTCATGCGTTTTTTCCAGCCCCTGAGCATAAATTCCTGAGCAAGTTAGGAGTATTAAAACCCCAATTGAAAGTGTAAATTTTTTCATATTTTTCTTTTTCGTATTTAAACGAATGTTCAATGACAAATTCCATGCCATATGACCAATGTATTACTCTAGTGAGATCTGTTATGTTTGCTAACGTGTTTGTATATGGAAAGTTGCGGTTTTACGCACTAACTTTTCAGTTTAATACTGACCTTTGTTTTATGTTTAGACTTTTGTTTTAGCACTTACTCCGCTATTTTTTATATACATTGTTGGCTACCGTAATTTACTCATCGTCAATTACTTTCTTGTTTCTAATTAAGTGAATTTCATTTATTGTTTCGAGATTTTTCTTTAATGTTTTTAAATCTACATTTATCATAAATTCTTTATATCGATTATAATTAAATCCAATATCTTTCTCATCTAACTTCTTTTTTATTGCCTCTGCTTTTTCATCATCTTTTACAGAAAAGAATAGGGCAGAAGTAGGTTTCATTCTCTTACAAAACCAATAAGCGTTTTTTCCATCAATATTAATACTTATGTAACTTTGAGTATATCTTAAATTTATTCTGTCGTGTTTACTCTCTAAAAAATTGAATAATTCTTTAGCGTTAGTATTTGTCCAAGGAGAATCAATATTCCAAGTTGATTCATTTACTTGTTTTAAATCTTCTTCATCTTCTTCTGGTTCAATATAAATATCTATTATTTTTGAAAAATTTAAAATTCTGTCCCCGTTCACTTCTAATAAATCAGCTTGAATTGCAATCATTGGAATATTCAAACTCATTAATTGAATTACGTTAAAATATCTTCTATCAAACGATTCCGCAATTAATACACAAAAATGTTGTCTTTGTGGATATTTTCGTTTTTCATTATCCCAATATTCAATTGAACGAATAATGTGAGAAGGGTCAGTTTCTCCGAGCATAACTTCCACCTCATACATCAAATTTTCAGAAGGTTCTTTAAGTAGAATATCTAATCTTCCGCCACTTGATTGTCTTTTTTCTTTATTTACGGCAACTAAATCACCAAGTCCTAGTATTTTTGGATTATCGTATATTATATCTTGTAGCCAATATTCATCCTTTCCAGCGTTTCTGATAAAAATCTTTTTTCCAATCTTAATTTCTTTTTCCATTTTCCATTTTCCATTTTGCATTTTGTCGTTATGGTTGCCAACGTTCGAGTGTATTGTTAGTGCGGAGATAGAAAGTCCCAAGACTTTCAATCTAGCACGAAGACAAACCATTTTGTTTGTCTTTATTTTATTTTTACTAAAGTCTAATCAAAATGATTTGACGGACTTAGTAAAAATACAGAAAACTTCGAAATAAACACTAAGCCCCGCATTAATTATACACATTGTTAGCTTTAGTATTTTTTATTCATCTTGAATTCTAAAGATTTTTTAACAGTATTCCATTCACTATTTATTATAGAAAAAACTACAGTATCTCTTAAACAACCAAATTTGTCAACCTTATGATTTCGTAAAATTCCGTCTTGTTTAGCTCCAAGTCTAACAATGGCATCTTTTGATTGGTTATTATGTATATGCGTCCTAAATTCAACAGCAATACATTTTAAGTTGTCAAAAGCATAATTTAGAAGGAGATATTTACATTCAGTATTTACTCCTGTTCTTTGATTTGATTTAGAATACCACGTTGTTCCTATTTCAACTCTTTTATTTTTAGAGTCAGCATTCATATATCTTGTAGTACCGATTACTTTATTGTCTTTTTTTCTAATAATAACGAAAGGTAATGATTTGTCATTTTGAAATTCAGAAATAGCAGTTTCTATATAGTTTTTTACATTATTCGGTTCAGGAGCAGAAGTGTACCATAAATTCCATAATTCACCATCTTTAACAGCTTCAGTTAAACTTTCAATATGTTTAATTGAAAGAATTTCTAGGGTTATTAGTTCTCCTTTAATCTCTATTTCATTAAGCCATTTTTTCATTATGATTAAATCTTTTGCGTTATTAAAGCTAACGTCCCGTGTATGGTGTCGTAGCATCCCGCAGGGAGCTATGCACTATACACATTGTTCTCTACAGGCTTTTATTTCCTAGTTTAAAAGTCAAACCTCCTCTAATTATTAATCCCTTATTTAATTGTTCTCCAATTGCGTATCCTGTTGATTTATATCCTGCTTGAAGTGTAAATCCATAAAGGTTTTTGTCTTTGCTAATGTCATAATTAACAGTAGATATAAATTGACCTCCAAAGCCCTCAAATGCTATAAGTTTGTCATTTTGATAAAACTCAATATTGGGTTGGTCCCAAATTTGTCCTGATAGATTTAATGATATTTGATTGGACAATTTTATATTCCAAATATTTGCTAAGACTCGCCATGAGTTCGGTAAATCTGGGTCTGAATGACTAAAACTAAACAGCATTAATTTAGAGTTTAACTTAAAGTAATTTTGATATACCAATTCTGGACCATAAGGGGTGTATTCAAATCTAAACCTAGGCAAATATTTAAGTCTATTACTCAGTTTAATCATTCCTATTCTGGAGCTATGTCTACCTTTAATGATGTAATCGTAAAAGACAGACTTGAAGGCGTAAAAATTTATGGGATCAGTCAATAGAGCAATAAATGAATAAGTACGCATTTTCTCCCGGGTAAGTAATTCAGCACCATATAACTGATTTATGTTTTGCCTATATTGTATGGGGTCAGCAGCTGGATTGGTAACAAAGGCTGTGTAGCCTGGCATATCATTGCTTCCATATAGATAGGCAAGGCCAAAATTGTAATTGAATCGTTCATCTAACAATATGTTCTTACGCATTACATCGGTTAAAACAAGATTAGTTTCAGAACCACCTAGACGATACATTAATTCTTGTTGTATGGTAAAATTTTCAGGGTAAGTGGCATTTATGTAGGAGAATTCATTTGAAAATGGTGGAGGCATATTGTAAACAATTTTAGCAATTGAACCACCTGCCTCTAGCATTCTATATCCATGACCAAATCTTTCATGATTCATTGTCATTGCATAATCAGTTATTAGATAATTGCTTAAGAATAGTTTACTAAAGCGGAAAATAGGGTTAATCACTTTAGCGAAATTATTTTCAGTTTTGATTATTTTTTTTGGGATGAACAATGAGTCTGCATAATCGAGTAAATGAAAACCTGCATTAATATTTTCTCCTGCAAAATTCTGTCCTAATTGTTTTTCATAGATTATATTATATCTGGATTGTGCTTTACCTAAAACAGTAATAAGCGATAAGAATATGGTTATAATTAATTTTATTTTCATTAGTAGCTTGTAGAGAACGTTTATGTATAAGAATAGTGCGGTTTTGTGTGCGAGGATTTTCCGAAGGAAAATCAGACGTAACAAAAGAGCACTAACCTTTGATTAAGCTCTTAATTCCGCATTATTTTTATACGGTGTTGTAAGCCGTTATTTTATAGTCTTTCTATTAGATTTAAATTAATAACCAATAGTAAAATATTAATCAGGTAGGTCTTTTCCGTATTTAGCTCCAAATTCATCTTTTAGGCTATAAGCAACATCTCTTAATTCTTCAGCATCACCTCTTCCCAATGCTATCCACTTTTCTATCCAGTCTAAAACGGTTTCTTTTTTACCGTTAACCATCTCGTATGCATTAAAATCAATATCGCCCTCTTCTAAATCAAAGAAATACTCTTCATAGGTTTCATTCATTCCTACTGCAAGTATTCTTTTAAATAGATGTTGAGGAGGAAAGATTCGAGTCGTTACTTTATACTGCGGGCATATAATCTTATTTTTATGAGTATTCAAAAAAGTATTCAAAAAAACTCTAAATTCTTTATCATTACCATTAAAACCTAGATAATTCTCCATTGTTTTTTTCCAAGGAGGCATATCTTGTCCTTTTAATCTTGCATAATTAACATTATTGCATAGGGCGCAAGCTATTTTGTTGATTTTTTCGTCAGACAATCGGTTATCAGCTCCTTGACCGTATGTAAAAATCGAAAAACAAATAAATATTATTATTAAATTAATTCTCATTTCTGTTGAATTTTAATGGCTTACAACGGTTTTGTATATGGCTTG